>OEIU01001012.1_pt1 | contig 20719 bp, 25 predicted proteins | sample 1539221 | NCBI WGS metagenome assembly OEIU01 (sample SAMN03792071, study PRJEB22550) | activated sludge metagenome | feature: wastewater treatment plant; material: activated sludge; isolation source: Wastewater treatment plant of a petroleum refinery complex | place: Argentina: Zarate | collected...
ATAAGTGCCTGCGGTGCCGTGTGTGAGCGCGACCTCACAGAACCCTCAAGATTCCCAAGCAGATTATCGCGTGATTCATAGGCGGTCAGCTGATTCGGAGCTGACAGATGCGCCGCTACGCCCTTCGGGACGATCAATGGGACAGGATCAAGGGCATTTTGCCCGGACGTGAAGGGCATGTTGGGGTAACGGCCAAGGACAATCGGCTGTTTGTAGAAGCGGTGATCTACCGTTATCGGGCCGGTATCCCTTGGCGGGACTTGCCCGAACGTTTTGGCGACCCGATCAAAATACATACGCGCTTCTCGCGCTGGGCCAAGAGCGGCGTGTGGAAGAAGCTGTTTGAGATGCTGGCGAGCGATGCGGATAATGAGTACGCCATGATCGACAGCACGATCGTGCGGGCGCATCAGCATAGTGCCGGCGCACAAAAAAAGACGGCGAAGACCAGGCGATCGGGCGCAGCAAAGGCGGGTTGAGCACCAAGATTCATGCGCTTGTCGATGCGTTGGGCAATCCGCTGGACTTCATCCTGACGCGGGGCCAAGCCCATGATCTGGAAGGTGCCGACGCGCTGCTGCCGGATATGGCGGCCGAAGTCTTGCTGGCGGACAAGGCCTTCGATGCCGACCAGCGCGTGATCGAGCCGTTGCTTGCACGGGGAAAGTCGTTCGTGATCCCGCCCAAGAGCAACCGCAAGGTTCAACGCGATTTCGACAAAGACGCCTACAAGGCCCGCCATCTCATCGAGAATTTCTTCTGCAAGCTCAAGCAATACCGCGCCATCGCGACCCGTTACGACAAAACCGCCAGAAATTTCCTCGCCGCAATCCACCTCGCGGCTGCTATCATTTGGCTCATTTGAGGACAGGCTCTAGAACCCTGGCTGCGCGCCAAGCTCACTCTGATCAGTCAGAAGACAAAACTCGCTGAAGCAATCCGCTATGCGCTCTCGCGCTGGGAGGGTCTGACCCGCTTCCTCGACGACGGCCGTATCGAGATCGACTCCAACGTCGTCGAACGCGCGATCCGACCGATCGCTCTGAATCGAAAAAACGCACTCTTCGCTGGCTCTGACGGCGGCGGCGAGCATTGGGCCGTCATCGCCTCGTTAATCGAGACCTGCAAACTCATGGGCATCGAACCGCACGCCTACCTCGCCAACGTCATCACAAAGATCGTCAACGGTCACCCGAACAGCAAAATCGACGATCTGCTGCCATGGGCCTATCCCGTTGCCCCGGCACTCCAGGACGTGGCCTAAAAACAACGCTTACGTTCAAACCATGGTCCGAAAGCAGGTGATCACCGAAGACGAAGGGCGCGAGATTTACGAGCAGGCGCTCTTGATGCTTAAAATGTCCCAACCTGCATCTCCGTCGCGGGAGGTATTCGAGGCAGCTCGTGAGCTTGTCGAACAGCACCTTCGGGTTCCGCGCCAGAGGCCTCATACCCAACCTGCTTCTAAGCGGCGGTGAACATGGATGGAACTTGGGCCCAAGGTTCCCGTTAGTTCCACACTTGGGCAAAAAATGTTCCTAACGCTTAACCAAACGGCTGATTGAAAAGGGGATAAGGCTCGGACATTATGGCCTCCGCAACCTAAGCGTTATATTTAGAGGTCTGCGTTTTCAATTCAGTCAGAGTGAATCTCAGTTTGCACATGCGAGCAGCACTTGAGTGCTTTCGGTCCTCGAAAGTCACAGACCTAACTAGAAATAATGCTAAGCTTACTATTGGCGATCGGTTGGACGCTCATCGCGGTTCAACGAATGGTTTCGATTATCTCCGTATCACTCTCGCCGTTGGCGTGATCGGATGGCACAGCGTCTTCACCAGCTATGGTTTTCAGTATGAATCTGGCGTCTACGCTTCTTGGATTCGCGCGATCGTCCAGCCGATCCTGCCCATGTTTTTCGTGCTTGGAGGCTTCTTGGTTGCAGGCAGCTTGTTTAGAACGGGGAGCTTCTCGGAGTACTTGCTGTTACGCGCTTTGAGATTCTTCCCCGCTCTTTTAGCGGTCGTGTCGCTTTCGGCCCTGGTACTTGGTCCCCTTCTCACCACCTGTGGGCTGTCTACCTATTTCACCAGCGCTGAGTTCTTTGCCTATTTCCTCAACGTATTTGCATATTTTAAGGCCGAACTGCCTGGCGTGTTCCAAGACAATCCCGGTCCGGGAGTAGTCAATGTTTCGCTTTGGACCATACCATGGGAGTTTGGCTGCTCGATTGCACTGTATGCCGTGATGTTTTGTCGGGAAGGACTGAGATCGAAAGCACTATTAGCCGTTACGATCATCGCCCTGATTGCGATTCCGACGGTTCTGGTTGCCCTTGGTCGCGGACCATTACTGCATAAGAGACCGCCTGGTCACCTACTCGCACTCTGCTTTATGGTTGGCACATGCTTTTATGTGTATAGACACAAGATTCCGTCTAGTTTCTCCCTCTTCATCAGTTGTCTCGCGCTGTCGTTTTTGTTCTTCTCTGGGGTTAGAAGCGCCTATTTTGCGATTATCCCCGTTGCCTATGTCACTGTCTATCTGGGAGTACTGCACCCGCCGAAATATGGCTTTATGAAAAGGGCAGACTTATCGTATGGCATTTATCTTTATGGCTGTGTCGTCCAACAAACACTAATGTGGTCGTTTCCCGCGGCTCGCGTTTGGTGGATCAATTGGACCATTTCGACGATGCTTGCCTCGCTCTGCGCTTTTTGGTCTTGGCGACTGATCGAGGGACCCATCCTACGTAGCAAAAAGCAAATCATCGCGCGTCTGATCGGATCGAACAATCAGCCCGTCAAAGTCGGAGTTCGCTAAAACGGGAAGGATTAGTTTGAATCGATTTGGGATGCCCAGAGTATCCGTCCGCTGACGGCCGCCTTGCCGGGTGAGGCGCGTTGTTGAGAACTGTCCATATGGACAGTGATAGGCGCAGTGCCCAGGTCGAGCGGCTCGAAGTGGTGGAGACGGGTCGGCGGCGTCGCTGGTCTGAGGACGAGAAGCTCAAGATCGTCATGGAGAGCTTGCAGGCGCCGCGCCAGGTCGCGGCGACGGCGCGACGGTACGGCATTTCGCTCTCGTTGCTGCTGCGATGGCGGCGGTCGTTTCACCCCGAGCCGAAGGATGCCACCGGGCAACGAATGGACTTCGTACCAGCGCGGGTGGCCCCGGACGGTGGGGTGACGCCTTGTCCCGTCGGGCCGGCCAGCAGCGGAGCGATCGAGATCGAGTTTGCGGCTGGGGCCCGGATGCGGATCACTGGCGCGGTCGATACGGCGACGCTGAAGGCAGCTGTCGCAGCTTTGGCTGATGGACGGCCGCGATGATCCTCATTTCGTCCGCCGTGCGGGTGTGGATTGCAACCGGCCACACCGACATGCGGCGCGGCATGAACTCGCTGGCCGTTCTGGTGCAGGAAGCCTTCAAGCGAGACCCGCACGGCGGCGACCTCTACGTGTTCCGTGGTAGAAGCGGCAAGCTGATCAAGATCCTTTGGCACGATGGACTGGGCATGTCGCTCTACGCCAAGCGGCTGGAGCGCGGCCGCTTTCTCTGGCCGTCAGCGGCGGATGGCGTCGTGACGATCACCCCGGCCCAGCTCGGCTACCTGCTCGAGGGCATCGACTGGCGGATGCCGCAACGTACCTGGCGCCCACAGGCGGCGGGCTGATCATCGGGATTTGAATCGATTACATACTCGATAGTCCGGACAGAGATTCCGTATTGTGATTCTCTGGTCGGCGATGGGCGCCGATGATTCTCTCCCCGACGATGTGACCACGCTGAAGGCGATGCTGCGCGCCGAGCGGGCAGCCCGCCTGGCTGTGGAAGCGGAGGGGCAGGCGCGGACCCTGCTGATCGAGAAGCTCAAGCTCACGATCAGGAAGCTGCGGCACGAGCAGTTCGGACAGTCCTCCGAGCGCGGGGCACTATTGGACCAGCTCGAACTGCAGCTCGCTGATTTGGAGGAGAACGCCGCGCAAGCCGAGACTGCGGCGCAGATCGCCGCAGCCGACAGGATCACGGTGGCGCCCTTCGAGCGCCGCAAGCCGGCGCGCCGGCCGCTGCCGGAGCATTTGCCACGGGAGCGCCTTGTCTATCCGATGCCTGCGGCCTGCCCATGCTGCGGCGACAACCGATTGCGCAAGCTCGGCGAGGACGTGACCGAGATGCTGGAACTCGTTCCGCGCCAGTGGAAGGTGATCCAGCATGTGCGCGAGAAGTTCGTCTGCCGGGCCTGCGAAGCAATCACCCAGCCGCCGGCCCCCTCGCACCCGATCGCGCGTGGACGTGCGGGGCCCAGGCTGCTGGCCCATATCCTGTTCGCCAAATATGGCCTGCACCTGCCGCTCAACCGTCAGAGCGACGTCTACCGGCGCGAAGGCATCGACCTCGATGTCTCGACGCTGGCGGACTGGGTGGGCGCCTCCGCGGCAACCCTGATGCCGCTGGTCGAGGCAATCCGAAGCCATGTCTTCGCCGCCCAACGCATCCACGCCGACGACACCACGGTACCAGTGCTGGCCAAGGGCAGGACCCGGACCGGTCGGCTCTGGACCTATGTGCGCGACGACCGCCCGTTTGCCGGGCCGGAGCCGCCGGCCGCCGTGTTCTTCTACTCGCCGGACCGTGGCGGAGAGCATCCGGAGCAGCATCTGGCGGGCTATGCCGGATTGATGCAGGCCGACGCCTATGCCGGCTTCGGCAGACTCTACGAGGCCAGGCGCAAGCCGGGTCCGATCGTCGAGGCGGCGTGCTGGGCGCATGGCCGGCGCAAGTTCTTCGATCTGGCACGGCTCACCAAGGCGCCGATCGCGGCCGAGGCGGTCAAACGCATCGATCTCCTGTTCGCCATCGAACGGGAGATCAACGGGCTTGCTCCTCAAGTGCGCCGGCGCGTGCGTCAGGAGCGTAGCCGCCCCCTGATCGTGGAGCTGGAGGCCTGGCTGCGTGAGCAGCGCGCCAAGCTCTCCAGGAACAACGACACCACCAAGGCGATCAATTACTGCCTCAGCCGCTGGGATGCATTTATCCGCTTCCTCGATGACGGCCGCTTGTGCATGTCGAACAATGCCGCCGAACGCGAGTTGCGGGCTGTCGCCGTCGGAAGAAGAAACTGGACCTTCGCCGGCTCCGATGAGGGCGGGCGACGTACCGCGGCCGGTCTACACCCTCATCGCCACCGCCAAGCTCAACGACATCGATCCACAGGCATGGCTCGCCGATGTGCTGGCGCGCATCAACGATCATGCTATCCAGAGGCTCGCTGAGCTTTTGCCCTGGAACTGGCGACAGCCAGTGCCGAGCCATGTCGAAGCGGCGTGAGCCAGGAGGACACATGAGAGCGAGCGGTCTGTCCGCGGCAGATAAATCGGCGGTGACGGCCGCCTGCCAGCAGTTGATCGACGACTTCCTCAAGCCCCGCTTCCTGCCCACTATCCGGCCGACGCAGTTCAACTATCCCGTCGATATCCTGGGAAAATGGCACGGCACCAAATATCGCTTCATTCAACGCTACCGCTCCGGCTTTCCGGAGAATCTCGGCGAAGAGTTCGACGCCCCGTTCGCCCGCCTCGACTGGATCAGCCGCAATCGCTTCGACATCCAGTGGCACCGTCACACCGGCGAATGGTTCTGCCTCCATCGTGGCCTCACCCTCGCCGAGGCGATCGATACCCTAAGATCCGACGGATTGTTCCATCCAAACTAAACGATGGATCTCTGCAGACCGGCTATCCCGTGGTCCTCGCCGGATGGATACGGATGCCCAGATCAACTTGTTTCTGGTTCACCATGCTGGCTGGGTAGGAGTACGACATGGTTGGGCGAGCCTTACTCTCCGATATTTGGAAGCGTATGGCGGCTGCCATTGAGGCGGCATGACCGCCAATCAGGCAGCCAAGCAGTTTGGGGTCGCGAGCATATCAGAATGGCGCCCAACCATTGCATGATCTCAAGATACTCAATCCAATCCAAGGGTCAGTCGGGTGCTCGGGATGCGTCGTCGACACGCAGTTAATCCGGGAGGGGTTGTGGACGACCTTCTTGAAAAGTACGTGCGTCGTGAATCTTCCCCACGACGGTCTGGTCCCGCGCGGCATGGTAAATGTACCCCGCCACGAAATAGTCGACCGCCACAATCCCCGCTAAGATGACCGCGGACAACAACAATTTCTTGATCATAGCCCCGCTTCCGAAATTAAGGTTCAAGCATTGCATGACAGACAGACCAGCTCAATCCGAAAAAATGGCAGACTTATCGGCAGTGGATTCAGGCCCGCGACCTAGTCGCGGTCAGCTAACGATAGCGCGCGTTTCGGGTGGACAAGTGTAATTTAGTGGTGTGTTTTGACGCTTCATTTGACTTTGTACATTCAAGAAGAGTTCTCGTGATGAACGTTGTTCTGTTTTGCTGCGGTATCGGAACCCGCAATGGGCGGGCGATGAATACAGCTCGGGATAGCCGGCCGCTCGACGTGGTCAAGACCGGGCAGGTGACCGGGCGTCCGCTCTCGCGTGCCCATGCCGGAGGCGCGTCATGAGGGGACTGCAACTGGCGGCACCGGGTGAGCGATTGTCGGTCCTGTGTCTGGGGGCGCATTCTGACGACATCGAGATCGGTCTGGGCGCGACGCTGCTGAGCATGATGGAGCGGGGTATTCGCCTCGACGTTCAGTGGTGTGTCTTGAGCGGGGCGGGTGTCCGGGAAACCGAAGCCAGGACCTCGGCGGAAAGCTTCCTGTCGCAGGCGGCGAGCCAACAGATCGAGATCATGGCCTTTCGCGACGGGTTCTTTCCGGAGGAGGGCGAAGCGATCAAGACATGGTTCGAGGCGCTCAAGCAGCGTGCCAAACCGGATCTGATATTCACCCATCGGCGAGACGACGCTCATCAGGACCATCGTCAGGTCTGCCGACTGACATGGAACACGTTCCGGGATCATTGCATCCTCGAATACGAAATTCCGAAATGGGACGGGGACGTGGGGCAGCCCAACGTCTATGTCCCCGTTTCCGAAAAGGCCATACAGCGAAAGGCCGATCTGCTGATCACGCATTTCGGAAGCCAGCGTTCGAAATCGTGGTTCGATTCGGAGACTTTTCTAGGCCTGGCGCGACTAAGAGGCATGGAATGTCGGGCGCCGAATCGCTACGCGGAGGCATTTTTCGGAAGGAAATTGATCGTCGGTTGAGGAGAGCCGCGAGAACTCGATTGCTCTCTCGGGGCCGTTCCGCCGGTCCTGCGATCGGTTCAGAAATTATTAGAAATGGTTAACGCACGAAGCCCTTTCAAGGGGTAGGAATCTACCGAGGTCCAGCTTCAAATTCAATATCGCGCAGGTGAAGTGCCGAAGGCGGTCACAATGGCGTGCTACTTTCGTCGGGTGACCGGCCGGCGCCGGCTCTCGAAAGGGTTTCAAAAAGGGCCTCGTTAACTTTCTGGACCGTTTTGGCTTGGACAACTAAAGCGAGCGCTCCTCTGTGGGCTGGACCTGTTCGCGATTTTGGTGTAATTTAATTTTCGGTAAATTAAAGGCAATATAATAAACTCGAAAATAAAAGGAAGACGCAACGATGTCTTACTCCGCTTGGGCTTTTCTCATGGCGATTGTGCTTGCGGCGCCTCCGACGGTCGTTTTCATTTTCTCGAACGTTTTCGCTCAGGGGGATCTGTTCATTTTCCACGGGGGCTCCTTGGTGAACGAAGCGCCGGCTCCGGTTGCCGGAGCAGGGCTGGCATTCCTTGCGCTGAGTGCTGGCGTTGTCGCTGTTGCCAAGCGTTTTTCGCGGAAGCAGAAGCAGGTTTCCTAACCTGGTTACCGGATATATGCCTTGCGAATGAGCTGCGCTGGGAGCTGCTATTTGGCTCCCGCAGATGTTCGCCGATCGGAGCGCTCGCTGAGCCGAGCGCAAGCTGCTCACATCTGAGGGATGTTGTTCGCTGCGATGGACCGCAACACGTATTTTGCGGGGCTTTTTGCGCTCGCCTGTGCCAACGGGTTCGGGTCGCGGATGATAGAATCCGCTCGCGACATCGGCTGGGCGACCGCCGTTCTCTCGACGTTCGAAATCAGCGTAGTGGTTTGGCTTTCCTGCGCTGCAGGTTTGGCACTGGTGATGCGGGACAGGGGTGGCGAAATCCTTCCCGCGGACATCGCTGTCGGGGCCGTGATGCTGGTCCTGATCGTTCTCCCCATCGGAGGTTTAAGCTGGCTGGCCGTCGCGATACTTGGCGGCTATCTGGCTTTCTATTCCGATCCGGCTTCCACGGTGCGGCGCGGGGCAGCGATTCTGCTCGCGGTCACGGTACCCATGCTGTGGAGCCGCCTTCTATTCAGATGTTTTGCGAATCTCATCCTGCAAATCGACGCCTCTCTCGTCAGTGGGATGTTGGGCACCTCCCGCAACGGTAATCTGGTTCGTTTTGTCGACGATTCCGGAACTCTTGCGATCGTGCCCTACTGCTCCTCCTTGCACAATGTCTCGCTAACGATTCTGGCTTGGGTGGCTATTAACCAATGGCTAGATCGCCGCTGGTTGCACTCGGATTGGCAATGGATCGCCCTCGCGGTCGTTGCCGTCGTTGCGGTGAACGTGACGCGAATGAGCCTCATGGCGATGAGTGCAGCAAATTATCAAGTGATTCACGGCTATTGGGGCGATATCGTCGTAAACCTCCTGACACTTTTCGCAGTCGTCGGGTTCTGCGTGATAGGTGTCAGACGTGAACTATTCGCGCGCGCTTAGATGGCTCATGCTGCTGGTGCTGCCTGTCAGCCTGGGGTGGAAGCTGGCCGCAGGGGCGGAGACGCCGCAACAGATGACCGAAAGAATGGTTGCCTTCCTCAAACGCAATCAGTTTGAGGTCGTGGTTACCGACAAGATGAACTGGAACGCTTTCCCCTTGATGCATGCGAGTGCGGGACCGTGCCGGCTGGTCGTTGCGGAGGAATCCGCCGACGGCTGGAACAGCGAGATCATCAGGGATTTCGCCAGATCCATGGACAACCTGTTCATCGTATATCGCGGGTCGATCTACCCCCAGCGACCAGGGTGGCTCACGCTTACCCATTATTGGTGGTCCAAATATCTTCATAAGATGGGTCTGGGCGGTCACGAGATGCCCGTGATCGCGGTGGCTCAGACGACATCCTGCAACGCCGAAGCACTGCCTTGGGCTGAACTCTGAGGCTGAACTCTGATCCTGGCGAGCGAGGAACCACCCAAGGGCGAAAGCTGCTTTTGGGTTCCGCCTTTCTCCGATGTAACCTTTTGATTAAGTTTAAGTTTTAACTGCGTCGATTTATTGCTCGCTTGATCAGCAGCGCAATTTAAAATATATGTTTATAAGCTTCGTACGATAGGCTCGCGTATTGTTCGATTTGAACGGAGGCGCGTGCGTGCACCTTTAATTGATGCGTCTTCGGGAGCCCTAATTGAACATCGAAGGTAAAATTTTGGCGCCGCTTCACGCGCTGGACATCGAACCCGAACGTCAACCTGCGGATGCAGGGTTATCGTTTGAATTCATTCTCGATTTCCTTCGCCGGCGTATGTGGACCATCCTGCTTTTCGTCGCGTTGTTCACTAACGTTGCGATAGTTTATTATTTTCTGGTACCGGCTCCCTACACCGCCGTTGCGACGCTTGAGATTGATACTCGCAGATTTCAGCTGTTCCAGCAGCCGGGCTCATTCGGGGAGCAACTGATCGACAGTTCTTCCGCCGTGGAAAGCCAGCTCGAGGTGCTGAAATCCGAAAACATAGCGCTCAAGGTCATCCATGACCTTAAACTGGCGGATGACCCTAATTTTGGCGGGGCGGCTCAAATCCCGATCATCTCGAGGCTGCTGGAGTCGGGCAGCCAGAAATCGGAATTTGCGCGCACGCGGAATGCCCTGCGGGTTTTCCAGAATTCGCTGAAGGTGAAACGGCTCGGCATTGCCTTTGTCATTGAGATCAGTATCGAGTCACCCGACGCAGAGCGTTCCGCGCAAATCGCTAATGCGGTTGCCGAAGCCTACATCGCGGATCAACTCGCATCCAAGTATAAGGGAACGCGATACGGCAGCAACTGGCTGGAAGGTCGTATCAAAGAGCTGCGCGAGCAGGTAGAGACCGCCCAAAAGGACATCATCGAGTACAAGTCCAAGAACAACCTCGTCGAGTCTGGCCAGGGCAGGATGGCCAATGATCAGCAGGTGGGCGAACTCACCACCCAGCTCATCGGCGCACGGACCAAGGCCGACGAGGCGGGAGCTCGTCTCGCGCGCATCACCGAGATATTGAACACGGACTCGCGTGACGCCGGCATCATCAATGCCGGCGGTGAGTTCATCAACAACAATGCCTTTATAACCCGGCTGCGTACTCAATATCTCGAAGCGGCGAGCCGCGAAGCCGAGTGGTCGAAGAAATATGGACGCGATCACCAGGCAGCCGCAAATTTGCGGGCCAACATGACCGCGATCATCGCGGCTATTCGAACCGAACTGGTGCGCCTGAAGGAGTCCTTCAGCAACGACTACGAGCTCGCAAAAGCGGCGGAGAATAACGTCGAAGGTCAGCTCAAGCGCGCCGTTTCGGAATCGAAAACCTCCAATGAAGCTCAGGTGAGGTTGCGCGAGCTCGAGACGTCAGCAGCGGCGTATAAGACACTTCACGACAATTTCTTGCGTCGATACACCGAGGCGGTTGAGCAGCAGTCCTTCCCCTATACCGAGGCTCGCCTTATCACAGATGCCACGCCGCCTCTGCACAGGACCTACAAGAAGACATTGCTGATCCTTGCAATGATGCCCATGTTGGGTCTGGTCTTGGGTGTCGGCGTGGGTTCCCTGCGAGATTTCCGGGATAGGGGCTTCCGCACCAGCGGGCAGGTCGAGTCGCTGCTTGGTACAACCTGCCTGGCACTGATTCCCCGTCATGGAGCAGATCCGGCGAAGAAGTCGATCACGGATTTGAAAACAAGTCCGCCGTTGGCCGCTGACAGTCCAGACCGCAACAGCAACGAGAGAGAGACCGGGCGAAACCCGATCAGCGCCGTCATCGATCATCCCTTCTCTCGTTTCGCGGAAGAGATCCGCTCTCTCAAATTGGCCGCGGATCTGAATGGCGCTCTCGGAAACGACAAGGTTATCGGATTGACGTCGTCCGTGCCCGGAGAGGGAAAATCGACCATAGCCGCAGCGCTGGCCCAATGCATCGCGCATACGGGATCGCGGGTTATCATGGTCGATTGTGATATCCGGCATCCATCCCTCTCGCATACCTTTGCGCCGGATGCGACTACGGGCCTGCTTGAAGTGCTCTCCGGGGAGGCATCCTTTGACCAGGCTCTTCGCAAGGTCTCGTCGGGAAATCTGGTAATTCTCCCGACTACCGCCAAATCTCGCGTGCCGCATTCAAGCGAGATTCTGGCGTCTAACAATCTGACGAAACTGTTCGACAGGCTCAGGACGACCTACGACTATATCATCGTGGATTTGCCTCCATTGGCACCGCTCGTGGACGTTCGCGCAACGGCACACTTTGTCGACCATTACATCTTCATCGTTGAATGGGGTAAGACCTCGACGGACGTTGCGAGGCATGCCCTCAGCCGGGCGCCGCTCGTATACAAGAGGCTTCTTGGCGCGGCCCTCAACAAGGTCGAGATGAAGCAACTTGCCTTGTACGATGGTAGTCGTGCCAAGTACTACCACAACGAAACCTACAGCCGATACGGGTATCACGACTGAGTGCCGGGCTGGTGGGCGCTTGGCCGGCCTCCAGCAGGCCGGCTATGCAAGCCTCCCTGATGGCCTTGAGCCATCAACGACGCTCAGGTGGCCGGGGGGTACGCATCCGGCGTAGGCCGCGGGCTCGGTTGGATTATGACGGCCAGCGCTTAAGCAACTCCGGATTATCTTTGTAAATTTGGATGAGCTCGATGAGGCGTTCGATGCCGAAGTCGGTGAACGCCTGGCCACCGTCTTCGCCGACGCCATAGACCCATATGGCTCCGTCCTCGATCTCCATTTCATTGGCGACGTCTCGCAGCCAATCTTCGTCTTCGCCGAGGTCCCTCGCGACCTTGGTGATGGTGGTGACGTGATGGACCTTGTTGACGTGGGTGGTCATGCCGCTCGAGCGGAGATCGCTGATGCTGGCGTCCAATTCCAGGGCAGAAGCTCGTCCAGCCGATGAGCCGGATGGGCGGCGATCCGGGCGAGGATATCCGTAAGCCACGCCTGCGGGTCGATGCCGTTCATTTTCGCCGTGACGATGAGGCTGTACATAGCTGCGGCGCGCCGCCCTCCGCGATCAGATCCGCAGAACAGCCAGGACTTCCGGCCAAGTGCGATGCCTCGCAAGCCTCGCTCGGCGGCGTTGTTAGAGAGGCAAACTCGTCCGTCCTCCAGGAACAGCGTGAAGCTCGCCCAACGCTTGAGGATGTAGTTGAACGCCTTGGCCAGGTCATGGCCGCGGGACAGTTTGGCGAGCTGTTCGCGCATATAGACCTGCAGGTCTTCGATCAAGGGCCGGCTCAGCGTCTGCCGCACCTGAAGGCGCTCCTCGGCGCTCTTGCCAGCGTTTGCGGCCAGCGGGCGGCTTGGCGCATGCAGTCGCCACCAGCAGGGCCTCCTCCTTGCCGGTCAGCTTGCGCTCTGCGCCCGGACGCGGCTCCTCGCTCAAGGCCCGCTCCAGATTGCCTTCCACGAAGCGCCGCCTGGTCCGGCCGACGGTGGAGAGGCTGACACTCACGGTCCGGGCAATCTCCTCGTCGCGGCAGCCTCCATCCGCCGCCAGCAAAATCTGCGCCCGCTTGAGCTTGCGGGCGGCATGCTTGCCGCCGCCGAGCATTGCCGTCAACTCGTCCCGCTCGGCTTGGCTCAATTCGACCCGATAACGTACATTCATGCTTTGCCTCCTTGTCGGAGGCCGGGACGAATCCAGCGATGAGTCAAAAATCAGGCGGGCGCTTGACCGAGAAGCAAGGCCACTATCTCGCTTTCATCCATACCTATTCCTATATGTTCGGACAGCCGCCCGCCGAGGCCGACATCCAGCGCCATTTCCGCGTCAGCCCGCCATCTGTCCATCAGATGATCGTCACCCTCGAACGCAACGGCTTCATTCGCCGTCGGCCCGGCGTCGCCCGAAGCATCGAGATTCTCTTGCCACCCGAAAGCTTGCCCATCCTCGAATGGCTCGGTATCAAAACGTCAAAATCACCGTGAGGAACCACTAGTTGAGGGTAACTCCGCCAGGATGCCGCTCCGCTCTTGAGCGCGGTCCATCGACCATGGTAGTTCTATTCAATTCAAACTCAATTAATAAGAGCTATCCATGTCAACGTGGCCGAGATTTTGCGTTTCGTGGCGAACTATTTGGAAGCGGTTGATTTTTCGACGGGTCGACTTCAGCGATAATCATAGCGCCTTCAGGACGGCGTTCATTTTGCCCGACCCTTACGGATTAAGGGCAGAATCCTACAGGTTCTCGGAAACGAACCGCATTATACAGGACAAGTTTGGGTACGTAGACCGGCTGCTTGAAATCGGGTGTGCCGAGGGTGAGCAATCAAAGAAACTTCAAATGCAATGCCGCAGCTTGAAAGGCGTTGATGTCAGCGCGCGTGCAATTGCGCGGGCGAAAAAAAATTGTCCAACGGGTGCCTTTTCCGTAGGCGACGTTTTCTCGATAAACCATGACGAGCCGCCTTTGATCTGGTGGTGGCTTGCGAAGTACTCTACTATATTAAGGACACGACGGCAGCGCTCGATCGAATTTCCCGATTAGGCAAAAGTTGTCTTGTCACATACTATGACAAATATGATGATAGGCTTCGCGAATACTTCGCAGAGGTGCCGGATGAAAACAGAGCCGCTATCCAATGTGGCGGCGAACGATGGCATGTTTTTTGGTGGACTGGATCAGACGCCTTTTCCGCCGGTAGGGTCTGACACAACTTTGCCGCTCTGCTGGGGGCGCGGGCGATTGTCGAGATACTAGATGACCGAACCTGAGCGGCATTTTTATGCTTCAATGAATTTTGGCCGGGGGCCGAGGCAGAGCGGTTTGGCAAATCGGCCATCATCGTCGCCGAAAGTGCCCCCGGAGTAGATGTTGAGTAAACCTCGGAGTTCACGATGCGTTTGTCTTTGGTCTTGTTTTTTGCATTCACATCGGCCGCCGCCGCCGAGGATATCGCAGCAAAGCTCGACTGGAATCCGGTGCTGGATTCCCGACAGCTGATTGCGATCAGGGGAGTTCACTACGCTCCGCAATTTGCTCTTCGCGACTGGAGTATTCGCCGCGCCACGAACGGCGGAAGCGATGTTACGCGTTTTGAGGTGCGTCCAGGCGATCAGTGGAGCGAGGATGCAAGTTCCGGCGAAAACAAGGAGCGATCGGAACTGGATGGCTACAAGAACAGCTGGAGATCCGGCACCGATGTGTGGGGCGGTTACTCCTTTTTCATTGAGCCGGGCCTGAGGTATCGTTCGGATTGGAACTGCATCGGGCAGATGCATTCCGCTGGAATCGACGTCAAGCCGATCAGCATTCACTTCAAGGATGAAAGGCTGCTGATCAATAGTGAAGCGTCCAATGGTGCGCGGCCAACGGTGACATTACGTTACAATGGACCGCTCAGCCGGAAGGAATGGCATCACGTCGTATTTCACATAAATCAGAACGCAGCCGGCAACGGGCGCCTCGAATTCTGGCTCGACGGCAACAAAATCGTCAACTATTCCGGCCCGATCGGAAGCTACGCGAACTACTATTGGAAATTCGGGATCTACCGGGGGTACGGCCCGATCGAAGCTCCATTCGCAATCCAATACGCCAACATGGAGATCGGGACCACAGACCTGAGCGGACGGGTAGGGAACCCGTTGGCTATCCGCTGAGGCTATCCGCTGACTTGCTCCGACCGGCGAAAACAGCATCAGAGCAAATCGAAACGCTTGGGCAGTCATCAAGAAGTTTCTCGACCGTCTGTGGTGAAAGCCGCGGGGCCCCGGGCACCGGCTGACTGCCGTTTTCGGTTAACATCGTGACATCTCGCCGACGCGCTTTGGCAAGCCTGCCATTAAGCAACCGGATCTCATTTTTAATCGTGAAGCACGTTAACCTTGTAAAACAGGGCGGACCTCAATTAAATTGAGGTCGGAATTCTGTTGAAATTTAATGGGTTGCTGGCTCTCTCGGAATCGCGGATGCGATTATAACCAGGTCGGCCCCGCAAGTCCGGATGGTTAGCTGGCGACGTTAGTTTCGACCGAAGACTTCCAGTTCCTCGTAGGAGAAGGGTGTGGCGATCAAGAAGGCGGTGCGGACCATCCAATCGCATTTCTGGTTTCTCAAGGAAGCGAAGGATGAGTTCTATGTGACGTACAGACGGCTGCTTCGCGTCCCGAGCGAGCCGTTCTTCCGAGCGTTGCCGATCATCAGTAAACACCTCAGCGGCAGCTACGTTGATGTGGGCGGAAATATTGGCCAGTCGATCGAGGCGATCAGACTGTTCGTTCCTAATGCGAAAATCATTTCCTTCGAGCCGAACCCGAATCTCGCAGGCAAGCTTGTCCGCCGATACCGGCGCGATGCGAATGTCGAAGTGAGGGGAGTAGGTCTGGCAGCCAGCAACGATCGCCTCAAGCTCTATGTTCCGTCATATCGGGGATTTGTCTACGATGGGCTTGGCTCTCTGGACTACAACGCCGCGCGATCCTGGATTTGCGACGACACCGTCTATTTCTTTCGCCCGGATCGACTGGTTGTCAACGAGTATGACTGCCTCGTCGAGCCCCTGGACGCGCAGGGCCTGATTAATCCGATCTTTATCAAGATCGACGTCGAGGGAACCGAGTACGGCGTTGTGCGGGGAGGAATGGAAACGCTTCGCAAATACGAACCAATTCTTCTTGTCGAGGGCTTTCACGAAAAGCCGGATCTTGTAAAGCTGACCTCATCTCTGGGTTACGAGCCATACACTTTCGATGGCAACGGCTTTATCGCCGGCCCTTCGAACACGAATTCGTTTCTCATGACGCGCGCTCGCAGAGATGCCCTCCAATTCCAGACATAACTCGTAGACCACAATATTCGGATGCGTGCTCCTGGCCAATGTGCTCGTGTGGCATGCAGCTTGGCCAAAAGGATGCGCTGACCGAGATGCGCATAGCACCGAGAGCAGACTGCCCATGAAGGCGAATTCAAACGTACGGAGTGCAAATCCCGTTGCCGGAAGGTTGGACAGGAATCGGTGGGGGTTGACCAATATTTGTCGCGCGTTATCGATTGCGGCATTTCAGTTTCTTTTCATCAGTGGGGCTGGCGCCGCAGCATGCCCGTTGATGTATTGCGCGATCGATCTGAAGTTTTCCACTCAACAGTACAGCGGCTGCGATACTCTTGAGGCCTGCCTGAAATTTGGCCGTTCATCTGTAAAATGGGCGAGATGGAGAGATGGGCATTATTCCCTGTTCGATGTGGAAAAGCCGGCCATAACGGATCTCGGGCTTCTGCTGGAGCCGAAAGCCGCAAACTATCTGAGATATTCGCGAGATTTGACGAACCCTGCGTGGTCAAAAGCCAACGTGGTGGCAACGAAAACTGCCGTGGGTATCGACAATGCCGCAAACGCCGCGACTACGCTGACGGCGACGAGGGAGAATGGCGCTGTTTCACAAGCGATTTCGCTGGGAGAAGGACAGCGCAGCCTCAGCTTGTTCATGCGCAGGCGAACCGGGGCTGGATTGGTCAGTATCTCCTATGATGGAGGCGCGACCTTCATACCTTGCTCGCTCACTCAGGAGTTTCAGCGGTTCTCCGCCGGCTTGGATGCCTTGAAGAATCCGGAGGTGGTAATCCGGCTGGACGTCGCAGGAGATTCGATCGATGTCGATTTTGTTCAAGTCGAGGATCAACGCTTCGTCACGTCCCCGATCCTTACGGAAGCGGAGGCGCCGGTCCTTCGAAGTGCGGACCAATCGTCTATTGTGGGCAGCGCCGTCGCGCCGCTGAATAGCGGAAGCTTCTCATTCGTCATCGAAGGAGAGGGCACCGAGCCCAGAGAGTACGGCAGGGCCCCTGTGGAAATAATTGCAGGGCAGACCGCCAGCTTCTTTACCGTCCCCAGCCTGTCAAAACTCGTGATGATGCATCATCGTGAGATTGGCAAGGATATGTACGCCCCACTCGGATGGGGCATTTCCCCGTTGCTGGCGCAAGGCAGCATGGCAAGGCATTTCAAGTTCGCCGCATCGAGCAGCGAGGCCAAGGGAACGTCATTGGTGGCCGATGGTGGGCCGATCGTGCGCCATACCAAGGGCGTCGGCAAGGAGGACAGTTCATGGCGATTGGGCGCGGATGGACTGTACAGCGGTTATCTCGCGAGGCTGACGATCTGGAACGCCAAATTGGAGGATGAGACGCTTCAGTGGTTGACGCGGGTCGACATTCCGGCTGCGAACATCGCTGACGCCAGGCGTGGCTTGAAAAATCTGGCGGTCAGGGACAGGGTCAACCTCAACGGAGGGTTGTACGAGGTTCAAAGCGGGATTCAGAACGAGCCCGTGACGGGCACCCATGCAGCCCAGATCAGTCCAGGCGGCAACTATCTAAAATTCAATATGTTCGCGAACAATGCCTGGGCGATTGATGGCTCGGATCCGGCCGATGGAACGGAGAGGGTGGAACTGTCCGGCAGCGTGCCGGGCAGCACGGCGCGATTCCTCGGAAACGAGACTGATTCAATCTGGGTGTCCGACGCGTTCTATATCGAAAAGGGAGATCCGATCACCACCGATTGGGTCACGCTCGGCCAAATTCATGATCGGGTTGGAATAGGCCCGGTACTGGCCTTTTCCCTGCGCCACGGTGATTACATGGCCGTGGGCATACTGGGGGAGGGTTTCTACAAGACGATTGGGAAATACCCGATAACGAGGGGAAAATGGTACAATCGCGTCTTTAACGTTAAATTCAACCAGGCTGGAGACGGCTTCGTCAAAGTATGGATAAATGGAACGAAGGTCGCGGACTATCATGGAAAGACAGGCAACGCGAACACACAGTACTACTATTGGAAATTCGGAATCTATCGATCGCATGCATCTGAATACATGGCAGTTCGATATGCCAATGTCAGGACAGGAAGCGCGGATCTATCGGCCCTGATTGCCAATCCGGACCCGCTTCCCAACGAGGTCTGCGACGACGGATCGTCTTGCTAAAGGATCCTTCGAAAGATGATCGTGCGAGAGTATGTGGCGATAGCCAAAGCATCGGCAGGACAGCGAACTGCTCGTCGACAGCCGGCCGGCACCACGATGATAGCTATCGGTTGAGACTCTAGGGCAGACACAAAGCGAGACGGGGTATTTCGTTGGCGGCATCTATTTCTCATCTGCCGGGTGGTTCGCCTTCCCCTGTCTCGAGCGGGTCGGATGTCATCCCTCTTGTCCAGGTTGTATTTGCCTTTCTTCTACTCTTCCAGTTCCCGGCGTTTAATTATCAGCTTGAATATCAAGATGGCGTACAGTCGCCGTCGCGGATCCTGCAACTGATCAATCTGCTGACCGGCGCCTTCTCCGTTGCCATGATTCTAAGTGCTCGGGGTGGGCCAGCTGCAATCAAGAGATGTTGGCCGATACTGGTTCTGGTTGCGTTGCCGTTTGTGTCCGCAGCATGGTCGTCAAATCCTGTCGGGACGATCAGAGCGAGCGTCACCTTCTTGTTCTCCACCCTGTTTGGACTGGCGATCGCCATACGTATGCCGGGTTATGGCTGCGTGCGATTCGTGATCCGTATCATGGCTTTGGGATGTTTCCTCAGTGTGGTCTGGGTCTTCCTGCTGCCGCAGATAGGCGTGCACCAATTGAACGATATGAGCCAGGACGTTCATGTCGGCCTGTGGCGCGGCATCTTTAGCCACAAGCAGCATCTTGGAACGTTTGCCGGACTTACATTCGGGTTGCTTGCCTTCTACGGCAGTAGGGTGTTTCGCGGATTGATCGTACGCATCGGGGCCTTAGCCTGTGCAATTGCCTGTGTGCTCGGATCACAATCGGCGACTGGTCTGGGACTTGCCATCCTGATGACGGGTTCGTTGTTCACGATCTATTGGATTGCTCGCCGTCCACCCGCGACACGCAGGAACGCGTGTAGGATTCTCGTCATTGCGTTCGCGTTCGCGCTCGTGGCTTTTTATTACAACTTCCTGTCGTTCGTCCCTGAACTTTTTGGAAAGAGCAGCGATCTGACTGGCAGGTCGGCATCCTGGTGGCTATTGCGAAATAGCTTCGAGAATTCCGGAAAGGTGATCCTTGGTAGCGGGCGAGCCAATACGGAGCTTATTTTTACGTCTCCGGATAACGCCTACCTCGTCACGCTGATAGAATTCGGTTACCTCGGATTCACGATTATCTACTCGCTTCTCGGGTGGACGTTCCTGAAGGCCGTTGGCCTTGTGCAAAGGAGTCCAGCGTCGGTTGCGGCGTTGCGAGTGTTCGCTCCGAGCGTGATGATCGTGCTTGCCTTCTATTTCATTACTGAAACCGGATTTATGGAGAAGAACATAGTGACGATTCTCATTACCATCGCGGTGCAGATCGTCATTCAGGAACGTTATCGGTCGGCACTGGCCGCGCATGGTCGGCGCAGCACGTATGTGCCGGCAGGCGTCGAGGCTGCTGGCCCGAGGTCCCTTGGCCGACGATGAAGACGCGATAGTGACGGCGCGAGCAGGCATCAGAAAGATACGTGCGAGCCGGAGAGGCAAATGATTCGATTTTCCGCGGGAGTTTTTCTGGGAGTTGCGTTGACCGTGGCCGCGGTGCTTTTTCACGATAGCACGCCAACCTTTGCCGCTAGACCAATCGTCAACCGGTCGAATGCAACCTACACCGGACAATATCTGGCAGAGCATTTCGTCGCCCGCTTCGACCGCCTGTTGAAGTGGACGAAGCGTGAGTACTGAATTTCCTGGTCGTGTCCTTCGCGTGGAGTAGCTGGCGATGATGCCCGGCGTTTCCCTGATGAGCGCCGGAGCGGTCACCACGTGAAGCGGACTTTGCCGACCATCGCCCGAGGGTTGGATTTTGCCCAGCGCGTGCTGATCACCGGCCTTCGTCCACGATCATATCGCGAATGGCCGATCCTCACGTATCCCCAACATCGTCGATGACGTGACAAAGGAGGGGCGCGATTCCGGATACGTCTATCCGGGGCGGCGCGTTGCCTGCGAATTGATGGCGCTGGTCGTGCGACGGTAAGCGTTGTTTTTAGGCCACGTCCTGGAGTGCCGGGGCAACGGGATAGGCCCATGGCAGCAGATCGTCGATTTTGCTGTTCGGGTGACCGTTGACGATCTTTGTGATGACGTTGGCGAGGTAGGCGTGCGGTTCGATGCCCATGAGTTTGCAGGTCTCGATTAACGAGGCGATGACGGCCCAATGCTCGCCGCCGCCGTCAGAGCCAGCGAAGAGTGCGTTTTTTCGATTCAGAGCGATCGGTCGGATCGCGCGTTCGACGACGTTGGAGTCGATCTCGATACGGCCGTCGTCGAGGAAGCGGGTCAGACCCTCCCAGCGCGAGAGCGCATAGCGGATTGCTTCAGCGAGTTTTGTCTTCTGACTGATCAGAGTGAGCTTGGCGCGCAGCCAGGGTTCTAGTTCATCGATGACCGGCCGGCTCCTCCGCAGCCTGGCGGCGCGCCTTTCCT
>OEIU01001013.1_pt1 | contig 20715 bp, 20 predicted proteins | sample 1539221 | NCBI WGS metagenome assembly OEIU01 (sample SAMN03792071, study PRJEB22550) | activated sludge metagenome | feature: wastewater treatment plant; material: activated sludge; isolation source: Wastewater treatment plant of a petroleum refinery complex | place: Argentina: Zarate | collected...
CAGGGCATTCCGGTGCAGGGCCGCGCCTACGCCGGGGGCTGGTGGGACTGGCTGACGCCTTTCAGCATACTCACCGCGCTCGGCCTCACGCTCGGCTATGCGCTGCAGGGCGCGACCTGGCTGATCATGAAGACGGACGGCCGCCTGCAGCGCCGCGCCTACGATCTCGCGACGCGGCTCGCGCCGGCGTTTCTGGCCGCCATCGGCGCGGTCAGCCTGTGGACGGTCTTCCTCAATCCGACCTACGCCGCCAACTGGTTTTCCTGGCCGCGCATCCTGCTGGTCGCGCCCGTGCCGCTGCTGGTTGCGGCGGCGGGCTATGCGCTGATAAATGGCGTTGCGCGCGAAAAGGAGCGTTCGCCGTTTCTCGCGACGCAAGCGCTCTTCATTCTCGGCTTCGCGGGACTTGGCGTCAGCTTCTATCCCTACATGGTGCCCAACAGCGTCACGATCTGGCAGGCGGCGGCGCCCGACGCGAGCCTCGCCTTCCTGCTCGTCGGCGCCGCGCCGCTGCTCGTGATGGTGCTCGGCTACACCGTCTACGCCTATTGGGTGTTCCGCGGCAAAACGCCCGTCGACCATCACGGCTATTGATGCAGGAGAGCCGCGCCCCGCAAACGAAACAGGCGCCGCTCGCGCGACGCCTGATGTGGTTTGCTCTTCTCTATATCGGCGGCGTCGCCGCCGTCGCGGCGCTCGCCTACGCGCTGCGCTTCGTCACGCGCTGACGATGCCGGCTGGAGGCGGGCGGTCCCGGATCGCGCGTCACCCGGTACCGCCGGCCTCCGGCCGGCCCTTCTCCAAGCCGCGACGCCGAGCCGAGGAAAACGGCCACGCCTCGGGCGTCGAGCAAAGCCCCGCTTTCACAGGATTGGTCTCGATATAAGCGATCGTCTGCTCGAAATGCGCTTCATCGCGCATGAAGCGGTCAAAATAGTCACGCGCCCAAAACGGACCACGCGCGCCGTTCAGAGCATTGATGCGCGCCGCCGTATAGGTCTTCCAGCTGCGCACGATTTCCGGAAGCGAAAAGCCCACGGTCTGCTCGATCAACACATGCACATGATTTGGCATGACGCACCATGCGAGCGCGTGATATCTCGCGCCGTCAAAATGCAGCAGCGCATTTTCGACGATTTCGGCGGCGCTTTGGTCTTGTAGAGGACAGGCTCCCAGGCCTTCATCGAGAGCCTTGTCTGCAGTCCACGCGCGCCGCGCGGAATCGTCGTTGCCGGCCGTTTGCAGGTGTCGCGGAAGACTGTCCGCGGTTCGAAAAACGATATGCTGGATCGACTCAGGCGAATCGAAGTGAGGAAGGTATCCGCGCGAATACCATCCCCTTGCTTCCGTCATCTCGTCTCCAATTGCCGGCTGGAAGCCGGCGGTCCCGGCGCTCATCACGCCGCGCCGGGACCGCCGGCCTCCGGCCGGCCCTGATCAACCGCCCATCTTCGCCACGAGCGCGTCCGAAATCTCGAAATTCGCGTAGACGTTCTGCACGTCGTCATTCTCTTCGAGCGCGCCGACGAGCTTGAGAATTTTCTCGCCGGTCTCGTCGTCGAGCATGGTCGTGGTCTGTGGCTTCCAGATGATCTTCGCCTTGCGCGCCTCGCCGAATTTCGATTCCAGCGCCTTGGCGACTTCCGCGAAGCTCTCCATCGCGGTCGTCACCTCGTGGCCGTCCTCGGTGGTCGCGACATCGTCGGCGCCGGCCTCCAGCGCCGCCTCCATCATCTCGTCTTCGCTGGCGACCTTCGTATCGTATTCGATCGAGCCGACGTGATCGAACAGGAAGGACACCGCGCCGTTGGCGGCGAGCTCGCCGCCGGCCTTCGAGAAATACGAGCGCACTTCGCCCGCCGTACGGTTGCGGTTGTCGGTCAGCGCCTCCACGATGATGGCGACGCCCCCGGGCGCGCGGCCCTCGTAGCGCACCTCGTCGTAGTTCTCGCTGTCGCCGCCGGCGGCCTTCTTGATCGCGCGCTCGATATTGTCCTTCGGCATGTTTTCCGCGCGCGCCGCCAGAACGGCGAGGCGCAGGCGCGGATTCATGGCGGGATCGGGCATGCCCATCTTGGCCGCGACGGTGATTTCGCGCGCCAGCTTGGAGAAGACTTTGGAGCGGATCGCGTCCTGCTTCCCCTTCTTGTGCATGATATTCTTGAATTGGCTATGGCCAGCCATGGCGCGCTCCGGCAGGTTCAAACGGATTTTGCGGGCTTATACGATCTGAGCGGCCAAAGGCAATTGGGCGGCTGTGCTAGGGATTGCGATGAAACGCGCATTGGACTGGAATATGGAAAGAGTTCGCTGGGTCTCGGGCGCCATCTTCGCGGTTGCTCTGACCTTGCTTGGGCTGGGATGGGCTCTTTTTCCAGCCGCCAAACTGTTCGGCAGTTCGGTAGCTGAGCCCGGCGGCGACCGCACGGCTTTCATAGCTTTGGTCTCGCGCGACCTGCCGTTCCTGGGCCGCCACATCGTTTCCTGCCAAATTGGCGTCGAACGCGCCGGTCAATCCATCGTCGGCTCCGAACCAGGACGGAGCTTTTGCACACAGGCGACGAAAGACGACGGGGCGGAGAACAGGATTACTTGGTCCGCCAACGGTGCAAGCGTGCAGTTTTTCGCCGGCGCTCAGCAGATCAGCTTAGAACTGCGGTCGCGTTGATCCGACAAACGACCACAATCGGGACGCCGGGGCCGTCCATCAACCCCAGAACGCCGGAACCGCCTCCGCCAGCCTCCCGCCGAGCCGCACCGGGGCCACCTTCACGGCCAGCCCATCCGCACCTGTCTCCACCGCCACGCCGCACAAGGTCGCTGCCCCGTCCGCCGGCTCGAACCGCGCGCCCGGCGTCTTGCGGGTGAAGCGGCGCAGCGGCTCCTCCTTGTCCATGCCGATGACGGAATCGTAGTCGCCGGTCATGCCAGCGTCGGTGAGATAGGCGGTGCCGTGCGGCAGGATCTGCGCGTCCGCCGTCGGCACATGGGTATGCGTGCCGACGACGAGCGACACGCGGCCGTCAAGGAAATGCCCGATCGCCTGCTTTTCGCTGGAAGCTTCCGCGTGAACGTCGAAAATCGCGGCGTCGCAGCCCACGCCCAGAGGGCAGGCGGCGATCTCGCGCTCGACCGCCGCGAAGGGATCGTCCATCGGATCCATGAATACCCGGCCCATGACGTTGCAGACGAGCACGCGATGGCCGTTCGCGCCTTCGTAGAGATAAGCGCCGCGCCCCGGCGTGCCCGGCGGATAATTGACCGGCCGGATCAGCCGCTCCTGCCGCTCGATGAAGACGAGCGCCTCACGCTGGTCGAAGGAATGGTTGCCGAGCGTCAGGCAATCGGCGCCGGCCGCCAGGAACTCGTCCGCGATCGCCTCGGTGATGCCGAAGCCGCCGGCGGCGTTTTCCGAATTGACGACGACGAAATCGAGCTTCCAGCGTCGCCGCAGCTCGGGCAGGCGCTCCAGCAGAACGGCCCGGCCCGCGCGGCCCACGATATCGCCGATGAAGAGAAGGCGCATTCAGCCCGAAGCTCCGCAATCGAAGGTTTTTTGCTCGGTTATCACGAAATCGAGCCGCTGGTCGTGCGCCTCGTGCGGAATCGCGTCGACTTCCTGATCGGCGTAGGCGAGGCCGACGGCGACGATCTTGCCGCGCGCGCGCGCGGCGGCCAGCGTCGCGTCGAAATTGCCGCCGCCGTAGCCCACGCGGTGGCCCCGCGCGTCGAAGCAGGCGAGCGGCAGGAACATCAGCTCCGGCTCGACCCTCGCGGCATCCGCCAGCGGTTCCGACAGGCCAAGCGGCCCCTTGGCGAGTTCGTCGCCCGGCGACCACAGGCGGAAATGCAGCGGCTTGGCCGTCGCCGTCATGACCGGCAGCGCCGTGCGAAAACCGGCGCGCGCGAGGCGCTCCAGCAGCGGGCGCGTCGAGATTTCCGAGCGGATCGGCCAGTAGGCCGAAATCACGGCGCCCGGCGCGGCGTGACGGGCGGCGAGTTCCAGCCCGCGCGCGGCGATCGTCTGCGCCGCCGCATGCGCCTCGTCCGGCTCGATCAGGTCGCGCCGGGCGAACGCATGGCGGCGCAGGGCGGATTTGGCGGCGGCGTCGATCATGCCGCCAGACTAGCCGAGCCGCGCGCGCGTCGGGAAGAGAGGAAAAACAAAGGGAAGGGTTGCGGGCCGCGATGACCGTGGGACATCGACCCCGGGAACCTACAGAGTAGGTGGGCGCCGTGTTGCCCAAGCCCACGGGCAAGGACAGGGACAGCTCCCTGAGAGTCGATAAGGCCCCGGGAATACAAATCCACACGCATCCCGCAGCGCCGCAGCGCCAATGTAGGGCCTGGCGCGCGATTGCGCCAGAGGCCGTTTCAGACGCTCCAGCGCACCGGCAGGTTCAGCGGCCCGCGAAACGCCCAGCCGCCGAAACGCACAGGCTCTGCGTCTTCGTCCAGCCTGAGATCGCGCAGGCGTGAAAAGATCGTCGGCAGGGCGACGTCGGCCACCATCGCCCGCGAGGCGAAGGCGCCGGCGCAATAATGCGGGCCGGCGCCGAAGGCGATGCTCTTCTGCGTATCGCGCCCGACGTCGAACACATCCGCATCCGCAAAATGCGCCTCGTCGCGGTTGGCTGCGCCGAACATGAAAAAGACGCGGTCCTCCGGCTCCAGCACGATATCGCCGATCGCATAGCGCCTGGCGACGCGGCGCGGCGACATGCCGATCGGCGCCATCCAGCGCGCATATTCTTCAAACACCTGCAGCCACGTGACGTCGCCGTTCAGGGCACGGCGCTTCTGTTCGGGATGCGTCAGCAGCGCCCAGACCGCGCCGGCGATCATGTCGCGCGGCTCGTTCTGCCCGCCGGAAATGGCGAGCTTCACGTTCGCGCGCACGCTCTCCATCGGCATGTCGGTCTGCAGCATGACGCCGAGCAGACTGTAATCCGGCGTCTTGCGCAGAACGGGGACCATGTCGTCGATCGCCGCGTCGATGCCGGCGGTCGCCGCATTGCAGCGCGCCTCCACGGCCGGGTCGCCGAGATAATTCGCGATGCCGTCGATCATTCCCTGCGACCACGCATCCATGTCGTGGCAGGTGATGTTGGTGAGGCCCGTCAGGCTCTTCAGGCACTCGCCGGAAATCGGCAGCGCGATCTCCTTGAACAGGTCCGCGCGCCCCCGCGGCGCGATGTCGTCGACGATGCGATCGGCATGGCCCTGGAACAGCTTCGTCCAGTGGGTTCGGACGGTCTTCGGCGACACGGCGGGAAATACCGCCGCCCGCTCGGCCAGATGCGCCGCGCCGTCCTTGCGCATCATGTTGTGGCCCATCAGCCTGTTCATCAGCCCCTGCGGCTGATGCGAGGAGAAGACCTCGATCATCTTCTCGTAGACGTAGATGTCGTCGCGCCGCGTGAACAGGGTCGCGCCGAGTTCCGGCACGAAGGCGATCGGCGTCTTTTCGCGCAATTCCTTCAACGTGGGATAAGGATCGCGCCAGAACGCGGCGGGATCGATCGATACGCTGGGGGCCGTGCTCATCGGAATCTTGGGTTTGTCGTTTCCTCGAGCTCGATTAGAGCATGCCGCCAGCCCCTACGCCTATTCCTTGCCCGACATTTCGCGCGCCAGCTTTTCGAGCCGCTCGGCGGCGACGGCGAGCGCCTCCGCCAGATGCGCCTCGCGCGCCTCGCGCATCTGGCGCGCGTCCTGCGCGACTTCGGAAAGCGCGGCGATCTGCTCTTCCAGGCTCTCGATCCGGCCCTTCGCCTCGGCCAGTTCGTCGGCGATGGTGATCGCGGCCATCACGACCAGCCTCTGATCGCCGATCTCGCCGAACCCCGTCTTCAGGCCCGCCATTTTCGAATCGACATGCGCCGCCAGCGCCTCGATGTGGCGTTCCTGCCCGTCTTCGCAGGCCATGCGGTAGGTGCGCCCGGCGATGGTGACGACGACCTGGGCCATCACGCGCCCTCCGCGCCGCGCGCCAGCGCGGCCATGGCCGCCGCAGCGGCCTCCACCCGCCGCGCGACTTCGTCGTTGGCGGCCTCCAGCCTCTGGCTCCGCCCCAGCGCCGCATCGAGCTCGAGCGCCAGCCGCGCGCGGTCGTCCTGCATGGCGGCGAAGGCCTCGTTGAGATCGGATCGCGCCAGGTCGGTCTCGCGCTTGCGGCCGACCGCCGCCTCGAGCCCGGCCAGCGCGGCCAGCAGGCGCGCGAGCGCGGCGTCGAGCGGGTCGGCGCCCCTCGGCGCGGCCGGGCCGGATGATCCGACGGGCTCGGTCATGACGGCGAAACGACCCTCCACGAGAGCGCAACCCAGAAATGCGGCATCCACTTTTCCGCCGCGCGCTCTAGCTGCATAGAGCGCGCGCAGACGATTCGCGTCAACGCGCAGGCGGGCGATTCCCGTGAATCGCGCGCGGCTTGCGGACTTATCCTCGCGTTTCGCTGGCGCTTTCCCTGCGTTGACTCGCAGGCGCCGCCTGTTAAGGAACGCGCACCTTGAGCGAATTTCGGGAGTAGGGCGCGCCATGAGCAACAGCGTGACGCAGGACATGATGGCCAATGCGATCCGCGCGCTCGCTATCGACGGCGTGGAAGCGGCCAAATCCGGCCATCCCGGCATGCCCATGGGCGCGGCCGACATGGCGACCGCACTCTTCACCCGCGTGCTGAACTTCGATCCCGCCGACCCGCGCTGGCCCGACCGCGACCGTTTCGTGCTGTCGGCCGGCCACGGCTCCATGCTGCTCTATTCCGTCCTCTTCCTGACGGGCTATCCCGACATTTCCATCGACGATCTGAAAAAGTTCCGGCAGGTCGGCTCGAAGACGCCGGGCCACCCGGAATACGGCCACACCGTCGGCGTGGAGACGACGACCGGCCCGCTCGGCCAGGGCATCGCCACCGCCGTCGGCATGGCGCTGGCGGAGCGGCATCTGGCGGCCGAATTCGGCGACGATCTCGTCGACCACCGCACCTATGTCATCTGCGGCGACGGCGATCTGATGGAAGGCGTCTCGCAGGAGGCGATCGCTCTCGCCGGCCACCTCGGCCTCTCGCGCATGATCGTGCTCTACGACGACAACGAGATTTCGATCGACGGCCCGGTCAGCCTGTCCGATTCGGTCGATCAGGTCGCGCGCTTCAAGGCCGCGAACTGGAACGCGACCCGCGTCGACGGCCACGACCAGGACGCAATCGTCGCGGCGCTGGAAGAGGCGAAGAAATCGGACCGTCCGAGCCTGATCCTGTGCCGCACCACCATCGGCTACGGCTCGCCCAACCGCGCCGGCACGTCCAAGGCGCATGGCGAACCGCTCGGCCCCGAGGAGGCCAAGGCCGCCAAGGAACAGCTCGGCTGGATCGCCGCGCCGTTCGAGGTTCCCGCCGACCTTCTGTCGGCCTGGCGCGCCGCCGGCGCGCGCGGCGCCGAAGCGCGCAAGGCCTGGCAGGCCCGGTTCGACGCCGCCGGCGACCGCAAGGCCGAACTCGAGCGCCGTCTCGCCCGCAAGCTGAAGCCGGAGGTCGCGACCGCGCTGGCCGCGCTCATCGAAAAGCACGCCGCCGAAAAACCCTCGCTCGCCACCCGCAAGGCGAGCGAAGCAGCGATCGAGGCGATCGCGCCCCACATCCCGGAACTGCTACTGGGCTCGGCGGACCTGACGCCTTCCAACAACGTCAAGGCCAAGTCCGTCGCCGCCATCGCGCCGGGCGCCTATGGCGGCCGCTACATCCACTACGGCATCCGCGAGCACGGCATGGTCGCCGCCATGAACGGCCTGACGCTGCACGGCGGGATCATTCCGGGCGGCGCGACCTTCCTGGTCTTCTCCGACTATTGCCGCCCGGCGATCCGCCTCGCCGCCCTGATGGGCGTGCAGGCGATCTACGTCTTCACCCACGATTCCATCGGTCTGGGCGAGGACGGCCCGACCCACCAGCCGGTCGAGCATCTGGCGGCGCTCCGCGCCATGCCGAACCTGCTCGTCATCCGGCCTGCCGACGCCATCGAGACGGCGGAAGCCTGGCGGATAGCGCTCGAGCGCCAGTCTGGCCCGACGCTGCTGGCGCTGACCCGCCAGAACCTGCCGACGCTGCGCGGCGCGGGCGCGAACAACCGGGTGGCCGAAGGCGCCTACGAACTGGCCGGCGCGGACAACGCCAAGGCGACCATCTTCGCCTCGGGCTCCGAGGTCGAGATCGCGCTCGCCGCGCGCGACCTGCTCGCCAAGGACGGCGTCGCCGCCCGTGTCGTCTCCGTGCCGTCGACCGAGCTGTTCGCCGCCCGGCCGGCCGCCGAACGCAAGGCGGTGATCGGCGACGCCCCGGTGCGCATCGCCATCGAGGCGGGCGTCCGGGAGGGCTGGGGCGCCCTCCTCGGCGGGGACGGCCTCTTCGTCGGGATGGACGGGCTCGGCCTCAGCGGGGCCTTTAAGGGAGTTTAAGCGGCTTGCGGCATTACGGCGCAAGCGGCCGCCGACGCGGTGCGTAAAGCTCTGGCCGGCGCATAAACGCCTTGTTGAGCCCAAGTTTCGCTTGAGCGGCGTTTAGCCGAATGGATGGGCGCCGCTGCATGACGAATAGGCGTTGCTGTGATAAGGACGCCGCCATTCGAACAAATCGGGAAAAGGAACGGAAAAATGGCTGTGAAGGTCGCGATCAACGGTTTCGGACGCATCGGGCGCAACGTTCTGCGCGCCATCATCGAATCCGGCCGCACGGACATCCAGGTCGTCGCGATCAACGATCTCGGCCCGGTCGAGACCAACGCCCACCTGCTCCGCTACGATTCGGTGCACGGCAAGTTCCCGCATGAGGTGAAGGTTTCCGGCGACACGATCGACGTCGGCCGCGGCCCGATCAAGGTGACCGCCGAGCGCGATCCCGCCAAGCTGCCGCACAAGGAACTCGGCGTCGACATCGCGCTGGAATGCACGGGCATCTTCACCGCCCGCGACAAGGCGGCCGCGCATCTGGCCGCCGGCGCCAAGCGCGTGCTGATCTCGGCCCCCGGCGACGGCGCGGACCTGACGGTCGTCTACGGCGTGAACCACGACAAGCTGACCAAGGACCATCTCGTCGTCTCGAACGCCTCCTGCACCACCAATTGCCTCTCGCCCTTCGCCAAGGTGCTCAACGACGCCATCGGCATCGAGAAGGGCATGATGACGACGATCCATTCCTACACCGGCGACCAGCCGACGCTGGACACGATGCACAAGGATCTCTACCGCGCCCGCGCCGCGGCGCTGTCGATGATCCCGACCTCGACCGGCGCCGCCAAGGCCGTCGGCCTCGTGCTGCCGGAACTCAACGGCAAGCTCGACGGCTTCGCCATGCGCGTGCCGACGCCGAACGTCTCGGTCGTCGACCTCAAGTTCATCGCCAAGCGCGCCACGTCGAAGGACGAGATCAACGCCGCGATCAAGGCGGCGGCCGACGGCCCGATGAAGAAGATCCTCGGCTACACGACCGCGCCGAATGTCTCGATCGACTTCAACCACGATCCCCATTCCTCGATCTTCCACATGGACCAGACCAAGGTGATGGACGGCGTGCTGTGCTCGGTCCTGTCGTGGTACGACAACGAATGGGGCTTCTCCAACCGCATGGCCGACACGGCCGTGGCGATGGGCAAGCTGATCTGACGTCGGACCGCGAGCCTTCAGGCTCGCTTCGATTTGAACGCGAGCCTCCAAGCTCGTGCGGCGAGGGACTGCGAGCCTGAAGGCTCGCGGTCCAATCCTTTCGGGAACGCCTCATGACCCTGCAAGCGACAAGTTCCACACAGACCGCCGTCCGCACGGCGCTGCCGATCCTGACCGCGCTCAGCCTGTCGCATTGCCTCAACGACCTGCTGCAATCCCTGCTGCCGGCGATCTATCCCAATCTCAAGCAGGACCTGTCGCTGTCCTTCGCCGAGATCGGCCTCATCACCCTCGTCTTTCAGGTGACCGCGAGCCTGCTGCAGCCCGCCGTCGGCGCGATCACCGACAAAAGGCCGCAACCCTATTCGCTCGTCGTCGGCATGGCCTGCTCGCTCGCCGGCCTCCTGCTGCTGTCGCGCGCGCACGCCTATGGAATCGTGCTGGTCGCCGCCGCCGTCATCGGCATGGGCTCGTCGATCTTCCACCCCGAATCCTCGCGCGTGGCGCGCGCGGCGTCGGGCGGACGCTTCGGCTTCGCGCAAAGCTTCTTCCAGGTCGGCGGTAACACCGGCCAGGCGATCGGCCCGCTGCTCGCCGCGCTCATCATCGCGCCCAATGGCCAGGGCGCCGTCGCCTGGTTCGTGGTCGTGCCGCTCGCCGGCATGGCGCTGCTGATGTATGTCGGCCGCTGGTACGCCGGACATCTCGGCGAACGCCGCAAGGCCGCCGCCGCGCCTGCGCCGCTCACGCGCACCCAGTGGATCGCCATCGCCATCCTGCTCGTGCTCGTCTTCTCCAAGAATTTCTACATGGCGAGCCTGCAGAGCTTCTACACATTCTATCTGATCGAGCGCTTCGGCTTGACGATCCAGTCCTCGCAGATCTATCTCTTCGTCTTCATGTTCTCGGTCGCGGCCGGCACCTTCTTCGGCGGCCCGCTCGGCGACCGCTTCGGCCGCGTCATCGTCATCTGGGTGTCGATCGTCGGCGTCCTGCCCTTCTCGCTCGCCCTGCCCTTCGTCGGCTTCCACGCCACCGTGGCGCTGACCGCGATCATCGGCTTCGTGATGGCGTCGTCCTTCCCGGCGATCCTCGTCTACGCGCAGGAACTCGCGCCCGGCCGCGTCGGCATGATCGCGGGCCTCTTCTTCGGCTTCGCCTTCGGCACCGGCGGCCTCGGCGCCGCCCTGCTCGGCGTGCTCGCCGATCACACCAGCCTCGATTTCGTCTATCGCCTCTGCTCGGTCCTGCCCGCCATCGGCGTCCTCATGGCGCTCATGCCGAAGTCCGAGCAGAAGGCGATCTAGGGAGAAGACAATGGCCGCCTTTCGCACGCTCGATTCTCTTCAACCCAAGGGCAAGCGCGTGCTCGTGCGCGTCGATCTCAACGTGCCCATGGAAAACGGCAAGGTGACCGACACGACCCGTATCGACCGCGTCCTGCCGACGATCCGCGAGATCGCCGACAAGGGCGGCAAGGTCATCCTGCTCGCCCATTTCGGCCGACCGAAGAACGGGCCCGACGAAGCCAATTCTCTGAAGCCCATCGCCGCCGTGCTCGGGCAGCATCTCGGGCGCCCGGTCGGCTTCGCCGCCGCCTGTATCGGCGAGGTCGCCGAGAAGGCCGTCGCCGCGATGAAGGACGGCGACGTGCTGCTGCTCGAGAACACCCGCTTTCACAAGGGCGAGGAGAAGAACGATCCCGCCATCGTCGAAGGCCTCGCGAAGCTCGGCGACGCCTATGTCAACGACGCCTTCTCCGCCGCGCACCGCGCCCACGCCTCGACCGAAGGCGTCGCGCGCAAGCTGCCGGCCTATGCCGGCCGCGCCATGCAGGCCGAGCTGGAGGCGCTCGACAAGGCGCTCGGCAATCCGAAGAAACCCGTCGTCGCCATCGTCGGCGGCGCCAAGGTGTCGACCAAGCTCGATCTGCTCGGCAATCTCGTGCAGAAGGTCGACGCGCTCGTCATCGGCGGCGGCATGGCCAACACCTTTCTGCACGCGCAGGGCGTGAACGTCGGCAAGAGCCTCTGCGAGAAGGATCTCGCCGCCACCGCCCGCGAAATCATGGCCAAGGCCGACGCCGCGCGCTGCGCGATCATCCTGCCAGTCGACGCGACCATCGCCTATCATTTCGAGGCCAACGCCCCGCATCAGGTCTACGGCCTCGACGCCATTCCGGCCGACGCCATGATCCTCGACGTCGGGCCGCGCTCGATCGAACGCATCAACGCCGCGATCGGCGAGGCCGCGACGATCGTGTGGAACGGCCCGCTCGGCGCCTTCGAGCTCACGCCCTTCGACGCCGGCACGACGGCCGTCGCGAAACATACGGCCACGCTCGCGAAAGCCGGCAAGCTGATCGCGGTCGCCGGCGGCGGCGACACGGTGGCCGCGCTCAACCACGCGCATGTCGCGAACGATTTCACCTATGTCTCGACCGCCGGCGGCGCCTTCCTCGAATGGATGGAAGGCAAGGCCCTGCCCGGCGTCGAGGCTCTTCGCGCATAACATCACCCGAACGACGGAGAGGGACATGGCCCGCATCACGATGAGACAATTGCTGGATCACGCCGCCGAACACGGCTACGGCGTGCCGGCCTTCAACATCAACAATATGGAACAGGCGCTGGCGATCATGGTCGCCGCCGACGCGGTCGACGCGCCCGTCATCATCCAGGCCTCGCGCGGCGCCCGGCAATACGCCAACGACATCATGCTCAAGCACATGATGGACGCGGTCGTCGAAATCTATCCGCACATTCCCGTCTGCGTGCATCTCGACCACGGCAATGGCCCGGCGACCTGCATGACCGCGATCCAGGCGGGCTTCACCTCCGTCATGATGGACGGCTCGCTGAAGGAAGACGGCAAGACGCCGGCCGACTGGAATTACAACGTCGGCGTGACCAAGACCGTGACCGACATGGCCCATCTCGGCGGCATTTCGGTCGAGGGCGAACTCGGCGTTCTCGGCAGCCTCGAGACCGGCGAGGGCGAGAAGGAAGACGGCCACGGCGCCGAGGGCAAGCTCTCCCACGACCAGCTCCTCACCAATCCCGACGAAGCGGTCAAGTTCGTGAAGGAGACGAAGGTCGACGCGCTCGCCATCGCCATGGGCACGTCGCACGGCGCCTACAAGTTCACGCGCAAGCCCGACGGCAAGGTGCTGGCGATGAACGTGATCGAGGAAATCCACCGCAAGATGCCGAACATGCATCTGGTCATGCACGGCTCCTCCTCGGTGCCGCAGGACCTGCAGGACGTCATCAACAAGTTCGGCGGCAAGATGCCCCAGACCTGGGGCGTGCCGGTGGAAGAGATTCAGCGCGGCATCAAGAACGGCGTGCGCAAGATCAACATCGACACCGACAACCGCATGGCGATCACCGGCCAGATCCGCAAGGTCTTCGCCGAGCATCCCGGCGAGTTCGATCCGCGCAAGTATCTGAAGCCCGCGCAGGAGGCGATGACCAAGCTCTGCAAGCAGCGCCTCGAGGAATTCGGCACGGCGGGCGCCGCCTCGAAGATCAAGCGCATCGCCACGCTCGCCGAAATGGCCGCGAAATACGGCAAGGGCGAGCTGGATCCGAAGTTCGCCTGAGCGGACCACGAGCCTTCAGGCTCGCATCTTTTGCAACAGCGACTGCGAGCCTGAAGGCTCGCGGTTCGGCTATCTCGCCTGCGTCGCCCGCGGTTCCCCGACGCAGAAGCCGCAGCCGTTGATCCGCGCGGCGCGGAAAGACACGCGTTCATGAATCTCCGCCTTCGCGAAATGGATACTGTCGCGCCGGAGGAAGAAAACAATCTTTCCGCGCTTTCGCCGAATTTGCGTATGAATAGAACTGCCGACAACGACAGGATTCGAGTGATGGCGCGCGATCCCGAGGCCCCGCCGGCCCGCCTCTATCTGATCACCCCGCCGCTCGAGGCGGCCTCCCCCTTCGACAGGGCGCTTGCCGCCGCGCTCGCGGCGGGCGACGTCGCCTGCGTGCTCGCGCCCTTCGCCACGACCGATCCTAGCCAGCGCAAGGCGATCCTGCGGACGCTGACCCCGCTGGCGCAGGACCACGGAGCGGCCCTGCTGGTCGACGGCGACGCGCAGCTCGCCGCCCGCGCCGGCGCCGACGGCGCGCATGTCGCCGGCGCGGGCCAGGCGCTGGACGAGGCGATCGAAAGCCTCAAGCCCGAGCGCATCGTCGGGGTCGGCCATCTCGCCACGCGCGACGAATGCATGGAGGCCGGCGAGCGGGACGTCGACTATCTCATGTTCGGCGGTCCGGCCGATCCCGCCACATCCGACGACATTCTCGAACGCACGCAATGGTGGGCGGAAATCTTCAACGTGCCCTGCGTCGCCTTCGCCCGCTCCCTCGACGAGGTCGAGGCGCTCGCCGACGCCGGCGCGGAATTCATCGCGCTCGACGCGGCCGTCTGGGACGACGCCCGCGGCCCGGCCGCGGCGGTTTCCGAGGCCTCGGCCCGGTCGGTCGGAGCCGTCGCGTGAATCGTCACATCGCTCTCGGGCTCGCGGCCGCTCTTGCCGTCGCGTCCCCGGCCCTCGCCCAGCAGCCGAAATCCGAACTCCGGCCCAGCCAGGCGCCGGAAACCGCTCCCAAGGCGTCCGAGGCCGGGAAAGCGCCAATGGCGCCGGGCCTCGAGGAAGCGGCCGATCCCTTCGCCGCCTATCAGCGCGGCTTCTACGCGAGCGCGTTCCAGCTCGCGCTGAAGCGCGTGGAGACGAACAGGACGGACGCGGCGGCGATGACGCTGCTCGGCCAGCTCTATCGCGAGGGCAATGGCGCGCCGCGCGATCCCAAGGAGGCCGCGCGCTGGTTCCGGCTCGCCGCCGACCTCGGCGATTCCAACGCCGCCTTCGCCTATGGCGTATCGCTCCTGAAGGGCGACGGCGTCCCGCTCGACCGCGCCGCCGCGCAGCAACAATTCCAGCGCGCCGCCGAAAAGAACCACGCCGAGGCGCTCTACAATCTCGGCGTGATGGCGATCGAGGATTCGCCGGGCGCGCCCGACTTCAAGAAAGCGACCGATTATTTCCTGCGCGGCGCGGCCGCCGGCAGCGCCGACGCCGCCTATTCGCTCGGCGTGCTCTACCACAACGGCCGCGGCGTCGATCACAACGACCACGAGGCCGTGGGCTGGTTCAAGCAGGCGGCCGAGGCGGACAACGTCCCCGGCATGGTCGAATACGCGATCATGCTGTTCAACGGCGAAGGCATCGAGGCCCAGCTCGCCGGCGCCGCGCGTTGGATTCTCAAGGCCGCGCACCGCAACAATCCGGTGGCGCAGAACCGCGCCGCCCGCCTGCTGGCCGCTGGCCGCGGCGTGCAGACCAATCTGGTCGAAGCGATGAAATGGCACCTGCTGGCGCGCAACGCCGGCATTCAGGATGAATGGCTCGACGGCCGTCTGACGCAGCTCTCCGCCAGCCAGCGCGCGACGGTGGAAGAAGCCGTGAAGAAGTTCAACGGGGGATAGGCGTATCTCCCCGCTCGCGGGGAGGGTGTCGCCGAAGGCGACGGGTGGGGACCGACGCCACACAATGACGATCTCGATCATACCAGCGGACCCCGCCCGCGATGCTACGCATCGCGACCTCCCCGCAAGCGGGGAGGTATGGTCGCCGCTGACATTTCAGCGGTTGACCCGCCCGCGCATTTCCCGGATCAAGGACGCAAACAACGTCCGTTCCGAGGAAGCCCCATGCTGCATGTCGTCCCCGCCTTCGCGCGCATCGGCGAGGAGAACGCCTTCGCCGTTCTCGCCCGCGCGACCGATCTTCAGCGCCAGGGGCGCGACATCGTCAATCTCGGCATCGGCCAGCCGGATTTCTCGACGCCGCCGCATATCGTGGAAGCCGCGATCAAGGCTTTGCGCGACGGCCATCACGGCTACACGCCGGCGACCGGTATATTGCCGCTCCGCGAAGCCATCGCCGCCGATCTGCACAAGCGCCTGAAGGTCGACGTCTCGCCCGATCTCGTGATGGTCGTGCCCGGCGGCAAGGTGACGATGTATATGGCGATCCTGATGTTCGGCGAGCCGGGCGCGGAGATCATGTATCCCGATCCGGGTTTCCCGATCTATCGCTCGATGATCGAATATACCGGCGCGACGCCGATCCCGGTGCCGATCCGCGAGGAGAACGGCTTCGCCTTCTCCGCGGAAGAAACGCTGTCGCTGATCACGCCGAGGACGCGGCTGCTGATCCTCAACTCGCCGGCCAATCCGACCGGCGGCGTGACGCCGAAGGCCGAGATCGACAAGCTCGTCGCCGGCCTCGCGCGTTTTCCCGACGTCGCCATCATGTCCGACGAGATATACGGCCAGATGACCTATGACGGGCTCGCGCACCAAACGCTGCTCGCCTATCCCGAAATCCGCGACCGCCTGATCCTGCTCGACGGCGCATCGAAGACCTACGCCATGACCGGCTGGCGGCTCGGCTGGTCGGTCTGGCCGCAGGCGCTCTACGAGAACGCACGCAAGCTCGCGGTCAATTCCTTCTCCTGCACCAACGCCGCGACGCAATTCGCAGGGATCGCGGCGCTCGAAGGGCCGCAGGACGCGGCGCGCGCCATGGTCGCCGAATTCGACGCGCGCCGCAAAATCGTCGTCGAGGGATTGAACGCGCTGCCCAACGTGTCCGCCGCCACGCCGAAGGGCGCCTTCTACGCTTTTCCCAACATCTCGAAAACCGGATGGAAGGCCAAGAAACTCGCCTCCGCGCTTCTGGAGGAAGCGGGCGTCGCCACCATCGGCGGCCCGGATTTCGGCGTGCACGGCGAGGGCTACATCCGGCTGTCCTATGCCAATTCCGCCGACAACATCCGCAAGGCGCTCGCGCGCATGGGCGAATTTCTGTCGAGCGCGAAGCCGGCGTAATACGGTGCTGCAAGACCCCCTCCTCAGCCCTCCCCCGCTGCGCGGGAGAGGGAGAAGATCGCCGCTTTCGACATGCCGAGCAGACCGCCGACGCCCGCCGTCCACTCTCCCGCAAAGCGGGGGAGGGAAAGGGAGGGGGCCGAACCGCCCGTGACTCGAACGTCATCGCCCACCGCCGGCCGCGCCATCGTCCTGCTGGCGATCGCCGCCTTCGCCAGCGCCGCCACCACGCGCATCTGCGACGGCCTGCTGCCGCAACTGGCGACCGAATTTCGCGTGACGCCCGGCGAAGCCGCGATCGTGGCGACCGCCTATTCGCTCACCTACGGCCTGCTGCAGCCGGCCTTCGGCATAGCCGGCGACCGCTACGGAAAATACCGCCTGATCCTCGTCTGCTGCGTGCTGTCGCTCATCACGACCGCCGCCTGCGTCTCGGCCCATTCGCTCAACGCGCTCGCCCTGGCGCGGCTTGCGGCGGGCTCCGCGGCGGCCGGCATCGTGCCGTTGTCCCTCGCCTGGATCGGCGATTCCGTGCCCTACGACGTCAGGCAGACGACCATCGCGCGTTTTATGATGGGCCAGATCTCCGGCCTCATCGTCGGCCAAGCCTTTGGCGGCTGGTTCGGCGATCTCGCCGGCTGGCGCGCCGCCTTCCTCGTCATCCTCGTCATCTATGCGCTGGCGACGATCGGCCTCGCTTTCGAGCTGCGCCGCAATCCGCTCGCCAACGGCGCGCCGTCGAAGGCGCCGCTGTCGGCGGCCGCCGCGACCTTCGCTTCGGCGCTCGGCCGCCCGTCCATGCGCGCGCTGATGCTTTCGGTCTTTCTCGAAGGATTCTTCTGCTTCGGCGCGGTGGCCTACATCACCACCATGCTGCATTTCCGCTTCGGCCTGACGTTCGGCCAAGCCGGCCTGCTGCTGATCGCCTTCGGCCTCGGCGGCATTCTCTATGCGACGCTCGCGCGCCATATCGTGCCGCGCTTCGGCGAAGCCGGCGTTGCGCGCCTGTCCGGCGCGCTGTTCCTCGTCGCTTTTCTCGGCCTCGCTTTCGCGCCTGCGCCGCTCTTCGCCGCGCCGGCGTGTCTGGCGGCGGGCGCGGCCTATTATCTGCTGCACAGCGTGTTGCAGGTGAATGCGACGCAGGCGACGCCGCATGCGCGCGGCGCCGGCATGAGCATTTTCGCGACCAGCTTCTTTCTCGGCCAGGCCGGCGGCGTCGCCGCCGCCGCGCCGCTCGTCGATCGCTACGGCGCGCCGGCGGTCTTCGTCATCGCGGCGCTCGCGCTGCCGATACTCGCCTTCTGGGTCGCGCAGCGCGTCGCCACGGGCGGCGAACGCGGCTGAAACGATCCGTCAGGCGTTGTGCGCCCTGGCGTGATCGACGATCGCGTCCACGATCTCCGGCCAGAGTTCTTCCGGCAGCGCGTGGCCCATGCGCTTGACGATCACGAGCTTCGCGCCCGGAATCGATTTCGCCGTGTCGATGCCGCCCTCGACGCGCACGAGCGGATCGACGTCGCCGTGGATGACCAGCGTCGGCGTCTTCACGCCGGCGAGACGCGGACGCCGGTCGCCCGACGCGAAAATCGCCAGCATCTGCCGCGCGACGCCCATTGGATTGAGCCCGCGCGAAAAGGCCAGACGCGCGACCTTCACGTCCTTGCCGTCGTCGGCCGGAAATTCGCCGGCGCGCAACACGCGCCACGTCTTCTGGAAAGCCGCGACATAGTCGTCGAGCGTCGTGGGCGGCGGCGCGAGCAGAACGGCGGTCGCTTCCGGCGTCGGCGGCGGCAACGTCGGATTGCCGGTCGACGACATGACCGACGTCAGCGACAGCAGACGGTCCGGGAAGCTCATCGCGATCTCCTGGGAGATCATGCCGCCCATCGAGGCGCCGACGATATGCGCCTTTTTGATTCCGAGATGATCGAGCAGAGCGACCGCATCGGCGGCCATGTCGCGCAGCGTATAGGGCGAATCGATCTTCTCGCCCTTCATCTGCTTCTGGATGAGGTCGGCGAAATCGACCTTCACGGGGACATCGACGCGCGAGGAGCGGCCGATGTCGCGATTGTCGAAGCGCACGACGTGAAAGCCGCGCGCGGCGATCTTCTCGCAGAAGCCGTCGTCCCACAGGATCATCTGCGCGCCGAGGCCCATGATGAGCAGCACTGTCGGCTTGGCCCTGTCGCCGAACGTGCTGTAGCAAAGCTTCATGCCGTTGGCGGGCGCGAATTGTTCAGGCGTATGGGCGATCGGCGCGTTCATGCGATTTCCTCCGGATTCGTTGGCCGCAGTCTGCGATGCAATCGCGCGCGATGGCAAGCCGTGGTGAGTCAGCGCAATCGGGCGATCAAATCCATCGCTGCGGCGGGATTGCGTTCCTTGAACCCGGAAATGAAGAACGCGAACACGTCGCGCGGCGCGGACTTGCCCGGCGCCGGGGCGACCTGCTTCAACTCGGCGACGGCCTCGCCCTTCGCCAGCGCCTGCAGACGCTTGCTCCACAGATCCAGTTCCTTCGGCGGATAGCCGAGCGCATGATCTTCGCTTGCGCCCATGATTCGCAGATAGGCGAAATCGGCCGTCGCGTCGGCGATCTCGGGATATTTCGAATCGCGCGCGGTCACGATCGCAGCGCCGTGCTTGCGCGCGAGATCGACGAATTGCGCGCAGCAGAAGCTTTCGTGACGAACCTCGAGCGCATGGCGCAACGCTTGTCCGTCGATCTCGCGCGGGAGCAGGGCGAGGAAGGCGGCGAAATCGTCCGCGTCGAATTTCTTCGTCGGCGCAAACTGCCAGAGAATCGGTCCGAGTTTCTCACGCAGCTCGGCGACGCCGCTCGCAAAGAAGCGTTCGATGGATTCGCTGCTTTCGCCGAGGACCCGCTTCTGGACGACGAAGCGCGGCGCCTTCACCGAGAAGACGAAATGCGCTGGCGTCTCCTCGCGCCATTTGATGAAGCTCGCCGGCTTCTGCGATCCGTAGAACGTGCCGTTGATCTCGATCGCGGTCAGGTGCTGCGCGGCATAGGCGAGTTCGTTCTTCTGCGCGAGGCCCTTGGGATAGAAGGTCCCACGCCAGGGTTCGTAGGTCCAGCCGCCGATGCCGACGCGGATGCGTCCCGTTTCTTCCTTCGCCGCTTTCGCCGTCTTCGCCATGCGCGCCTCCACATGGCCATTGTCGGGCGCGCGGCGCGATCATCAAGACTCGAAACGACAAAAGCCTGAAAACGACAAAAGCCCCGCGCTTGCGCGCGGGGCTTTCATGTTTGGTTGCGGGGACAGGATTTGAACCTGTGACCTTCAGGTTATGAGCCTGACGAGCTACCGGGCTGCTCCACCCCGCGTCAAAATCAAAACGGCGAATAGAGAGTAGCGAATGGAAGACCTTTTCGCCACTCGCTATTCGCCGCTTCAAACATCGTATCGAGGAATTTCCCTTGTCCTTCGCAGGCCTGGCGACGACCTACTCTCCCAGGTCTTAAGACATAGTACCATTGGCGCTGTAGCGTTTGACGGCCGAGTTCGGGATGGGATCGGGTCTGATCGCTACGCCGAAGGCCACCAGGCCGGCGAAGGACAAGAGATTGAAGCAAACTGGATTTCGTATCGATACATACCCAGGAATGGGCATCGAGTAATGAGAGCGATCAAGCCGATCGAGCTATTAGTACCGGTAAGCTGCACGCGTCACCGCGCTTCCACACCCGGCCTATCAACGTGGTCGTCTTCCACGGCTCTCAAGGGAGAACTCGTTTTGAGGTGGGTTTCCCGCTTAGATGCATTCAGCGGTTATCCCGTCCGTACATAGCTACCCTGCACTGCTGCTGGCGCAACAACAGGTCCACCAGAGGTACGTTCACCCCGGTCCTCTCGTACTAGGGGCAAATCCTCTCAATTCTCCTACACCCACGGCAGATAGGGACCGAACTGTCTCACGACGTTCTGAACCCAGCTCACGTACCACTTTAATCGGCGAACAGCCGAACCCTTGGGACCTTCTCCAGCCCCAGGATGTGATGAGCCGACATCGAGGTGCCAAACGACGCCGTCGATATGGACTCTTGGGCGTCATCAGCCTGTTATCCCCGGCGTACCTTTTATCCGTTGAGCGATGGCCCTTCCACGAGGAACCACCGGATCACTATGGCCG
>OEIU01001014.1_pt1 | contig 20697 bp, 17 predicted proteins | sample 1539221 | NCBI WGS metagenome assembly OEIU01 (sample SAMN03792071, study PRJEB22550) | activated sludge metagenome | feature: wastewater treatment plant; material: activated sludge; isolation source: Wastewater treatment plant of a petroleum refinery complex | place: Argentina: Zarate | collected...
ATGATGGCGTTGCGCTTGAGCATGGACAGGCTGGAACGCTTGGCGGCGGAAGTGCCCAGAACGCGCGTGCGGTCGGCCTCGGTCCAGTTGAGAACTTCCAGAATCGGAGGGCTGGCGCGCCGGTGCTCGTCGGCGTAGGCGGGGTAGAGGTACGCACCCGCGTGCTCGCTGGGGTGCGGATGGTTGAAAGGGCAGACATCCTGGCAGATGTCGCAGCCGAGGAGGTGATCGCCCATCGCGGCGTGCAGCGCGGGGTCGATGAGCGTGCGGTGCTCGAGGGTCAGGTACGAGATGCAGCGGGTGGCGTTCACGTGATTCGGCGTGATGGCCTGCGTCGGGCAGGCGTCGATGCAGCGGGTGCAGGTGCCGCAGGGCGTGAGTGCCGAGTGCCGAGTGCCGAGTGCCGAGTGCGGAGAACAGAGGTCGAGCGTGGTCGCAATGCCGCCGAGAAGGAGATACGAGCCGAGCCGAGGGTGGATGAGAAGTGTGTGCTTGCCGATGAACGCCCCCCCACCGCCGTCGGCGGTTCGGAGGTTTGCCCGCGCGGCGTGCTCGCGTTCGAGGACCGGGGCGGTGTCCACGAACGTGCGGTAGTGCAGGCCCTTGGCGGCGGGGAGTTCGCGCAGGCGATCTGCGAGGGCGTGGAGGCGGCGGCGGATGACGGCGTGGTAGTCGCGCCCGCGGGCGTACTTGGCGATGCGGCCCGTCGGGTGCGTGGGGTGGTCGCACCGGTTGCCGCCCAGAGCCGCGGCAACCGGTGGCACGGGTTCGCTCCCCCGCGCGGCGTACTGATCGGCGACGATGATGACGGACTTCGCCCCGGGGAGGAGCGTGCGGATGTCGAGGCGTTCGTTGACGGCCTCGGCCATGTAGTCCATGTCGCCGTGGTTGCCGGAGGCGAGCCAGGCCTTGAACTCCGTCGGGCGAGACGCCGGCGCGGCGGGGGCGATGCCGGCGAGAGCGAAGCCCATCGCGTGGCAGGCGTTGATCACCTGCTCGGAGAGCGTGGCGGAGTCATGGGTGGTCTGGTCCACAGCGATCGGGCGTCAGCGGCGGCGGCCGCCCCCCCCAGCCTTCGCCGGCTTTGCGGGCTTGCCGACGGACTTGGCCGGCGCGGGGGCGGCGGCGACGGGCGCGCCGGGCGAGGCCTTGCCGCCGATCCACTGGTACATCGTTCGCGACGCGTGCGCGAGCGCTTTCTCGGCGGGGGCGAGGCCGGGGGTCCAGGCACGGTCCCACTCGAACACGAGCGGGCCGTTGAATCGCTCGGCCACCAGCGCGCCGACGAACTCCCGGCAGCCCAGATCGCCCTCGCCGAGCGGGCACGGGGTTTGGCCCTTGGCGTCCTTGATGTGCACGAGCCAGAGTTTGTCGGCGAGGGTACGGATGGCCGCGAGCGGGTCATCGCCGGCGAGGAGGGCGGTGGCGGGGGAATAGGCCGCGCCGAGGAGGGGGCTGTCGATGGCGTCGATGATCTCGCGGAGCTCGGCGGCGGTGGAGAACGAGCCGCCGTTCTCGACGACGACGCGCACGCCGGTCTTGTCGGCGTGGTCCACGACGGAGCGGAGTCGCTCGGTGATGCGGTTCACGGCGGACGCACGCTTCTCGTAGGCCGGGATCTCGTACCCGAAGACACGCACGAGGGGGGACTCGATGCTCACGGCAAGACCGACGGCGCGTTTGCCCTCGCGGAGGGACCGATCGACGTTCGGGGAGAGGTAGCCGAGCACGGGCGGGAAGACCGGCGCATCGAAACGGACGCTGCTGGCGACGCAGGCGATGTCGAGGCCGGCCTCGCGGAAGAGGGCCCGGACCTTGGCGTCGCTGGTGAGCGCGGGGTCGCACGCGAACTGTCGCGAGTCGTCGCCGAAGGTGCGGAGTTCGACGGCCTGGAAGCCGAGCGCGGCGGCACGCTGGGCGATCTGGGCGAGGGTCCAGTCGGGCGTGGCGACGGTGGAGAAGGCTGGAATCATGTGGAATGTCGGATGGGGAGGGTCGGACGTTCGAGGGCCGGGAAGTGTAGACGCTCGGCCCTATTCCACCGGAAGCACCACGGCGAAGTCGGAGCCGCGCCCGGGTTCGGACTTGACGGTGATCCGGCCGCCGTGCTCTTCGATGAGGCGGCGGGAGGTCGGCAGGCCGAGGCCGGAGCCACCCCCCTTGGTGGTGAAGTAGGGCTTGAAGATCTGCGAGAGGGTTTCGCGGTCGATGCCGGGACCGGTGTCGATGACGTGGATGGAGGCGACGCGCGACGCGGGCGCGCCGGCGTCGGGGTCCTTGTCGAGCCGCGTGCGGAGGAAGACCGTCCGGGGGCCCGAGCCTTGCCGTGCGCCGGCCATGGCCTGCGTGGCGTTGATGAGCAGGTTGAGGACCGCCTGCTTGACGGCGCGCGGGTCGATCGAGAGCGTGATGGGGCCGGGGGCGAGGTCGGTCTTGATGCTCACGCCGTGGCTCTCGGCCTCCGGGTGATAGAAGTCGGCGAGGTCGGCGACGATCTGGTTGATGTCGGTCGGTCGGCGCTCGAGGTGGACCTGCCCGGCGAAGTCGAGGAAGTCCTGGAGGATGCCGCGCAGACGATCGGTCTCGCGCTGCAGGGCCTTGGTGCGGTTGAGCAGCGGGCTGCGCTCGCCGGGAGGAATGTCGAGTTCCTGGATGCCCTCGACGAGGAGTTGGGCGTTGAGGCCGATGGTGGAGAGGGGGTTCTTGATCTCGTGGGCCAGGCCGCCGGTCATGGCGCCGATCTCGGCCATGCGCTCGGCGTGGCGGGCCCGGCGCTCGGCCAAGCGGACGCGCCGGAGGTGGCGGCGGATGATGGCCCAGGCCGCGGCCGTGGTGGCGAGGGTGCCGGCTCCGAAACCAATGAGGAGGTAGGACGGGTCCACGGGGCCGGAGGATAGGAGCGAGGTCCAATGGGTCCTATTGGACCCATCGCCCGGGAGACCCCATCCGAGTGTTTCACCGGCGCGGCGATCGCGAGTACGTCCGCTTGGGCACCACGACCTCGAGCGATTCGACGCGCGTCACGCGGGTGGCGTGCCAGCCCTTGTCGGTGAGTTCGGCGTCGTAGGCGACGTGGGAGCCGTCCTTGAGGACGCGGAAGCCGTCGCCCTGGATCTTTGAGTAGTGCACGAAGATGTCCTGGCCCTCGGGACCGACGATGAAGCCGAACCCTTTCTTGGGGTCGAACCACTTGACCTGTCCGTTAGCTTCCACGATCCGTGGTGGGGCGGCGTCAGACATGAGCGTTTCCCTCGGGTCCGGCGCACGCCGGACCGGCGGACCCGACCCCCCTCCCGGGAATCCGGGATGAACGAGTCGCGTGAACTTGGCGATACGTTTCGAGCATGTGACCCACACAAGCACCCGGACCCCTGCGCTGCCCAGAGTACCAAAGGCGCGAAGACTTCGCCAAGAGCGAAGGCGCGTGAATGTGCATAACTTGGCGATGCGGACGCGCATGACAAACGACAGGCCCGTGCGAGTTCATCGCACGGGCCTGCATGCAAACACATAATTGAGAGCGACTTGCGACTACCGACAGACATCACTCCCCTTGAAAGGGGATGAGCCCGTGCAATCGAAAAATCACTCAGCGACGACCACCGCCGCCATCGCGACGACCGCCACCACCTCCGCCGCCACGCCCGCCGCGGTCGCCACCACCACGGTGTCCGCCGCCATCGCGATAGCCACCGCCACCGCCGCCGTGGCCCTCACCGCCACCCTCGGGAGCGCCGACGGGGACGGGATCGCTGATGCCCTCTTCCATGAGGACGGCCTTGCGCGAGAGCTTGATGCGGCCCTGGTCGTCCACGAGGATGACCTTGACCTTGATGACGTCGCCGATCTTCACGATCTGGCCCACGCTCTGGACATACTGGTCGGAGAGCTCGGAGACGTGGCACATGCCGTCGGTCCCGGGGGCGAGCTCGACGAAGGCGCCGAAGTCCTTGACGCTCACGACCTTGCCGGTGTAGACGGTGCCGACCTTGATCTCCTCGGTGAGGGCCTCGATCTCGCTCTTGGCCGCGTCGATGGCGTCGCCGTTGGGGGCGGAGATCATGACGGTGCCGTCGTCCTCGACGTCGATGCCGACGCCGTACTTCTCCTGCAGGCCGCGGATGGTCTTGCCGCCGGGGCCGATGAGCTTGCCGATCTTCTCCGGGTTGATCATGATGGTGACCAGTCGCGGGGCGAAGGGGCTGATGCTGGCGCGGGGAGCGGGGATGATGCTCTCCATGATGTCGATGATCTCGATGCGGCCCTTCCTGGCCTGCTCGAAGGTGCGCTTGATCTGGTCGAGGTTCAGGCCGCGGGCCTTGAGGTCGAGCTGGATGCCCGTGATGCCCTCGCGGGTGCCGGAGACCTTGAAGTCCATGTCGCCGAAGAAGTCCTCCTCGCCGATGATGTCGGTGACGAAGACCTCGTTCTGGTCGTTGTCATCGGTGAAGCGGCCGACGGAGATGCCCGCGACGGTGGCCTTGATGGGAACGCCGGCGTCCATGAGGGCCAGGCACCCGCCGCAGACGCTGGCCATCGAGGACGAGCCGTTGGACTCGGTGATGTCGCTGACCACGCGGATGGTGTAGGGAAACTCCTCCGGGCTGGGGAGGATGCCCATGAGGGAACGCTCGGCGAGGGCGCCGTGGCCGATCTCGCGACGGCCCGGGCCGGTGATGCGCTTGGCCTCGCCCGTGGAGAAGGGCGGGAAGTTGTAGTGCAGCGTGAACTTCTTGGAATACTCGGGGATCAGGCCGTCGATGATCTGCTCGTCCTTGCCGGTGCCGAGCGTGACGGAGACGAGGCTCTGCGTCTCGCCGCGCTGGAACAGGGCCGAGCCGTGCGTGCGCTGGAAGACGCCGACGGCGCCGGTGATGGGGCGGAGCTGCGTAGCGGCGCGGCCGTCGGCGCGGGCGCCGGACTCGACGATCAGGCGACGCGTGGTCTTCTCCTCGAGGCGGCGGAGGGCGTCCTTGGCCATGGCGCGGCGCTTGGTCGTGGTGGCGAAGGTCTCGTAGTTGCCCGAGGCATCGACCTTGAAGTGCGTGTCCATGATCTCGGCGATCAGCTTGTCCACGGCCTCGTTGCGCTCCTTCTTGCCCTTGAGCCTGCGGGCCTCGGTCATGCGGTCGCCGGCGAGCTTCTTGACCTGCTCGACGATCTCGGGGGTGGGCAGGGTGCGGTCGCCGTCGCGCTTGGGCCTGCCGGCCTTGGAGACCAGCTCGCCGATGGCGTCGAGGGTCTGCTTGACGGCGTCGTAGCCGGCCTCGATGGCGCCGAGCACGCCCGCCTCATCGACCTCGGCCGCGCCGACCTCGATCATGTTCATGCCGTCCTTGTGGCCGGCGAGCACGAGATCAAGATCGGAGTAGTCGAGCTGGGTGATGGTCGGGTTGATGACGTAGCGGAGGCCGTCATCCGTGTGGACGCGCCCGACGCGGACGGTGGCCGTGGGGCCCTCGAAGGGGCAGTCGGAGAGGGCCAGGGCCGCGCTCGCGGCGGTGCCGGCGAGAACGTCGGAGTCGTTCTCCTGGTCGTGGCTCATCACGAAGCACTGGACCTGGACCTCGTCGATGAAGCCGTCGGGAAAGAGCGGACGGATCGGACGATCGATCATCCGCATGGTGAGGACTTCCTTCTCGTTGGGAGCGCCCTCGCGCTTGCGGAAGCCGCCGGGGAACTTGCCCGCGGCCGAGGTCTTCTCGCGGTAGTCCACGGTCAGGGGGAAGAAGTCCAGCCCCTCGCGGGGCTTGGCCCGAACGACCGTGGCGAGCACGGTGGTGCCGCCGTAGGTGGCCAGCACGGCCGCGTCGCAGAGCTTGGCGATGACGCCGGTCTCGAGGATGAGCGTGCGGCCGCCGATCTCACGCTCGACGCGGATGGAACCCAGGGGAGATGTCATAGATCTTCTGCCTCTGCACCACTCGGGTGCGCTTGGGCCGGGTCCGGGGCCCCCGCCGCGCGGCGGAGGGGTGCGGACGACCGACCGAGTTGTGATTCGGCAGCGGGCTGGATGCCCCAGAGGCAGAAGACAAAGGGCTGTCGGAGCGACCGACAGCCGACCGTCCACTGCCACCCGGACCCACGTCCCGCGGCCGCCCCGTTCCCCCCTGCGAATCCGGCGGTCGCCGTGTCGGGCGATGGCCGGGAGAAATCCGGAAAAGAAAACGCCACGCGGAGCGTGGCGGTACCCGAGGCTTACTTGCGCAGGCCGAGCTTGCCGATCAGGCCGGTGTAGCGGTCCTTGTCCTCGGCGGCGAGGTACTTCAGGAGCCGGTTGCGGCGGGAGACCATGAGCGTCAGGCCTCGCCGGGAGGAGTTGTCCTTCTGGTTGCCCTGGAGGTGCTCGGTGAGGGCCGAGATGCGCTCGGTGAGCACGGAGATCTGGACTTCCGGAGACCCGCTGTCCTTGGCGTGGACGCGGTGGGTGGAGATCACGGTCTGCTTGCGCTGGGCGGAGATCATGGTGTGTTTGGTACCGGGTTCGGTGCGGAGCGCGGGGTGGATGGAAAATCCCAAGTGGACCCAGCGCTCGCCCCAGGCCCCTTGGGGCGGAAGGGTAGGCGAAGACGAGGGGGGGATCAAACCCCCCCGGGCACACGAAAAGGCCCCGGTCGATTGGACCGGGGCCATAGTAAGGACTTGAACTGGGGGGAGGGGACGGGAAGGGGGTTAGGCCGCGATGCGCATCGGCTCCGCGTGCGGCACCGACTCGATCCGCGCGATCGAAATGCCTCCGCCGCTCACCGACCCGAACTGCACCACAAACACATTGCTCTGCGGCCCGACGATCCCGCCCGGGCGCGTCGGCTGCACGATGTACTCGACGCGATCGACGCCGACGGGGAGGAACGTGTCGGTGAAGCTCTTGTTGCTGCCCTCGGTCGAGACGATGCTGTACGGCCCGCTGGTCGCATTCACGCGCCGCAGCACGCGGTACTGCACGCCCGTCGCGCCCGTCGGCTGGGCGACCTTCCACTTGATGGTGAGCGAGCCGTCGGGGTTGACGCTCGCGCCGAACTTGTCGGGGGCCACGGGGAGCGGCGGAGTGCCGGGGGGGCTCGGCGGGCTGATGGCCCCGAGGGCGTAGACGTTCATGTTGTGGGTGGATTCGGCGTAGTTCTTGATGATGTCCACGTAGACCGACGACAGGCCGCGTGCGGCGTCGATGGCGTTCTGCAGCTGCATCGTCGCCTCCTTGGAGGCCATGCGGGCGGCCTCGGCGGTGTCGTTCGCCTTGGTGAGGTTCTGCACGATGGTGTGGTACGCGGTGGTCTGCGCGGTGGTCAGGTTGATCTGGGTCGCGTTGGCGGTCCACTGGCCGTCGTGGGCGACGCACCAGTTGATGAGCTCGGGGATCGTGGTGGGGAGGTTCGTACCCATTGAGGTGTGCTCCTGTGCTGAGTGCTCGGTGCTGAGTGCTGAGTTCAGAGTGCAGAGTGGACCCAGCGAGATCGAGCGCCGAGGGGACCGGCTTTACGGCTTTTGTGGTTTGGCGCGAAGAAAGCGAAGAAATCCTGCGCACGGAGTGGGAAGTGTGGGCCGGATAACGCGTTCCCGGCGATAGCCCAAAGGCAGAACGCCGCGCGCGGTCATCCAGCGGAATCGAGCGCGAAGTGATTCAGGGGTTAGCCGGAGCCTCTCCGTTGTCCAGTGCGGTGAACGCGGCATAAGCGACGCATCGAGCGAGCATCTGCCAGAAGTTCAGATCGTGCTGCGAAACTTCAAATCGGCAAAGCGGGTCCGCCGGGTCGCTGCCCTTTCTGGCCCAGAACACGAGTCCAGTGCAGTCTTGGTTGTATTGCCAATTGGCATGGGAGATCGCGTTGCGGAACGCACGAACTGGGTTGTCGGTGAGGAACCGACAACACTTCCGAGTCACCGTGTTCGAAGCGGTCGCCTTGGCAAGTGCCTTGAAGCACGCCTCCCCCAGATAGACGAAGCAGACGTAGATTTGCACAATCACTTGGGCTCGGACAAGGTCAGGGCCAGCGTGCCACGGAGCCTGCTCCATGTACGTTTGAAAGGCCCATAGTTCTTCGAATCTTGCTCGAAAAGGTATGTGTTCTCCCGCCAGTACCGTCTTGCGTGCCTCTGCTGGAAGCGCCTTGATCTCGCGGAAGATGGCCGACGCGATTTCATTACTCGCCGCCGCGTCGATGCCCAAATCATCGCGCAGGCGACTCGCCCATTGCTGCATTTGCCGGACCAGCACCTGCATATCGCAGTTTAGGCGAGGCCTCCGCCCGCACAGCACACCCTCCCTCGATCCAGATGGGGGGGCGGCGGCCTGACCCCCCCAACACTGTGACCGTCCGAGGCGCACCGCCCGCGCACGTGGGGGGGCGCGGGGCCGGTTATTCGGCACGTCTCGAATAAAATTCCCGCCGGCTGGATTTGGGGGGGCGAGGGAGGGGGAAGGGGTCGCCGAGCGCGCCGTTTCTTGGGCTCCGATGCCGAAGAACGGCCCTCGGGACCGATTCCGCAGCGCAAGGAAATCATTTCCTTGCGCTGCGAAACGATTCCCTTGCGACACGGAAGGGTTTCGCAGCGCTGCGAAACGATTCCCTTGCGACACGAAACGGTTTCCTCGCGCTGTGAAATCATTTCCTTGCGCTACGAAACGATTTCCTTGCGACACGGAAGAGTTCCTTCGCGCTGCGGAACGATCTCCCCGAGGCTCCGAAAAGCCCGCCCCGCCGCCCCCCTCCCCCCCTCCCCCCCCACCGCGCGGGCGAGGGATAAAGTGGGACGATGAAACTCTCCCGCCGCGTCAGCGAACTCCGGGCCTCGGCCACCATCGTCGTCATGAACCGCGCCAAGGAGTTGCAGCGGCGGGGGGGCGACGTGATATCGTTTTTCGCGGGCGAAGCGGACTTTTACACGCCCCAACCGACCAAGGACCCGGCCATCAAAGCCCTGCTGGCGGGGCAGACCAAGTACATGCCGACGATGGGGGACCCGCAGACGCGGGGGGAGATCGCGGAGAAGATGACTCGGGTGAACGGAATCCCCGGGGTGACGGCGGACCACATCGGCATCTCCTCGGGCGGCAAGCACGCGCTGTACACGGCGATGCAGTGCCTGTTCGACCCGCCGGGGGCGGGCGAGGCGCCCGGCGAGTGCCTTTTGCCCGTGCCCGCGTGGGTGAGCTACGCGCCGCTGGCGGAGATCGCCGGGGCGAAGGTGGTCGAGATTCCCTCCTCGCCCCAGACCGACTTCAAGGTCTCGGCCGAGCAGATCCGCAAGGCCATCACGCCGCGCAGCCGGGCCCTGGTGCTGTGCACGCCCAGCAACCCCTGCGGCACGATGTACACCGAGGCCGAGCTGCGGGCCATCGGGGCCGTGGTGGCGGAGGCGGCGAGGACGATCGCGCCGGACCTCGTGGTCATCGGCGACGAGATCTACGAGAAGATCGCCTACGGCGGCATCCCCCACTTCTCGATCGGCTCCATCCCCGAGATCGCCGAGCGCACCATCACGCTCAACGGCCTGTCCAAGGCGTACTCGATGACGGGCTGGCGCATCGGCTACACGGCCACGAGCGGGGCGTGGGGCCTGGAGTTCATGAAGGCCATGGCCACGCTGCAGGGGCAGATGACCACCAACATCACCAGCTTCGTGTACCCGGCCATCCGCACGGCGATCCTCGAGTGCGAGGGCGAGACCAGGGCGTTCTGCGAGAAGTTCAAGGCCCGGGCCGCGCTGATCCACGGCCGCCTGTCGAAGATGCCGGGCGTGGTCTGCCCGCGCCCGACGGGGGCGTTCTACGCGTTCCCGGATGTGTCGGCCCACTTCGGCAAGACCACCGCGGGCGGCGCGAAGATCCAGAGTGCGCAGCAGTTCTGCGAGGCCCTGCTCGCCGAGCAGAGGGTCGCCGCGGTGCCGGGGGAGGACTTCGGCGGGTGCGGCAAGAACCACGTGCGGTTCAGCTTCGCCTGCTCGGAGGAGACCATCCAGCGCGGCATGGACCGGCTGGAGGCGTTCCTGGCCTCGATGAAGTGACCACTCACGGGTTGTCGTCGTCGCCCTTGGGGCGGTCCTTGCGCAGATCGAGCATCGGGGGCTCGTCCGCCTCGGCCGGCGAATCGTGCGTGATGGTCGCGGGATCGGGGATGGGCGGAAGGCCGTAGTCGGCCCGGAGCGCGTTCTGCTTGGCGAGCTCGGCGGGCATCATGCTCGCCGCGAAGGTGGACGTGCGGCCCCCCGCGTGGCCGACGGCGATGGTCTGAAAGGTGCCCGAGACGAGGTGCTCGGACCACGCGATGACAAGCCAGAGATCCTCGGCGCGCGAGCCGGGCGGGATCGAGTGCGCGTCGATGCCGGGATGAGTGAGGACGGTGTCGCCGACCCGGTAGGCGATGGTGTTTGCCGGGAGCGCGGCCGCGGCGCTCCGGGCCTCGGCACGCTGTTGCGCCGCGGGCATGGAGACGAACGTGGAGAGGTTTGTAGAGCCGATGGGGACGGCGTTCATGCGGGTCCAGAAGCCGCCGTTGGAAGTGTCGCCGGTGTCCATGAGGTCGTAGACGGCGGTGGGCGAGGCGGCGATGGCCTCGGCGATGTGGGTGATCGGGGTGAGGGGGGTTTTCTGCCCGCGGAGCGCCCGTGTGAGGTTGGCCACGCGGGCGGAGCTGCCGGCGACGACGGTGGGGGTGCCGAAGGGACCTCCCATGTTCGCGGACGAAGCCGCGGAGAAGACGGAGTAGATCAGCGCCGCGTACCCGCCGATGGCCAGGAGGATCACCGTCACCGGAACGGCGAGCACGGCGAGGGCGGCCCGCCCGCCGTGGACTTTCTGGGCCTCCTTGAGCGCAACGCACCCGCCGACGATCCACCAGATCCAGCCGAAATACGCGCCGAGACACGGGACAGCGGAGGCGACGTTCGCGCCCGAGGCGTAGCAGAGGGCCTGCCACGTACGCCCGAGGCCGTGGGCGCATCCGCCGGAGATTCGCAGGATGCCATGACCCACGAGCGTGGAGAGCACGAGGATGAGCAGCCAGAACACGAGAGCTCCGCCGGCCCAGCCCGCGCCCATGCCCAGCAGGAACGCGCCGCCGCCCGGACCGCCGCCGCCACCCATCGCCGCCGCGCCCGTGATGAGGCCGAAGAACAGAAGCATGAAGACGCCATAGACAAGGGCCAGGCCGCCGAGGGAGCAGAGCATGAACCACGTCGCGGCCCACGCGCCGCTCTGGGGCGGGGTCGCCCGCAGCAGGCGCCCGGGCTTGACGAGTGCGTAGCCGGTGGTGGCAAAGAAGGCGGAGAAGAAGCCGCGCCGAACACCCCGCTCGAGCCACGGCTGGCGGTCGGCCTCGGTCTGGTGCTCCTGCACGCCCTCGGTGGGCAGGAGGACCATCTCGTCCATGTCGATGGGCTTGGAGCAGCGGACGCAGTTGAAGGACCGGGGGACGAGGTGACCCGTGGGGCCGGTGCCGTAGTAGTCCTGCTCGCAGTGCGGGCAGCAGAAGCGGACGGAGTTGAGGGTGAACTCGTAGTCGGAGGGCTTGAAGGGCGCGCCGCACTCCGGGCAGAGGCGGGCGGAGATCTGCCAGAGGGGGTAGTCGCAGTTCTTGCAGCGCATGGATTCAGGATACCTGATGGTGCCGCCAGGACGCAACTTCTTTCCTGATCCCCGATCGCGTGAACCAGATGAGCATGAAGACCGGCAGCAGCGCCAGCCAGACAAAGAGGAAGCCCGCCATGAACACGGCCGTGCCCGTGCTGATGCCCGCGACGACGCCGGGGGGCGGTCCGGCCGCGCCGGGGCGGGCGGCCGCGGCGAGGGTGAGGGACGCATCGATCTGGGCCTTCTGAAAGAGTCCGAAAACGATCGAGAGTGCGAGCGCACAGAGGAGCTTGAGCAAGGCCCACCACACCATGAGCGTCGTGGACCATGGCTTTCGCAGGATCAGGCCGATCCCGGCGAGCACGGCGATCGCGGCCAGCAGCGTTGCCGCCGCGCAGGCTCCCGCCAGCGGGGTCGAGTAGCGAACCACGCCCTCGAAGGGGTTGACCTGTCCGGTGGGGACCCGCACGCGGCTGTACGTGCCCGTCGCAATCGCCACGCCCATGGTTGCCGAGACAAACGCGCTGACGACCCCGAGCCCGATCGCGATCACCCCGATCCACACCGGCCAGACGGCCCGGCGGATGGGTCGGCCCAGACGACCGGCGATCGTGGGAGGAGAAACGATCACCAAGGGCGATGCGCCCGCCTCGTCTGATTGAATCGCGGCGAGTCTCGGCATGCCGTGGTCGGGCGATTCGGGCGTCATGTTTGACCGGACTGTTCGTCGGACGATGGCAGAGGCGCGGGCGCGACGGGCTCCTCGGCCAGTCGCAGCACGATCCGCTTGCCGAGACGGTCGTCCTCGGCCTGGCGGACCCAGATGCGCTGCTGCTTCACGAGTTCGAGGACGGCCAGGAACAGGCCGATCATCTCGGAGCGGTTGCGATTCTCGAAGACGGTGGCGAACTCGAGTTCGGCGGGCGGGGTCGGCGAATCGGGGCCGCCGCCGGTGGCGGCGAGGAGCTCGGCCGCCTGGCGGCGGAGGCGATCGACGATGTCCTCGGCGTGGATCTCCACGGGCGTGTCGTCCATGAGGACGTGGTGCTCGCCGATGCGGGTGAGGTCGATGGTCTCGATGATGCGACCGAAGGCCTCGACGAGGTCGATGAGTTCGATGTCGTCGAGATCGACGGCGCCGGTGATCTCCTCGGGGCTTTGCGGCGGAGGCGGGGCCTCGGCCTGCCCCTTGCCGGGGAGCGCCTTGCCGGCGGGGAACATGCTCTCCCAATCGTGCTTGAACTTGCCCAGGCGGTCGCCGGCGTCGCGGAAGCGCTTGTACTCCAGAAGTTGGTGGATGAGTTCGGCCCGGGGATCGAGCGGGGGCTTCTCCGGGCGCGCGGGCGCATCGCCGTCCGGGATCACCTCCCCCTCGGGCGTGACGGCGTTCACGGGCGGGGCGAGCGTGCGCGACTTGATCTCCACGAGCGTGGCGGCCATCACGAGAAACTCCCCGGCCCGCTCGATGTCCAGCCGGTGCCCCCCACTGCCGTCGTCGTTCAGATCGCCGACAAACTTCAGATACTGCTCGGTGATCTGCGCGATGGGGATGTCGGTGATCTCGACCTCGGCGCGCCGGATCAGGAACAGGAGCAGGTCGAGGGGCCCCTCGAAGGCGTCGAGGCGGACGGTGTACTCGGTGGTGGGGACCATGTTCGTGGGCGTCCTTGCTCGTTTTCCGGGTGGGCCGGCGAAGCCTCGCACACACCACGGGCGGACCGGCCGCCCGTGCCACCCGAAGTGCACAAACAGCATACCCTATCGGGATGCCGCAGCGACCGGCCCCCGCCAAATCCACGCCCTCTTCGCCGGTGTCGGTCCCCGTCGGGGCGGATGCCGCGCAGGGGGGGTTGACCGCGGCGGAGCGGGCCTTTGCCGTGCGGCTGCTCTCGGCCGAAAGCGCGGCGGTGGCGGGGGTGGCCAGCCGTCTGGGGCCGGAGTTTCATGCCGCGGTGGACTTGGTGGTGAAATGCGCGGATGCGGGTGGAACGGTGCTGGTGACGGGCCTGGGCAAGTCCGGGCTGATCGGGGCGAAGATCGCGGCGACGATGTCGAGCCTGGGCATCACGGCCCACTTTGTGCATCCGGCGGAGGCGGCCCACGGGGACCTGGGGCGGTTCCGGGCGGCGGATCTGTGCATCGCTCTCTCGTACTCGGGGGAGACGGATGAAGTGGTAAACCTGGCGTCGATCCTGCGACAGGATGGCGGGGCGATTGTGTCGATGACCCGGGGGCCGGAAAAGGCTGAAGCCCGCCACGGAGTGTCGGGGTACCCGGGGGTGGGGTACACGAAAGCGACTCTGGAGCGGCTGGCGAGCGTGTCGCTGTTCGTCGGGCCGTGCGATGATCAGGGGATCTCGCCGGCACCAACCTGCTCGACGACGGCGACGCTGGCCTTGGGGGATGCCCTGGCCCTGTGCGCAGCGCGCCGGCGGAACTTCACCGACAGCGACTTTGCCAAGCGGCACCCGGGCGGGTCGCTGGGCGGGTTGCTCCGACCGATCACCGAGCTGCTCCGGTTCAATGTCGGCAGGACGCTGAACCTGGTGCCGGACGACGTGAGCGTGGCCGAGGCCTGCCGGCTTTCGGAGACGACCGAGCGCCGGCCGGGTGCGATGCTGCTGGTGGAAAGGGCTTCCGGGTTGCTCACGGGCCTGTTCACCGACGCGGATCTGCGGCGGCTCATCGAGCGGGACCGGGGCGCGCTGGACCGCCCCGTGCGGGATGTCATGACCAGAAACCCGGGGACGCTGGCGGACACCTCGCTCGTCCGCGACGCCGTGAACATGGTGCGGGAGTTCCGGCGCGACGAGATTCCCGTGGTGGACGCGGCCGGGAAGCCCATCGGCCTGCTGGACGTGCAGGACCTCATCGCCCAGCGGCTGATCCGGAGCGAGTGATGACGAGCGCGAGCCTGTCAACCGACGCGAAGGAGCGGGCACGACATATCCGGCTGCTTGCGCTGGATGTGGACGGGGTGCTCACCGACGGATCGATCATGCTCGACGACCACGGAGTGGAGACCAAGCGGTTCAACGTCCGCGACGGCCAGGGGATCGCGGCATGGATCAAGATGGGCTATGACGTGGCCGTGATCACGAAGCGCTCGGGGCAGGCGCTGCAACATCGGTGCGGGGAACTCGGTATCACCCGGATCGTGCAGGGATCGCAGGACAAGGTGGAGGCCCTCGAAAAACTCCTCGCCGGGACCGGCCTGAGAGCGGAGCAGATCGCGTATGTCGGGGATGACTGGCCGGATCTTCCCGTGCTGCGCCGCGTCGGGCTTCCTATCGCCGTCGGGGATGCGGACGAGCGGGTGAAGGCCGCGGCGGCTATGACGACAGAGCGCCCGGGCGGGCGCGGGGCCGTGCGGGAGGCGATCGAGGCGATTCTGAATGCGCAGGGCGTGCTGGAGAAAGCCGTCGCTCTGTGCGGCGGATGAACCACAACCGACAGGAACGTCCGGCAGGATGGATGGGTTTCGATCTCGTACCATGAGCCTCTATGGGTGACCGTCTGTTTCGAACCACGAGCACTGCGGCGCGCCGGTCCACCGGGCTGCTGATCGCCGCCGCGCTGGCACTGATCATGGCCGGGGTTGTTCTGTGGGTGGCGGTGGGCCAGAGCGGCCCGCAAAAGACGGCCGCGCTTCCGGGGGATGTGGTGGACATCGGCAAGGCGCCGGAGGCGATCGCGGGATCGACGGACCCGAACCAGATCCAGGCGAGCGGGTCGGCCCGGCTGCAGTTTGCCGACAAGACGGACGCGAGCCGGCTGGGCTCGGAACTGGCGTTCGAGAAGATCGATCCCGTGGGCCCGGGGTACTACACGCTCACGCAGCCCCGGGCGTGGGTGTATCTGAAGGACGGCCGGACGCTGTACGTGCGGGCCGACACGGGTCGGGTGAAGATGCCCGTGAAGATGCAGCAGACCGAGAGCGGGGAGTTCCGCGGGCACGTGGTGCTGCGAATGTTCCCGCCGGCCAATGTCGCCAGAGGGGCGGCGGTGCCGGCGATCGATCCGGACAAGGCAGAGCCGGCGATCGTGGGCGTGACCGACTCGATCAGTTTCGACACCGTGCTGCTGGAGATCACCACGCAGGACCACGTGACGATCGCGGCCAGGAACATGCTCTTCGAGGGCGAGGGGCTGCTGGTGCGGGCGAACCAGGTGAAGGAGCGGATCGAGCTGCTCAAGACGCACGGGGAGTTCGTGCGGTACAACCCGACGGTGGCGACGGCTCAGGCTCCGGCCTCGCCCTCGAAGCCGGCGGTGGCCCCGACTCCGACCGCGGCCACCGCTTCGGCCGCAGCCCCGGGCGAGGCCATTCCGCCCGCGAAGACGGTGGCGGCGGCTCCAGCGCCCGCGGCGCCGATCGGGAAGGAACAGTTGTACAAGGCGGTGTTCGGCGATGGCGTGACAGTGACGCAGACAACACGCAAAATGAAGGCGGACACGCTGGAAGTGTTCGCACGGCTCATCAACAACGGACTCCCCCCGAACGCGTTCGGCGTGTGGGAAGACGCCGCGCCGGCCGCGAAGCCCGCCGAGGGCGCGAAGGCCGTGGCCGCAGCGCCCGCGAAGGCGGGACCAGCGACGGTTGACGGCGCGCCCGTGCCGGTCGCGCAGGCCGCGCCCGCGAACGAGGCCGCCGCGCTGTTTGTGAAGGGGGACGAGGACCTGACGCTTCGGTGGGCCGGCCCGCTGGTGCTGACGCCGATCGTGGACAGTGCGCCGCCGGAACTGGCGAACGGGAACCACTTCTTCGCACGATTCTCGGCCGACAAGGCGGGCGGACAGCCGGTGGTGGCGCTCGAGGACACGGCCACCAAGGCCAAGGGCGAGTGCGCGAAGATCGAGTACGCGGCGACGTCGCGGATGCTCTCGCTGCTGAGCGGGCCCGATGCGCCGGACGTGAAGTTCACCGCCGACGGGGCCTTCCGCGTGAAGGTTCCCAACGTCAGGGTTGATCTCGGCACGGGGATCGCGGGCGTGATGGGCGCCGGACAGTTGCTGGCGATCCGCACGCCCAAACCCGAGGGGCAGGCCGCGGCCGTCGGCGTGGCGGAGACGATTGCACCGAAGCTGCCGCGCGGCAAGCCGACGCTGCTCGCGGCCGATCAACTCCGCGAGATTTCCTGGACCGATCAGGCGGACTTCACGTTCCGCACCGCCGGCGGGCGGATCTCGGGCTCGCTGGAGATGGCGAAGTTCGAGGGAACCGTGATCGCGCACGACCGGACCTCGTCGATCAGCTCCGACTCGATGCGGGTGGAGTTCGCCCCGGCCCCGGCCCCGGGCACAGCGCCCAACACGCTCCGGCTCATGCACGCCGAAGGGAACGTGATGGCGATCGCCGGGCCGCGCACGGTCGATCCCGACCGGCAGCAGCCGGCGCTCGATCCGTACATGGCGTGCGACAAGCTGGACGTGGCGTTCATGCCGTCCAAGGCCGATCCCAACGACACGGACCCGGTGCGGGGCGTGGCCACCGGGAACGTGAAAGCGGCCAGCCGCGACGCCTCCGTGCGGGCCCGGGTGCTCGAGACGGCGATGGCCCGCGACGCCACCAACGCGATCGTGCTGGTGGACGTGCGGGCACGCGGCGATGTGAGCATGGAGCGTTCCGACGGAGTGCGGGCCGCGGCCGAGGAGGTCTGGGCCAACCCGGTGCTTCGCAACGCTCGCCTGGCGGGCGAGCGGGTGATGATCGGCAAGGGGCCGTCGCAGATCATCTGCCGCGATGTGGAACTCGACGATGTAAAGGGGACGATGCAGGTGATCGGGGCGGGCACGTTCGAGCACACCCAGGCGGGCGGGTCGCCGCAGCTGGCCTCGGCGGGGGACGGGGCGACGTCGCTCGGCGCCAGCGACCCGACGAGGGTCACGGCGACATGGAAGCGGGGGATGCTCTTCAGCAACACGGCGGGCACCATCGACTGCATCGGGGAGACGGTGGTGATCGCGGCGTCGAACCTGCGGACGCAGACAATGCGGTCGGAGAAGTTGCAGTTGTGGCTGACGCCCGCGCCGGCGGGCACGGAAGAGTCGCCCGGAAACGGGCCTTCGGCGGCAGCGGGCGCGCCCCCGGCCGGCGGCGGGCTGGCCGCGAACACGCCGGCTCGCACCGAGGCCATGCCGGTCGGCCCGGCCGATCCGGGCGAACGGAAACTGCTGCGAGCCAGGGCGATCGGGGCATCGGTGGATCGTGAGGGGGCAGCGCACGCGACGATCGAGGTTCGCCGGTACTCACCCGCACCGACGGCCGGCGCGGAGCGGGTGCTCGAGCAGGTGCTGTACGTAGAGGGTCCGACGATCGAGGCGGACGACCAGACCGGGACGATCTCCGTGCCGTCGGCCGGCCGGGCCATCGTGCGCGATCAGCGGGCGGCGGGGAACTCGGTGGTGCTGGCGAACTCGTCGGGGTTGCCGATCACGGCCTCGGGCGGGGCGAAGGGAACGTCGCGGTTCACATGGGCGGAGTCGATGGAGTTCCTGCGCTCCACCGGGACGCTGACGATGAAGAAGGACGTGGAACTTGTGCACCTGCCGCTGGGCTCGCAGCAGGTGACGCGTCTGGTCGCCATGAAGATGGTCGCGAAGTTCAACATGGCCGGCGGGGCGAACAACCCGCGCTCGGCGGAACTCGTCTCGGCCGACGCGTCGGGCGCGGTGTACGCCGAGAGCGGCACGCAGCGGCTCATGTGCGATGCGTTCGCCTACGACGCGCTCAGGGGCACTGCCGAGGCCAGCGCGCAGGCGGGCAACAAGGTGACGCTCTTCGACGAGAAGAAGCCGCCGCTGGTGGCCAAGCGGCTCTCGTGGGACCTGGTGAAGGAGCGCGTGGAGATCATGGAGCCCGCGCCGATCACGGCGCCAAGGTGACCCGCGAGGACACCCGGCCGGGTCACGCGCTGGTTCTGTCGATCACGCCATACTGCTCTCGCTCACCGCGACCTCGCAACGGATAGTCCTTGCGGAGCGGGTGGGCGGGGTACTCCTCCCACGTGAGGATGCGGCGGAGATCCGGGTGGTTGCGGAAGCGGATGCCGAACATGTCGAAGCACTCGCGCTCGGGCCACTCGGCGCCGGGCCAGAGGTCGCAGACGGAATCCACCCACAGGCCGGGGTCCTCGGCGATGCCGTCGGTCGGGAGCGTGGGCGAGACGAAGGTCTTGACGAAAAACCGGTCGTCGCGGGCGTGGCTGATGAGGTTGTACACCACCGCGAAGCGGCCCGGCATCCTCGTGGGATAGTTCAGGTAGTCGATGCCGAAGACATCCGAGAGGAAGTTGTACTGGCAGGTGGGGTCGTCACGCAGGAAGGCCATGACCGAGTGCAGGTCGGCGGGCTCGACGATGAGCGTGGACTGGGCGCGGTATTCGGTGGCCCGGAACTTCTTGCCGGGGAACTTCCCCTTGAGGAACGTGAAGGTGGGGTGATCGATGGTCGGCGTTGGCACGTGGGGTCCTCGGAACACGGAAAGATGGGCGGGACGGTCGGGCGAGTTTATTCACGCCGGTACGAGCGTGGGGAGGCCGGGGGGAATGTGGGATTTGGCAAGGTCGAGGACGAAACTGCCCAAGGATTCGTTGTCGGCGGCGCGGGTTGGAACGCCATCGGTGCCCGGAATCCCGATGATCACCGTCGCAATGCCGGCCAAGTCCCCGTCTTCGCACCGCGGGAGCATCTCGATCGCCTCGTACATGCGGCGGAGGTGGTCCTCGATTCGCCCGGGGCCGAGCATCGACGGGGCGCACATGGCTGCTGGATCGAAGGCAAGGCCGATGCCCAGTGCGCGGGCCCACTCCGACTCGAGCAGACGCCTGCAGGAAGGGACATCGCTGATGACATGGCGAAAGTGCGGCCGGACCAGCACCTGCGCGTTCGTGATCGAGAGTCTGTGGCACGCCGATTCGAGTTCGGTCCACCCGGCTCGCCCCCAGGTGCGCGGGTCTTCATCGAAAAGCCCGCCGCCGCGAGACTCGGCGAACGACCCGCTCCACACCATCGAGCGTCGATTGTCGAGCAGATCCCGCTCATCGCTCGCGGCAATCCCGATGAGACTGCGGTCCAGCCAGGTCGCCCGCCACGCTCCGCCGGACCCGTCGCGAGCGCAAATGTCGCCCGGACCACGCGGGATCACCATTGAAACCGGGCGGTTGTTCGGGAGATTGTAGGGTGCGAGTGGGTCCATGAGCGGTTACACCATCGAGCGTACGTCGGGACGGGTCCGATGGTCGCCGCGATCGACCGATGCGTCGATCACGGAGATTCATCCATGCTCAGCCTGTCCTCGAACTTTTCCCCCCGCTCCGAGTTCTCCTGGTTCAAGGGCAACGACGCCCGGGCCAGGAACACCGAGGGCGGGGCCGACCTGCCCGCCAACGCGCCGGTGCTCTGGCAGATCCTGGAGTTGAACCCGACGGCCAGCCCCGAGTTCCTCGGCCAGTTTTCGGATGCTGCGCTGCGGGAATACCGCGACCATCTGCTGGCGGCGGCCGCGCCGCGCGGCCGGTTCGCCCGGCGCGTGCGCCCGGACAACACGCCGGGCGTGACGTGGCGAACCGCCCGCGGATGATCCGACCTCGCACTCGAGCGATGCACCACCCCTCGCCGGAGCGAGGGGTTTTTCGTTGCCGGGCGGCGTGGTGCGCAAGAACTACCGACAGGAACCGTGCGATATCATGGCCCGAGAATCTCGTGGTTTGAGTAGGGTCGCCGGAGCGCGCGGTCGATAACTCGGGCGATTCGTGGCTCGCGGGGTCAAGAGGACGGGTTGGACCGTCCGATAAACCCGTGGGACCTGCGATCGAGCGTGGCCACGAATGCCGCGTCCGAATGCAAGCTCTTTCTGTACCGGCATTTGCGCCGGGCGTGAGCAGGACCGGAGGTCCGCTCGGATTCGAGCTCTCGAGGTTCGATCGAGGTGATGGACGGGCTGGAGGCCCGGATCAACGCTCCGACGGAACCTGACCTCCATTGGAGAACACGGACGTGAACGCCACCCCCCCCCCCCCCCCCCCCCCCCCCAGCCCCCCCCCCAAAACTTCCGGCCCCCCGCGGGGTGCGGCGCCCCCCCCCCACCCGGGGCCGGCCCCGCGGCTCCCTGAGGCACACAAAAGGCC
>OEIU01001015.1_pt1 | contig 20682 bp, 15 predicted proteins | sample 1539221 | NCBI WGS metagenome assembly OEIU01 (sample SAMN03792071, study PRJEB22550) | activated sludge metagenome | feature: wastewater treatment plant; material: activated sludge; isolation source: Wastewater treatment plant of a petroleum refinery complex | place: Argentina: Zarate | collected...
TTACACCTGTTCCCTGCACACCATTGAAACCCGGTTCGGGTACAAAACCTTTTCCTGGACTAATAATGGATGTTGTTGATGAAGAAGGGAATAGTACAAAACCAAATGAAGAAGGTTATCTTGTTATTAAAAATCCCTGGCCGGCTATGTTGAGAACAATATGGAACGATCCTGACAGATATGTTAACCAATACTGGAGTAAATATCCCGGAATGTATATGACGGGCGACTCGGCAAAAAAGGATGAAGACGGATATTTTTGGGTCATAGGAAGAGTTGATGATGTAATTAAAGTTTCCGGATACAGACTTGGTACTGCAGAAATCGAAAGCGCTTTGGTAAGTCATCAATCGGTTGCAGAAGCCGCTGCTATTGGATTGCCGCACGAGGTTAAAGGAAATGCAATTCATTGTTATGTAATTCTTAGAACAGGTTATGAAAAATCAGATAAGTTGATTGAGGAACTAAGACAGCATGTTGGACACGAGGTTGGACCTATTGCAAAACCGGAAAGTATTGAAATAGTTGATTCATTACCTAAAACTCGCAGTGGAAAAATTATGAGAAGAGTTCTGAAAGCACGTGCCCTTGGTGTTGATCCCGGGAATTTAAGTACTTTGGAAGAATAACAAATAGATAAATTTTTTTAATAAAAATCCCGAAAAGCAATTTCGGGATTTTAATTATGTGGACGCTCAGGGATTCTTCCAATGGAACGCCAATGGCAGAACCCCGGACTCTTCCAATTATATCGGAGTGCTCTGAGATAATTGTATTAAATATTCAATTGCAAATCTAGATCTCTTAAATGATTTTAATTTGAGTTCAAGTCTGCAGTCTTCAGTTTTAGTATGTCAAGAATGGGAAATGACTAATTCCCAGTCTCCTTTTCCTTTAGTGTATTTGTTTCTGTTTTGGTTGTGTTTGTCAATTCTATCAATCAGATTGTTTGTGTGATCGATGTAGTAGATATCAGACTTTAAAGAATGGATTATGTAAACGAAGTAATTCATAAAAGAAAATCCCGATTATCCGCATAGGCGTCAACTTAAGAATTTGTGGGATTGAAAGGAATTTGTTAATCCTCTACGAGGATTTGTCAATGCAAAATAGAATTTTTTTACAATAATTTGGCCTCTACGAGGTCTAAAAACATCGTAGATGTTTAATTATTGTAGGATAAATAAACCCGACAAATATGGTATCCTCGTAGAGGATAAATAAATAATTTTAGTACGTTAAAGTCACAGAATAAAAGAAGTTTAATTTTCCGGGAAAAAAATTAAGTTGACATCTATGCGAATATTCGGGATTACTGATTGTGGGCGCTCAGGGATTCTTCCAAGGGAATACCAATGGCAGAACCCCGAATTGGGAATTAGTTAAGAAATTTTTTTGAATAAATAAGACAAGTTTTTACAAGGAGTACAAAATAAAAAATCCCGAAAAGCAATTTCGGGATTTTAAATATGTGGGCGCTCAGGGATTCGAACCCCGGACCCTCTGCTTGTAAGGCAGATGCTCTGAACCAACTGAGCTAAGCGCCCAAAGATCATTTCAAAATTTGGTGGACAAATATGTGGTTTTTCCAAAATAAAACCAAACTAATTTATTTTTTAGAGCGAGCGACGGGGATCGAACCCGCGACATCCAGCTTGGGAAGCTGACACTCTACCAACTGAGTTACGCTCGCAATAAAATTTTTTTTCTGTGTAAATCTAAAGTTTTAGTGATGGTTTGTCAATGATAACCAGCTAATAACAAATGATTCTTCCTTAACCCGGTTGATGATTCGGCCAACATCAATCATTTTTAAATAAATGCTGACTTAACTAATTCAATTTGTTCCTGAGTAGTAATTTTAGCTGAACCATTTGCGGGACTTGCGCTTTCATTCCTGCTTTTACAAATTAATGTTTGACTAGGAGTTAATAATTCTGAAATTCTTCCTGAAAGGAAAGTCCATGCACCCATATTTCTTGGTTCTTCCTGCACCCATAAAATTTTTTTTGCATTTTTATATCTTTTAAATATTGATGCTAATTTATTTTTTTCGAATGGATAGTATTGCTCTATTCTGATTATAGCAGCATCTGTTAAATTATTCTTCTCTCTGAACTTTAATAAATCATAATATACTTTTCCGCTTGTTAGAAGAAGTCTTTCTATTTTATCATGATTTTGTATAGAATTGTCATCAAGAAATTCTTCAAACTTTCCGTTTAAAAAATTCTCTTTTGGTGATCTTGCTTCTGGTAACCTCAACAGACTTTTAGGTGTCATTATTATCAATGGCTTTTGCATTGAATATTTAATTTGTCTTCGTAAAAGATGAAAATACTGAGATGGAGTTGTTACATTACAAACCTGCATATTATCTTCTGCGCAGAGTATTAAAAATCTTTCAAGGCGTGCGCTTGAGTGCTCAGGTCCTTGTCCTTCATAACCATGCGGCAAAAGCATAACAATGCTATTAGCTAGATTCCATTTTTCTTTAGAGGCAACAATAAAATTATCAATAATTATCTGCGCACCATTTGCAAAATCACCAAATTGTGCCTCCCAAATTACAAGTGCCAATGGATCGGCGGTACTGTAACCATATTCAAATCCAAGCACAGCAGCTTCTGAAAGTGAACTATCAAGTGCTTCCAATCTTGCCTGATTTTCTGATAAATGATTCAATGGAAAATATTCAGTGCCGTTGGAAATATCTGTCAACGCAAGATGTCTTTGACTAAAAGTTCCACGAACACTATCCTGACCACTTAATCTTACAGGAGTTCCTTCCAATAAAAGACTACCGAATGCAATTGATTCTGCCAAAGCCCAGTCTGCTTGCTCGCTACCATCAATTAATTTTTTTCTTTTCTCCAAAAACTTTTCCAGTTTTGGATGTCCATTAAAACCAACGGGTAAAGTTGCTAATGCATTAACTACTAATCTTAAAGTTTGCTCGTTTATTGCAGTATTTTCTTCTTTGTGAAAAGACTGCAATTCTTTTTTAGTAACAGCTAAAGGAGCTTCATTTGCAAAAGTGACACTTTTTAATTTTGTTGTCTCAAAAGATTTTGTCAATAGTTTACTGAACGAATCCTGAATTTCATTTACTTCTTTTTCAGTAACAATTCCTTCACTAATTAATTTATCCTCGTAAATCTTTCTTACTGAAGGATGAGCTTTTATTTTATCATACAAAATTGGTTGAGTAAAACCGGGTTCATCACCTTCGTTGTGTCCATGTCTTCTGTAACCAAACAAATCAATTACAACATCTTTCTTAAATATTAAGCGGAACTCAAATGCTAATTTAGTAACCCACAGCGCTGCTTCGGGATCATCGCCATTAACATGAAAAATAGGTGCCTGAATCATTTTTGCAACGTCTGTAGCGTAGGTTGTTGATCTGGAATCTTCCGGAGTTGTTGTAAATCCAATTTGATTATTTACAATAATGTGTATTGTACCACCAGTTCGATAGCCGCTTAACTGTGAAAGATTCAAAGTTTCAGCTACAACTCCTTGTCCCGCAAAAGCTGCATCTCCGTGAATCAAAATCGGCATAACTTTTTGATGAGCTTTACTATCATTCATACGTGTTTGCTTGGCTCTGACGATCCCTTCAACAACAGGATCTACCCACTCAAGATGACTTGGATTTGAAGCAACAGAAACTGTAACTGCAGTGCCGCTTTTAGTTAAATATTTTCCGGTTGCTCCAAGATGATATTTCACATCTCCTGAACCTTGAATTGAATTAGGGTCTTTTATATCCTCAAATTCATTGAATATTGATTCATAAGATTTACCGATGATATTGGTCAAAACATTTAATCTGCCTCTGTGAGACATTCCTAAAACGATCTCGGAAATTCCATTATCCGCAGATTCATTAAGGATTTTATCAAGAACAGGAATTAATGTTTCAGATCCTTCCAGAGAAAATCTTTTATGCCCGATAAATTTTGTATGTACAAAGTGTTCAAACGATTCAGCTTTAATAAGATTTTTAAGAATTGATTTTTTTGTTTCATTGTCAAAATCAGGGGTATTTTTATTCGGTTCCATTGTACTTTGCAACCAAACTTTTTCGGCAGGATTTTGAATATGCATATATTCAACGCCGATTTTTTCACAATAAGTTTTATGAAGAATATTCAGGACTTCACGAAGAGTTGCAGTTTTTAAAGCACCAAATCCACCTGTAATAAATTCTCTATCAAGATCCCAAACAGTTAAATTAAACGATGATGGATCGAGCTCGGGATGGTATACTGAACGTGTGCCTAATGGATCGAGTTCAGCTAAGAGATGACCGCGAACTCTGTACATATTTATTAGTTGAAGTACTTTTGCCTGCTTTACTATCTCATCAGTTGATGATGATTTATTGTACCCACCGGGTTGATAATCGGTTTCCCATTGAAGAGGTCGGGAAGGAATTGTTAAAGTGGAAAATATCTCTTCGTAAAATCCATCCTTGCCTAAAAGCAACTCATTTATCTCATGCAAAAACATTCCGGATTCAGCACCCTGAATAATTCTATGATCGTATGTGCTGCTGATATTCATTACTTTACTAATTCCCAGTGATGATATGGTTGTAGGAGACATTGCCTGATATTCTGCATTATACTGAATTGCGCCTGTTGCAATAATTGCGCCCTGTCCAATCATCAAACGGGGGACGGATGAAACTGTACCCAAAGTTCCTGGATTAGTAAGAGTAATTGTTGTACCTAAAAATTCAGATGGATCAATAGTGCCTTTTCTTGATCGCGAAACAATATCTTCATAAGCTAACCAGAATTCTTTAAAATTAAGTTTGTTTGCTGCCTTGATGTTTGGAACAAGCAAAGATCTTGTTCCATCTTTTCTTTCAATATCAATTGCTAAACCAAGATTAACATTTTTTCTTATGATAATATTTGGCTTTCCATCTATAATGGTAAAACCATTATTCATTGCAGGCACCTTAGAAATTGCTTTTAATATTGCCCAGCTGATTAAATGAGTAAAAGAAATTTTTCCTTCTTTTTTCTTCTGCAAATATTGATTGATTATTATTCTGTTTTCCTCAAGTAGTTTTACTGCAATCGTGCGTTGTGATGTTGCAACCGGAATCGTTAAACTTGCAGTCATATTATCAAGAATGCGCTGTGAACTTCCGGCAATTATTTTTACTTCATCGTCTGCAGTTGGTTTTGGCATTTCAATATTTTTAGAAAGAGTTAAATAGGATAAATTTTCATCTCCGTTATTCGATTTATTTTTGCCCTCAACTGTATTGAAAAAATTCTTCCATTGTTCCGGAACTGCCTCGGGTTTTTGTTCATACTGTTTATAAAGCGATTCAGCAAACCAGGCATTGGCTCCAAATTTTTCTAATTCTTCTTTTTGTCTTTTAGATATTTTTTCTTGTTTCATTTTCTTGCTTTATTTTTACACTAAGTTTATTAGTAATGATTTTATTCTGTTAGCGATTAGTTATTTACTTATGTTACGCACATTTGATAAAAACCTTCGAGGTTTTCTGAAATAATTAAGAATTTTTCTATTATTTTAACAACATTATTGGCCAAACCTCGAAGGTTTCACAGATTTGCGTAAGGTGAATTATTTAGTTCTATAATATGCTTATCGGAATCTGTAGCTAAATATATAAAAAACTGAAAGAAAATCTATGCAAGAAAACAACGATCTGAGGAGTCTTCGTAAAAACTATGAGTTGGATCAACTTTTAGAAAGTAATATTGATAAGGATCCATTTGTACAATTTGCAAAGTGGTTTGAAGTTGTAATTAAGGAAAAATTATTGGAACCTAATGCAATGATTTTAGCTACGGCAACAAAAAATGGTATTCCCTCTGTCAGAGCAGTTTTACTTAAAGAATTTGATAATACAGGATTTAAATTTTATACAAATTATAAAAGTAGAAAAGGAATAGAAATTGCCGAAAACCCATTTGCATCTGCTCTTTTTCTCTGGCTTGAATTAGAAAGACAAATAAGAATTGAAGGTAAGATTGTAAAACTTTCAAGGAAAGAATCTTTGGAATATTTTAACTTACGTCCGCTTAAAAGTAGATATGGAGCTTTGGCATCAAATCAGAGTGAGATTACAAATGATAGAAAAACTTTGGAGCAGAGATTTAATGAATTACAAAAAAAATATGGGGATAATCCACCAATGCCCGGCAGTTGGGGTGGTTATAAATTGATTCCAAATAAATTTGAGTTTTGGCAGGGAAGAAGAGATAGACTACATGACAGAATTTGTTATGAAAAATCAAGATCCGGATGGAAGATTTATAGATTGCAACCTTAAAATCTAAATCTTTGTCTTAAAAATTTTGAATTATCAATTATTGTTCGTGTAAGTATGGTAATGATTGTTATGGCTCCTCCTATCATTGCATAAAATGATGGCACTTCACCGTATCCGATTAATACCCAAACAGGATTTAACACCGGTTCAAACATAGAAATGATTGATGCTTCAACGGCAAGAATTCGTTTCAATCCATAACTGAAAAGCGCATAAGCAAGTGCTATTTGAAAAACACCGAGAAATGTTACCATCCAAAGATCATTGAATGATAATGGTTTCATATCAAATAAAAATGGTATGCAAATTAATGAAACCAAAATGTTTCCATAAAAAATAGAACTCTGCTGATATTCACTCCCGTTTTTTCTCATCCCTAAAAAGAATGCTGCAAAACAAAGTCCAGCAAACAATGCAACAATATTCCCGATCAAGTGTCCGGGTGAAAGCTCGCCTAAAAAGAAAAATATCATGCCTAAAAAACAAATTGCAATTGTAATAGCATTTATTTTTTCTAATTTGGTCTTGTTAATAATCGGCTCAAATATCAGAACATAAATTGGTGCTGTTGATTGAAGAAATATTGCATTTGCGGCGGTAGTTGTTTTAGTTGCAATTACAAATGTTGTAAGAACGGCGGCATAAAATCCTGCATTAAGAAATGTGAATCCATTAACAACCAATAATCGTTTTCTGAAAATAATTGCAAAAACAATTGCAGCAATCAGACATCTGAAAAATGATAATTGCATTGCATTTAACGATATCAACTTAATTAAGAGTCCGCCCGAGCTCCATAAGATTGCTGTTACAAAAACAGCTAAAATCCCTTTATTATGTTCTGTAATATTTTGCACTTTATTTAATTAGTGAAATTCGTGAAAATTAGTGGCAGTAAATTTAGCCACAAATTATCACTAATTTAACACGAATTTTACTTTAACTATAATTAAATTATAACAAGAATTAAATAAATTTTATGAGTTCAAAGCATAATTTTATAGAGCATACAGCCGATATAGCATTTGATGTAACTGCTAATACAATTGAAGAATTATTTATTGAATCTGCAAGAGCTTGGAGGATTGCCGTGGTCGGTGATGTTTCAGGTAAAGCGTTATCCAATAAAGAATTTAATTTAACAGCCGAGAGTCTTGAGGAATTACTTGTTAACTTTTTAAATGAATTAAATTTCTATCTTCTAAATAAAAAGTGGCTTGCTGTTATTTTTAACAAACTGATAATTGATAAAACAAATTTTTTATTAAGTGCAAACATTGCCGGTTTTCAAATAGATGATTCAATAGAAATTAAAGAAGAAATTAAATCAGTTACTTATCATCAAATGGATATTGTAAACGTTGATAATATATATTCAACTCGAGTTGTTCTTGATATTTAGAGAAATTTATTATGATTATTGGTGGTATAGAGTTAAACAGAATTGGCGATAATCTTTGGGAAATACCAAAGACGGGAAAGATGCGTGTTCCCGGTCGTGTTTACATTTCACAAAAAATGCTTGAAGCTCAATTATCTGAAGATGATGCATTAAAACAAGTTGTTAATGTTGCTCATTTGCCAGGTATTGAAAAATACAGTCTTGCAATGCCGGATATTCATTGGGGATATGGATTTCCGATTGGTGGAGTTGCTGCAACTAATTTAGATGGAGGTGTTATATCTCCTGGTGGTGTTGGCTATGATATTAATTGTGGTGTACGTTTAGCAACCACATCCTTGAAGTTTGAAGATATAAATAATAAAATACAAAATCTGATAAGTAAATTATTTCAAAATATTCCAACCGGAGTTGGCGCAAGCGGTGCTATCAAAAAGCTTTCTAAAGCTGATCTTAAAAATGTTTTACTTAAAGGATCAATATGGGCTTTAGAAAATAATCTTGGTAATCAGAATGATATAGTTTTTACAGAAGAGAATGGAACTTTACAAGGAGCAGACTTTAGTATTATCAGTGAAAGAGCATTAGAGCGAGGCGCTGATCAACTCGGTACTCTTGGTTCAGGTAATCATTTTTTAGAAGTTGATGTTGTTGATGAAATTTATGATCAATTTGCTGCTGATATTTTGGGATTATTTATAAATCAGATTGTTGTTCAGATTCATACCGGTTCGCGTGGATTAGGTTATCAGATTTGTGATGATTTTCTGAAAGTACTGCAATCAGCAAGTAAAAAATATGGATTTGATCTTCCTGATAAACAGCTTGCATGCGCGCCAATTAAATCGCAGGAAGGACAGGATTACCTGGCAGCGATGAAAGCAGCTGCAAATTTTGCATGGAATAACAGGCAGGTAATTATGCATCTTGCCAGAAAAAGTTTTTTGGATACTTTTAACATTTCAATTCACGATCTGAACTTTAATCTGGTTTATGATGTCTGCCATAATATTGCAAAGATTGAAACACATAAAATTGACAATCTTGAAAAAGAAGTCTGCGTGCATCGAAAAGGAGCTACGCGCGCATTTGCACCAGGCAGTAAACAAATTCCAACCAAATATATGCATATTGGTCAACCGGTTTTAATTCCTGGTGATATGGGAAGATATTCATTTGTTGCGCTTGGCACTCAAAAAGCAATGGAAGAAACATTTGGTAGTTCTTGTCATGGTGCAGGAAGAAATTTAAGCAGACACAAAGCAATGAAGGCTGCAAAAGGAAGAAATCTTTTAGATGAATTAAAAGAAAAGGGAATTGTAATTCAAGCTAAAGGATTTAAAACTATAGCTGAAGAGATGCCTGAAGCTTACAAAGATGTTGCAAATGTTGTTGATGTTATGCACAAAGAAGGGATTACAAAAAAAATTGCCAGACTAAGACCTATCGGAGTGATTAAAGGTTAATGAAATATTTGTATAATCCGCCCCGATTGATAAAAAATGTTTTTAAAGATTTTTATTGGGAAACAAAAAACCAAAAAATACTTTTAACCTTTGATGATGCACCCAATCAGGGAACTACAGAAATAATATTAAAAAAACTTTCTGATGAAAAAATTAAAGCATTGTTTTTTTGTGTTGGTGATAATGTAAAGAAATATCCTGATCTGGTCTCACAAATTATTAGTGAAGGACATTCTGTTGGAAATCATACTTTTAATCATAAAAATCTTAATAATACTTTGAGTAACGAAAAAGATTATCAGATATTATCTGTAAATATGCTTTTTGAAGAAAGATTTAATATAAAATTAAAATATTTCCGACCACCTTATGGCAGATTTTCATTATCAACAAATAGACTTCTTAAAAAGTTTGAACTGAAAAATGTAATGTGGTCTCTGCTTACTTATGATTATAAAAATGATTTTTCTATAACTAAATTTGCCATCGAAAAATATTTACAAAAGAATTCCATAATAGTGTTACACGATAGCAATAAATCAAAAAATATTATTCTTAATTCGATTAGTCTAATAACCGAAAATGCTCTTAAAAAGAATTATCAGTTTGGAAGGGCAGAAGAATGTTTGAGCTGATATTTCTGATAATTATGATCGGTTATTTTATCCAATCATTTATTTTTATTGTTGGAGCTAGTAAAAAATTTCCTAAAATATCGGATGACAAACTTCCAACTGCTTCAATTATTGTTGCAGCACGGAATGAAGAAGATAAAATTTTAAGGACATTAAAATCTCTTGATACACTTGAATATCCCGAAGGTAAACTTCAAATTATAATTGTAGATGATCAATCAACTGACTCAACTGGAAAAATTATTGATGATTTTATAAAAGACAAACCACGCTTCCAAAAAATTACAACTGAAGAACATCACACAAAACTTATTGGCAAAATGCGTGCGCTTGCTTATGCCATAAAAGCTGCAACCGGAGAAATTATCCTTACAACTGATGCCGACTGTGAAGTTAAACCCACTTGGGCAAAAACGGTTTGTTCCTATTACCAGGATGATGTTGCAATTGTTACAGGTGTAACTACTCAAACAGCAGAGAACTGGTTTCATGGAATGCAGGCAATTGATTTTGTTTACTTACTTACAGCGGGAGCTGGAACAACAAATCTGAATTTCCCGATTTCATGCATCGGTAATAATATGTCTTATCGAAAATCGGCTTATGATGAAGTAGGCGGATATGAAAATTTACCTCATAGTGTTACTGAAGATTTTACTTTAATGAATGCAATCTATAATCTAAAGAAATACAAAGTAATTTTTCCCGTTGATGAACAGACACTTGTAACTTCAATTCCTTGTAGAACACTTAAAAGTTTAATCAGACAAAAAAAGCGCTGGGGCGTTGGTGGACTCGGAGTGCCATTCAGAGGATTTGTGATTATGTTTTGGGGTTTTATGGCAAACATTCTTGTTCTTCTTACGCCATTCTTTTTTTCAACTGCGTGGCTGTATCTTGTTGTATTTAAAATATCATTAGATTTTTTTCTTTTATATCCATTACATGTTAAACTCGGTATCAAAAAAAACCTTAAATATTTTTTTCATTTTGAAATTTACTATTTGATTTATGTTGTTCTTCTTCCTTTTATAGTATTGCCAAACAAAAAAGTTATCTGGAAGGGAAGGGAATACTGATGCTGCTCCTTTGCAATTATTATGTTACATATCGCTGCAATGCTTTTTGTAATTTTTGTCATTTCGGAGATCACACAAATTTTAAAAACACTCCATTCGCAAATCTGGATGACTTTAAATCAAACGTATCCCAGCTTGCAAAACTTGGCGTAAAATTTATTGATCTTACCGGTGGAGAACCTTTGCTGAATAAGCATATAGCAGAGATGGCAGAGTTTGCTCATGATCTTAAAATGCAAACAAGCATAACAAGTAATGGTTTGCTTTATCATAAATATGCAGAGAAACTTGCCGGCAATGTTAATCTGCTTCACTTTTCTCTCGATTCGCCGGATGAAGAAGAGCATAATAATATTCGTGGTGTAGATTGTTATAAAAGTGTTTTCAAAAGTTTAGAAATTGCAAAATCACTCGGTGAGTTTCCTGATATACTATTTACAGTTACCAATGAAACTTATAAAAAACTTCCAAGGATGCATGAGCTTGCACGGGAATATGATCTGGTGCTTTTAGTAAATCCTGTGTTCTCTTATTTTGGAAATCCCGGATTAAGTGAGCAGGCAGTTAATTATGTTGATGAATATTGTGATGGCAAGATGGATATCTATCTTAATAAAGGATTTATGAAATTAAGAAAAGACGGCGGAAATGATATTAATAAACCAAGCTGTAAAGCTGTTTCACGCGTAATTGTTATTTCACCTGATAATGAAATCATTTTACCTTGTTATCATTTTGCCAATGATACAATAAAAATTGACAGACCAATTCAGGAAATTCGCAATTCGGAAAAGCTAAAATACTTTATGGAAATGGAAGGAAGATTTGATTTTTGTAACGGCTGTACAGTCAATTGTTACTTTGAACCATCTTTTGCCTTTCCGACAAATTATTATGCAATATCAAGCTTAACATCTAAGTTTAAGTACAGTTATCATAAGCTTGTTAAACAAAAAATTAAAAAGAAATTTATTCAAACGACAAACAATAAATAACTAAAAATGAAGAATGAAAAATTAAAAATGTCATTTCGAATCCGACTTCAGTCGGTGAGAAATCTTATACAATATAAGAAATCAGATTTCTCAATCGAGAACTCCTTCGAAATGATACATAAAAAAATCAATTTAATATTTTATTGTATTCTTTTTTCAATTAGTGTTCCATCAATCTCTTTAGCACAATTTAAGTACGAATTGTTTCCATCTGACTTAAATATTCAACCATTTACAGCAAACTTTCTTGAACCCAAAGCAGGATTTCTCATTTCGCTGGATAAAAATCAGTTAAGACTTGATATTTCCACTTCGCATGATATTTTACAGTGGCATAATGATAATAAAACTTTTTCTTTAGGAGCTGATCTTTTTACTTTTACAAGATTACGAAGCACTGATGACTTTAAATTCCCTGTTGAAACAATTGATTATCTTTTCGGATTCAATGGCGGCTATAAAAATAAACTTAACGATGAAAACGAATTAGGTTTCCGTTTACGAATCAGTCATATCAGTGCTCATCTTGTTGATGGACAGTTTAATGCGCAATCACAGCAATGGCGTGAAAACCGGCAACCATTTGTTTTTAGTAAAGAGTTTATTGAATTGTTCCCTTATTATCGCTTTAACTCTTTCAGAACTTATGTGGGAATTACTTATATATTTCATGTTATCCCAAAAGAAATTAAAAAATTAAATCTGCAACTGGGATTTGATTATTTTGCAACTGGAATCGGGAACGATTTTCTAACCCCGTTTTTAGCTTTTGATTTTAAATTGATAGGTATATCAAAATATTCCGGCAATAATATTATTTCTGCAGGTGTAAAATTTGGTAAATGGGATCAAAGAGGATTAAGTTTATACTACTCATACTTTTCAGGTAAAAGTATTCACGGCGAGTATTTTGATTTAAATGAAAATTATTCAGCATTAGGATTTAATTTTGAATTATAAAAATAAATTTAGTGCATTTTCGTGTATTAGAGATTTTGTGGCGAAAAACATTTGCCACTAAAACACAAAAGCACTAAATAACACAAAACAATTATGAGTGAATTTTCAGAAACAGAACAAAGAATTTATACTACAACTGCTGCTAAAGAAAAACGAAAGCGAATAAATAATTACTTGCTGCACGTTGGATTATTTATCGTAACTTTTATTACAACAACTTTAGCCGGAGTAGAATGGACAACAGGAAAACTGCCTCCTTATGAATTTAGTGAGCTTGCAAAGGGTTTACCATACTCAATTAGTATTTTGTTAATAATTACTTTTCATGAATTTGGACATTACTTTGCGGCCAAGTATCACAAAGTACGGGCAACTCTGCCATTTTATATTCCATTCCCGCCAATTCCATATTTTATAAATTTTGGAACAATGGGTGCCGTTATCAAAACTAAATCTCCGATCTATTCAAAGAAAGCAATGTTTGATATAGGTATTGCAGGTCCGTTATCCGGATTTATCATTTGTCTTGCTATTTTAATTTACGGATTCACGCACATACCTTCGATAGATTATTTACTTCAGATCCATCCTGATTATTTTTCTCCGGATTATGGCAAAGACGGAATGAAGCTTGTTTTTGGTGACTCACTTTTATTTTCATTTCTTCGTTATGTTTTTGTAAATCCAAATTTTTTCTTTCCGCCAATGAGTGAAATTTATCATTATCCCTATCTTGTAGCCGGCTGGTTTGGATTATTGGTTACAGCTATGAATATGATTCCTGTTGGGCAGTTGGATGGCGGACACATTTCTTACACAATGTTTGGAAATAAAGCACACTATACTATCGCCTCAATCTCAACAATAGGTTTGTTTATATTTGGTTTTGGTGGTTTACTTCATGCGTTTTTAGAATTGAATATTGGGATTGGCTGGAGCGGCTGGTTATTCTGGGCTTTCATTTTATATTTTATTATAAAGTTAAAACATCCACCTGTTGCTGATGTTTTTCCGTTGGATAAAAAGAGAATGTTTTTGGGATATCTAAGCTTTTTTATTTTTATAATATCATTTTCACCAGCACCAATTATGCTTTACTAATTATGATATACTTTAATTTTTACCTTGCAGCAGTTCGTTTATAAAGAAATATTTATAATAATGATTAAAAAAATATTACAACTAAGCCCGCTTATATTTTTAAGCATCCTTTTTGGATGCGAACAAAAATTTGATAATGTAATTGATCATTTTACAACTAATTTCCAGGCAATCGAAGTCTTACCAAATAATAAGATAAATTATAATCCGACTGATTCACTTGTTATAGTAAGCATAAAATTTAACTCATCAGAAAATATTCAAAATGTTTTTTGTGAAGTTTATGCTCCGGATAATTCTAAATCTACCATAACTTTAAAAGATGATGGTAATGATCTGGATTTTATTAAAGGAGATAACATCTTTTCAGGTAAAATTGTTTTGGGTTACTTTTCAACTAACGGTACTTACAACATAAAATATTTTGTAACTGATTTATCAAACAATACAAGTCTTGTTGCAATAGGAACTTTTATTTACAGTAATGGACAGAGTAATATTGCGCCTGTTATTTCAGATGATATAATCGAACCTGATACTGCAATTGTAAATGACACCACAAAAATTCTCACATCTGTAAAAGTATTTGATGAAAATGGACTCTCTGATATTGACAAAGTTTATTTTGTGGTTTATAGACCGGATGGAACGACAAGTGGAACCCAAAACACTTTGTTTGATGACGGCAATTTATCTTTACACGGTGATCAAATTGCTGGAGATGGAATTTATTCTCTGATAATTCAAATAACTTCGTCAAATACTAAAGGCACTTACAGATTTCAATTTCAGGCAAAAGACAGAGGCGGAAAATTAAGTAATATCATTAATCATTTTGTGCTTATTCAATGAAAACAACTTTTAGCTTTTTAATTTTTACTATAATTTTTTCAGTAAATCTCTTTGCACAATCAGTGCCGGATAATTTTTATCTTCAATCTGATAAATCAGAACTGACCAAAATTAATTCCGCAAATCCTTTAAGCAATTCTATTACAGATATTATTGCAATTGGTGATACAATCTGGCTTGGAACAAGCAGGGGAGTTAGCTTATCAACAGATAATGGAGAAAACTGGACAAACTTTTACGGAAGACCGGAATTTGGAACAGATAATGTTTCAGCCATCGGTTATAATAAAGGAGTTTTCTGGTGTGCAACCGCCAAATCAACGGAAGTTACCGGTGGACAAACTTTACCCGAAGGTACCGGATTAAAATATACAACAGATCTCGGTCAAACCTGGAAAAGCATTCCACAACCATTGGATGTACAAACTGACACTGTTGAACAATATGGTAATAATCAAATTAGAGCGTTACCGGTTACTGTTGCTATTCAAAATCTTGCTTATGATATTGCATTTACACCAGGCACAATATGGATTGCGACCTTTGCTGGCGGACTTAGAAAGAGTACCGATAATGGACAAACCTGGAAACGTATTGTATTACCACCTGATAATTTAAATTCCATTACACCCAATGATACACTTAATTTTTGTTTATCACCTGTTGAAGGAAAATTTTGCGGCAAGGGGAATTTAAATCATAGAGTTTTTTCTGTGATTGCTGCAGATGATAATACAATCTATGTTGGAACTGCAAATGGAATTAACAAATCAACTGATGGCGGCGTAAGTTGGATTAAGTTTAATGCTCAAAATCAGATTAGACCAATTAGCGGAAATTTTATCACAGCACTTGGCTATTATAAAACAAACCAAACTGTTTGGGCTGCAAGTTGGAAAGCTGAAGATCAATCAGAATTTTATGGAGTAAGTTCTTCTACTGATGGTGGTGAAACCTGGAATACCTTTTTGAGAGATGAACGCCCGCATAATTTTGGATTTAAAGGTTCGGATGTTTTTGTTCCTACAGATAATGGAATGTTTCGTTCAACAAATAACGGTTCAAGCTGGATTCTTCCAAATTCCATTATTGATTCAAAATCCGGCTCTTCTCTTAAATCAAAAGTTTTTTACAGCGCAGCATCAAATAATGATTTTATCTGGCTTGGATCAGATGATGGTTTAGTGAGATTTAAAGAAACATTTGGTTCAATATGGCAAGGAGAGTGGAAAATTTATTTCGCTTCCTCCGCACTTCAATCAGCTGCTGAAACTTATTGTTACCCGAATCCGTTTTCACCAAGACAGGAGCAGTTGAAAATCAAATATAGTACTGACGGTAAAGATGCAAATGTTACAATAAGAATTTTTGATTTTGGATTTAACTATGTAAGAACAATCATACAAAATGTAATCAGAAATAAAGGTTTAGAAAGTTCACCTGAATATTGGGATGGTAAAGATGACAATGGTAATTACGTGCCAAACGGAGTTTACTTTTACAGAATTGAAGTAGGGGATAATGATGGTGTTTACGGAAAGATTTTGGTGCTGCAATGAAAAAAATATTGTTAACATCCTCAATCTTATTTTTGATTTCTTCATTTAATTTTGCGCAGCCCAAATTTATTGATATCAATGCCAGAGCAGGTGCATTTAGCAGAATGGGATTTGGTGCGCGCGGAATTGGAATGGGCAATGCCATGTCATCTGTAACAACAGGTAATTTAGTCTCTTATTACAACCCGGCATTATCTCCGTTTCAGGAAAATAATTCTTTCCAGGCAGGGTATTCATTTCTGTCTCTTGATCGCTCATTAAATTTTTTAAGTTTTACACGCAAATTTGATTTTTATTCTTCAAATGATACTTCTGCCAACAGGCAACCACGTGGTACTGCGGGAATAAGTGCAGGTATTATTAATTCAGGAGTAAGTGGGATTGACGGAAGAGATAATAATGGTTTGCAAACCGGTGAACTTTCTACTTCTGAAAATCAATTTTTCTTAAGTGTATCTAATAGATTCTCTAGAAAATTATCAATCGGAATTGCTGTTAAATTTTTTTATTACAAACTGTACGAAAAAATTTCTTCAAGTGGACTTGGTCTGGATATTGGCGCATTATACAGAGTAAATGATAATTGGAATGTTTCTTTTGTGATTTCAGACTTAAACAGCAAATATGAATGGGATACCGGTCCAATTTATCAACAGCAAGGAATTCCAACTACAGATAGGTTCCCATTGATTAAAAAAATTGGTTTAAGTTATAATAATCCTGAATTAAAACTTCTTACTGCTATTGAGTTTGAAAAAAGTAACGCTGGAACAAATATTATTAGAGCAGGTGCTGAATATAGTATCTATGAAGGATTATATTTGCGGTGTGGTATAGATCAATTTAATTTGAATAATGTTGAAGCAGCATTTAAACCATCACTCGGATTTTCATATTCAACTAACTTTGGTGACTATATTATATCTGTAGATTATGCGTTTATGGCAGAACAGTATTCTTCATCCGATAGGCATATAATTGGACTGAACATTAACTTTTAATTTTAATAAGGATTGTCCAATTGTTTAATTGCTAAATTGTTAGCAGACAATCGTAAAAAGTTTAAACAATTTGATACAGTAATTAAGCAATACAACAATTAAACAATGCAACAATTTAATATCATGAAAAAGATTCTATTATTTATATTAATTTCTTCAATAACTATATTATCACAATCTGCCGGTAATACAGGATTATCATTTCTTAAGTTTGGATTTGGTGCACGTAATATTGCAATGGGCGATGCAGGAACAGCACTCTCAAATGATCTTACCGGATTGTTTTATAATCCTGCAAGTTTAGCGCAAACCAGTGGTTCCGAAGTTTTGTTTATGCACAGTCAATGGATACAGGATGTTAACAGCGAGGTAATTGGAGTTAAAACTGAATTATGGAATATCCCATTTGCTCTGGGATTTAATGTTACATCAGTGAAAAATCTTGAATATAGAACTATGCCGGGTGATCCGATTTCAAAATTTGATGCAAACTATTTTTACGGAAGTTTATCTACCGGATTTTTTGTTACTGATGAAATTTCTTTTGGTGTAACTTTAAAATATTTGTATGAAGGTTTATTAAATGATGAAGCATCGGGTTATGGATTAGATTTTGGAATACATTATCAACTTCCATTCAAAGGATTAACTGCTTCATCAGTTTTAAAAAATATTGGTTCGATGAATGCGTTAAGAAATGAACAAACTAAACTTCCGGCAGAGTTGCGATTAGGTGCAGCTTACACTTATAGTTTAGAAGATGCTAAATTTGATTTTAAAGCAGGTGCAGAATTTCAAAATTATTTAACGGCTGATGAAACACATTTTAATTTTGGCGGTGAAGCTTTGTATAACAAATTATTTGCTGCACGAATGGGCTATCAAACCAGATATGAAAGTCGTGGCTTTACTGCAGGTATAGGATTGATGTGGGGCAGCTTAAAATTTGATTATGCATTTCTACCATTCTCATTGGGATTAGGGAATGCTAATTTGTTTTCTGTACAGTTTAAGTTTTAGAAATTAATTAGTTATCTTTTTACAAGCCCAATTTCTTTGAGAAATTGGGTTTGTTTGTTTTAAATAAAATTTAATTTGAATCTCTGAAAATATTTTAATACAATTCCATTGTAAATATTTGAGGTTACCGTGGAATGGCAAAATATATATATTATCCCTTCTTATAAAATTATCTGGCACGATTGTTTACTCTCTCTCTCTCTCTCTCTCTCTCTCTCTCTGCAATTTTTCCGGGGGTGGAGAGACGCAGCTGATTTATGTTTACCTCTTTCTTTCTCTTCTTTATGAAAATTATAAAGTTTTATTCTTTAGAAATAACTTTTGCTCATTTAACCTTGAGCATTTATCATTTAACATTCATTACTACTCAACCGGTTTTACATAGCTTTAAATAATTTAGAGTTTTTATGTTAGTTAATTCTTCACCTAAAGGAGATTAAAAAAATGAGAGCAATGTTTTTTACTTTTTTTGCTTTATTTAATTGTGTTTTGTTTTCTCAAACTCCGGATCCTAATAAATTCTTCCCATCTTCTGTCGGGAATGTTTGGGAATATAGTGGACCATTGGGTTATAGAGCGGAGATTTACCGAGATTCAATGGACCAAAATGGGTTTAATAATTTATTTTTTACTTATAATAATTATTACACACCATATCCGGCTTTTAAAATGGATCCCCCGAATTTTATAGTCTATTACACGCCGTATAATTTAAATTGGGTCTACTACAAACTTGATGCAGATTCTGGTGATGTTTGGATTGTTGATTCATTAAATCCAGGCGGAGGTAATATTTATAAATTGGCACGGTGTAAAAATCAATATGAAGGATTTTTCTATTCATATTCTACAACATTCAAAGAGATTACTTTTTATCAATATCAAGTTGATACAGTAATTAATAAATTTTCCTGGCCTGAGTTTACAATTACATTAGCTTATGGTATAGGAGAAGTATTGGAATTTGATGAAGAAGGCGGCGGACCGCAGAGGATATTACGTGGTTGTATAATTGATGGCGATACTATTGGTACAATTACCTCAGTAGAAGATGCGCAAAATGTAGTAAACTCATTTGAGCTGTTTCAGAATTATCCTAACCCATTCAATCCAATAACAACAATTAAATTTAGCTTATCAGAACCACAAAAAGTAAAACTTACTATTTACTCTCTTTTAGGTGAAGAGATCAAAGTGCTTGTGAATGAATATAAATCAACTGGAAATCACTCAGTAATATTCGATGCCAGTGGTCTTTCAAGCGGCGTTTATATTTATACACTAATAGCCGATAATAATAGATCATCTAAAAAATTAATCCTATTAAAATAGATTTAAACTGGAGAAAAGAATGAAAAATATTTATTTAATTCTTTTATTAATGTTCTGTTTTGGGTTTACTACCATATATGCTCAAAACGACGAATTACTCTGCACAATAAGTGGAGGAGAAAATACTTGGCAAGGACAAATTGGTGGTTACATATTACCATCTGAAGGAACAATTAATGTCTTATTTATTTTTGCACAATTCTCCGATGACAATTACGACACAACAAATGCAACCTGGGTTAAAGGACAAGCACCTGCAAATATGCAAAGCTGGGTTGATCAAACGTGGAGTGCAAATCCAACACAAGGTTCAATGACTCATTATTTTAATGAAATGTCTTTTAACAAACTAAAATTTATCGGAAAGACAGTATCTGTTATTACGCCACATACGCGGGCTTGGTATTTGGCAAATAATAAGAACCGCGGATATATTCATAAAGAGATTATTCAGCAATTAGATCAAACCTGGGATTTTGCTCAGTTTGATAATTGGGATTATGAAGGAAATTATAACCATATAAACAGACCGTACGGTATTGTAGATATGATTTTTATGGTTTGGAGAAATATTGTAAATGAGTACTCAAACCCATCTCTTATATATAATGCTTTAAATATGGGACGTTACGGTGATTTAGGTGGAAGTCAATTTACAGTTGATAATGGTTTACGAACTATTAAAACTGGATTTTCGCCAAGTGGTAATACACCGGGCGGTTCCGGTGCAACGATGACTGATTGGTTTATAGAGAACATGTTTCGTTTTTGTATTCACGAGTTTGGTCATTATTTGCAAGGCGGAAACGATCAGCATGCTGGTTATGGTTTTTGGGGGATGCTTTCAGGGTGGGGTATAAAAAATTTTGTTTCGAATGCTTTTGAAAGACATAGATTAGGGTGGATAAATTTGGAACCAAACACAATTCAAGCATCACCAAATCAAACAATG
>OEIU01001016.1_pt1 | contig 20675 bp, 21 predicted proteins | sample 1539221 | NCBI WGS metagenome assembly OEIU01 (sample SAMN03792071, study PRJEB22550) | activated sludge metagenome | feature: wastewater treatment plant; material: activated sludge; isolation source: Wastewater treatment plant of a petroleum refinery complex | place: Argentina: Zarate | collected...
CCTTCGTGATGGTGCCGCCGATGTGGATCTTGACGTCGGCGTCGCACATCGACAGGGCCTGCGCATCCGTGTTGACGGCGATGAACTCCACGCCGCGAACGCCCGCGTCGATCATCCGGTTGACGGCGTTTGTGCCACCGCCCCCGACACCCACGACCTTGATGACCGCCAGGTAGTTGCTCGTCTCCACCGAGTATCCCCCGATCGCACTGCTCATGCGGTGATTCAGGACGACCTCAACCTGGGGTCGAGGCTGGCGAGCGCGCGATTCGCCCAGTCGTCACCTGGCTGAGGCACGGCTACACCAGCCTGGAAACTAGATCGGGCGACCAGGCATGTCAAGCACATCTCATGTGTGAGTCGAGCCTTTTCACGGCTTGAGGTGATAAGCCTCGACCTTCACTGGAGGCTTGTTCCCGCCGGTGTGCCCGCGGTCGCCACCGCCATCCCGACGGCCGGCCGCTCGGGCGACGACAGGTCGATGTAGGCGGCCGACGCCTCGTCCTCGGCGCTCATGTCCGCGAGCACCAGGCCCAGCGCGGTCGCCTTGGCCGCCATGCGGCTCCCCGACCCGAGGCGCAGCTCGGGACCGCCGGTCAGGCGGCCCACCCAGGTGCCGTCGGCGCCGACCTGGAGGGCCCGGACGCGTGCGCCCACCTCGGGGTCGGCGCCGGCGATGAAGGCGAGCGCCGGGCGGGCGCCGTCCGGGACGTCGGCACCGGCGGGCGGCGGGGCCCCCTCCAGGCGCCGCCCACCGACCCCCGGCGAGCCCCCCCGCGGGCCCACCCCGCCCCCCCCCCCCCTCGCCAGCCCGCCCTGGGCGCTGAAGCTCGCCACCGCGGCGGGCGTGGCCTCGGTCACGCGCACGGCCATGCCCCGGGGCCAGTCGCGCGAGATCGACACCGACGCGACCCAGGGGAAGCGGTCAGCCGCCGCGGCGACGTCGCCGGTGGCCGGCGCGATGATCGTGCCCTCCCCCGCCGCACGGGTGACGGCGGCGACCAGCTCGGCCCGGTCGGGACGGTCGTAGCCGCTCACGGAGACCCCGGAGGTCGCCAGGAGCGGGCCGGTGGCCAGCCAGTAGACGAGCAGCACCACGGCGGCGGTGCCCATCGCGAACAGCGCCGCCGAGCGGCGGCGGCGGCCGCCCGCCCGGGCGATCTCGCGACGCCGGCGGGCCGGCGCGGGGGGGGGGGCGCGGGGCGGCCCGGGGCGCCCGCCCGCCGGCGGGCGGGTGGCGCGGGTGCTCACGCGTCCCCCAGCGGGGCGCGGACGATCCCCCGCAGCGGGTCGAGGTACCGCACCTCCGGCTCCAGGCGCGGGCCGCCGAGGGCCGTCACCCGGCGCCGGCCCTCGGCCATGAGCGCCAGGACGTCGGCCGCGGTGCTGCCGGGGGACGCCTCGATGAAGTTCGCGTGGACGGGCGAGAAGCGCGCGCCGCCGACCGTCAGGCCCTTGCAGCCGGCGGCCTCCAGCAGGCGGCCGGCCGAGTCGCCCTCCGGGTTGGTGAACACCGAGCCGAAGGTCCGCACGCCCTGGGGCTGGGTGGCGCGCCGATGGGCGCGGAACTCGGCCAGGCGCCCGGCGATGGCCTCCGGATCGCCGGCGCGGAGCGCGAAGCCGGCGGCGGCGACCACCTCGCCCGGCCGCACCGCCGAACGCCGGTAGCGCAGGTCGAGGTCGCCGGGGCCCACCCGGCGGCGTCCGTCGGGACCGCAGATGACCGCCCAGCGGAGCACCTGGGCCAGCTCACCCGCGTGCGCGCCGGCGTTCATCGCCACCGCACCGCCGACGGTGCCGGGGATGCTGGCCCCCCACTCGAGCCCCTCCAGGCCGTTCGCGGCGGCGCGCTGCACCGCCCGCGGCAGCGATGCGCCCCCGCCGCACCAGACGTCGTCGCCGCGCACCGAGATGCCCGTGAGCCGTCCGGTGAGCCGCAGGACCAGCCCGCGGAACCCCTCGTCCGAGACGATCAGGTTCGAGCCGCGGCCGACCACGGCCACGGGCACGCCGGCGTCGCGCGCCCACGCCAGTGCCGCCACGACCCCCGCGAACGACCCGGCGCGGGCGAGGTGGTCGGCGGTGCCGCCCACCCGGATCGTCGTGAGGGGGGCGAGCGGCGCGTCGGCCGCGATGTCAGGTCGGTGGCGGTTCGGTGCCATCAGGGCCGGCATCTCCTGAGGGTCTTCCGAGGCGCCGGACCAACTCCTGCCCCAGGCCGGTCACGTCGCCCGCCCCCATCGTGATGAGCAGATCCCCGGGGCGCGCCTCGGCCAGCGCCGCGTCGGCGGCGTCGGCGAGCGTCGGCGCGAACACCGCCCGTGCCGGGGCGGGCACCGCCGCGGCCACGTCGCGGCCCGTCACCGCGGGGTCGGCCGGCTCCCGCGCCAGGTAGACCTCGGTCACGATCGCGACGTCGGCCGCCCCCAGGGCCTCGGCCAGCTCGGGCCCCAGCGCCCGGGTGCGCGACGGTAGGTGCGGCTGGAACACCACCACCACCCGCGACGGGCCCCGCTCGCGCGCCGCCTGCAGCGTCGCCCGGATCTCGGCCGGATGGTGGGCGTAGTCGTCGACCACCTCCACCCCCCCGGCGGCGCCGCGCGACTCCATCCGCCGCCCGACGCCCGCGAACCCCTCCAGGCGGGCGGCGGCCCGCGCGAGCGGCACCCCGCACCATTCGGCGAGGGCGAGCGCGCACGCCGCGTTCGTCGCGTTGTGCTCGCCGGCCAGGGCGAGCGGCACGGGCTCGCGGATGCCGCCGGGCAGCAGCATCTCGAACCCGCGGCGGCCCCCGGTGCGCTCGACGCGCGCGAACGCGCCGGAGACGTCGCCCACGAGGCGCACCGGGCACGGCGCGGCCTCGGCGCAGGCGCGGGCGCGGGCGTCGGGCCCCACCACCAGCATCCCGTCGGGCGGGAGCGCCGCCGCGAACGCACGGAACACCTCCTCCACCTCGGCCAGCGAGCCGTAGGTGGCGTGGTGGTCGTGGTCGACGTTGAGCAGGATCGCGGCCTCCGGCCGCAGGTTCAGCAGCGACCGGTCGCTCTCGTCCGCCTCGGCCACGAACCAGGGGCCGTCGCCCCACACCGCCCCCGTACCGCCGCCCCCCGCGACCGTCGCCCCCACGCAGGCCGACGCATCGCCGAGCGCGCTCAGCAGCATCGCGCTGGTGGTCGACTTGCCGTGCGCCCCGGCCACGGCCAGCCCGCGGCGGCCGGCCATGAGCTCGGCCAGCAGCTGGGAGCGGTGCAGCACCGGCAGCCCCCGGCGGCGGGCCTCGACGAGGTCGGGGTTGTCGGACGCGATGGCGGTCGAGACGACGACCGCCGCGGCGTCCGGCGCGACGGCGCCGGCGTCGTGCCCGGCGCGGGCGTCGACCCCCTCGGCCCGGAGGGCGGCGAGCGTCGCCGACTCCTCGCGGTCGGTGCCGCCCACCGTGTACCCCGCCGCCCGCGCCAGGCGCGCGAGCCCGCTCATCCCCGCGCCGCCGATCCCCACCATGTGGATCGGGCGCGGTCCCCCTAGCGCTTCCGCCACGGCATCCGGGGGCGCGGGATCCGCCGGCGCCGGCGGCGGGGGCCGCCGCGGGCGATGGCCAGCACCTCGTCGGCCACCCGGTCGGCGGCCTCGGGGCGTCCGACGCTGCGGGCGGCCTCGGCCATCGCCTCCAGCCGGTGCGGGTCGGAGAGCAGCGCGCCGACCAGGCCGCGGAGGGTCTCGGCGTTCAGGTCGGCGTCCGGGACCACCACCGCGGCGCCCGCGTCCGACAGCCACTTCGCGTTCTTGGCCTGGTGGTCGGCGGTGGCGTGCGGGTAGGGCACCAGGATCGACGGGCGCCCGATCGCGGCGAGCTCGAACACCGACCCGCCGGAGCGCGACACCACGAGGTCGGCGGCCGCGATGGCCTCCGGCAGGTTGTCGAGCCAGCCGAACAGGCGGTAGCGCTCGCCCGCCCGGTCGCCCAGCAGGCGGCGGGTCTCCTCCAGCTGCGTGGGCCCCGCGACGTGGATGATCTCCATCGGCGCGTCGCCGAACGCGCCCACCGCGGCCTCGTTGAGGCTGCGCGCGCCCTGGCTGCCGCCCACCACCAGCACGACGGTGGCGCTCTGGAGGATCCCGAACGCGCGGCGCCCCGTCGTCCTGGTCGCGAGGACCACCTCGCGGCCCACGGGCCGGCCGGTCACCATGTAGCGGCCGCCCTGGCGGCCGGCCAGCGGGAAGGCCAGGGTCACGCGCTTCGCGAGCGGCGCGGCCATGCGGTTCGCCATGCCCAGGTGCGAGTCGGCCTCCATCAGCAGCAGCGGCCTGCGGGTGAGCCGCGCCGCCAGGGCGACCGGCCCGGCGACGTAGCCGCCGCCGCCCACCACCGCGTCGGCGTGCCGGCGCACCAGCAGGCTCGCGGCCCGCGGCGTGGCGAGCGCGGCGAGCCACGCGGTCCACAGGTTGCGGATCGTCAGCCTGCGGGCGAAGCCCCGGAGCGGGATCGCGTCCTCGCGGTACCCCGCGGCGCGCACCACCCCGGACGCGCCGGTGCCCCGCACCCCGATGAAGGAGACCTCAGCCCCCCGCGCCCGCAGCGCGTCGGCGACCGCCAGCGCCGGCATCACGTGGCCGCCCGTGCCCCCGGCCGCGATCGTCACCCTCACGGACCGGGCGGAGGGCGGGGACGGCACGGCGGTTCGATCGGCGTCCGATGTTGACAAGTAGCCCCGAGGCGGCGAGGAGGACGATGAGGGAGCTCCCCCCGAACGACACGAAGGGTAGCGGGACGCCCGTCACGGGGAGGACGCCGACCACCGCGCCCACGTTGATGAAGGCCTGCATCACCACCAGCGTCGTCAGCCCGGCGGCCAGCGCCTGGTCGAACGCGTCCCGGGCGCCGATCGCGATCCGGTAGCCCGCGACGGCGAACAGGGCGAAGCCCGCCAGCACCGCCAGCACCCCGACCAGGCCGAGCTCCTCCCCCACCGTGGCCAGGATCATGTCCGTGTGGGCCTCCGGCAGGTAGAAGGCCTTCTGGACCCCGTCGCCGAGGCCCACGCCGTGGAGCCCGCCGGTGCCGATCGCCACCTGCGCCTGGACGCTCTGGAAGCCGGAGCCGTTGGGGTCGGCCCACGGATCGAGGAACGTGAAGAAGCGCTCCCGCCGGTAGGGCTCGGCCAGCATCGCGATCGTCGCGAGCAGGAACAGCGTGCCGACGACGGCGCCGATGTGGCGCATCCGCGCGCCGGCCACGATCAGCATCGCCAACGCCACGACGCACAGGGAGGTGGCGGTGCCCATGTCCGGCTCGATCAGGATCAGCAGCCCGAGGACGCCGGTCACGATGAGCGGCGGCGCCAGCCCGCCGCCGGTGCGCAGGCGCCCGCCGTTGGCGGCGACGTACCCCGCCAGCCAGAGCGCCAGCGCGACCTTGGCGAGCTCGGAGGGCTGCAGCTGGCCGATGCCGCCCAGCGAGATCCAGCGGCGGGAGGCGGTGAGGGGGATGCCGCGCGACCGCCCCCACCCCCCCCCCCGCACGAAACCCCAGAGGGCGAGCGCGGGCCGGCCGAGGCTGCGGATGGTCGCCGGCGGCATCCGCACCATCACCGCGTAGGCCGCGAGGCCCGCCAGCGCGTACGCCCCCTGGCGGATCGCGAGGCCCAGGGGGTCGCCGTCGTTGAGCAGCGCGGTGGCGCTTGAGGTGGAGAACACCATCACCAACCCGAAGCACACGAGCGCCAGGACGGTGGCGGTCAGGAGGTTCTCGGGCCGCGCGGCCGGACCGCTCGCGGGCCGGCCGGTCGCGGCGGCCTGCGAGCGGCGTCGCGCGGGGGGTGCGGATCGGGGGGCGGCCACGTCCCGGACCACTTCGCCCCGGGGCTACGCGCCCCTCCCCGCCTCAGTCCGCCCCGGGTCCCCCCGCCAGGCGCCGGAACGCGTCGCCGCGGGCGGCGAAGTCGGCGAAGTCGTCGCCGCTGGGCGCCCCCGGCGACAGCAGCACCGCGCCGCCCTCGGGCACCATCGCCCGCGCCCGCGCCACAGCGTCCTCGAGCGACGCGGCGGCCGCCCCCGGCACGTCGGCCGCCTCACCCACCCGGGCCAGGACGTCGGGGCCGTTGGCGGGCATCGCGACCAGCCCGGCGACGGACGCCTCGCCGGACGCGAGGTAGGCGGCGAGGGGCCCGTAGTCCTGGGTGCGGTCGCGCCCGCCGACCAGGATCACCGTGGGCCGCGGCGCGAGCGCCCGGGCCGCCGCGACGGTGGCCTCGGGGATCGTCGCGATGCTGTCGTTCACCCACAGCACCCCGTCCCGCTCCCCCACCGGCTCCAGGCGGTGCGCGAGGGGCCGGAAGCCGGCGATCGCCGCGGCCGGGTCGTCCAGATGGACACCGGCGCGCTCGATCGAACACAGGGCGGCGCAGACGTTGTCGAGGTTGTGGTCGCCGGCGAGCGGGATGTCGGCCCGGGTCAGGTACGGGTCGCCGGCGCGGGTGATGCCGCGCGGCCCGGCGTCGAAGCCGGCGGGGTCGCGGAACCACACCGGGTTCGGCAGCGCCTCACCCGCCCTCCGCACGGCCGGGTCGGCGGCGTTCAGCACCGACGTCATGCCGGGCCGGTGGGCGAAGAGGTTGAGCTTGTCGGCGTGGTAGCGCTCCCGGGTGCCGTGCCAGTCGGTGTGCTCGCGGAAGAGGTTCAGCAGCACCCCGACCGGCGGCGACGCCGTCAGGTCGCTCGTCTGGAAGCTCGACAGCTCCAGCACCCACAGGTCCGGCGGCGGGCCCGGGTCGGGCCCCAGGAACCCGGCGAGCGGCACCCCGATGTTCCCCGCCAGCCGCACGTCCAGCCCCGCCCGCGTGGCCAAGTGCGCCGCCAGCGACGCCGTGGTGCTCTTGCCCTTGCTGCCGGTGATGCCGATGGCCGGGGCGTCGGGGTGCCCGGCGAACCAGAGGTCGGTGCCGGTGGTCAATCGGACGCCCGCGCGTTCGATCGAACGCGCCTCGGGGCGGTAGCGGCTCACGCCCGGCGAGCGGACGACGACGTCGCAGGCGGTCAGGAGGGCGACGGGGTCGTCGCCGGCGCCCTCATCGACCAGGATCAGCTCGGTGCCGGGGAGGTGGGCGCGGACGGCGTCGGCGACGGCCCGGCCCTCGCGGCCGAGCCCCCACACGCCGACCCGCCTACCCGCGAGGTCCGAGAAGCGCACGCGCGGCCCGCAGGTGGCGCTCGGGGATGGCGTGCGGCCCGGCGGCCGCGAGCCAGGGATCGATGGCATGGGCGTCCGGGCCTCCCGCGCCGGGCGCGAGACGGGCGACCAGGGCGTCGTCCGCCCAGGCCGGGTCGGCGGCGAGCGCGCGGAGGGCGGCGCGGGCCTCATCGACCTCCCCGACGCATTCGAACGGCTTGTCCGCGCCCATGCCCAGCACCTCGCGGTAGCCCTCCTCCTGGGCCGGGTCGTCCAGGAGGTCGCGCCCGAAGACGCGCACCAGGCCGTCGCGGCCCGCGAACGGGGCGAGGGCCAGGAACACGAAGCGGCACTTGGGGCAGTCGCCGCACCACGCCTGCTCCGACGCGCGCTCGATGGTGAAGCCGCGGTTGCAGCTCATGAACGTGCCGTGGTGCTCCGGCAGCCCGGCGAACGCGCGGGCGATCGCCAGCTCCGACCAGGGCCTCAGGATCGAGAAGACGTCAAGGTCGGAGGCCACGTCGCGGTGGACGGCGCCGGCGATGGCCCGCTCGGCGTCCCACCCCTTGCTGAACTGGTGGTTGACGCTGCCGCCGAACGCCGCCCACTCCACCGTCCCGGCGGAGGCGGAGCGCTCGTTGGCCATCACCACGGCGTCGCAGTCCAGGATCAGGGCGGCCACCGCCGCCGCGCAGGTGACGATGGCGGTGATCGGCACGTGTCCGTTGAGCGCGCCCTCCCGGTTCAGCCGGAACAGCGCGGGGTCCACCTGGCGGTGCACGTGGACGATCGGGACGCCCTCGGCCGCGGCGGTGGCGTCGGCGGAGGGCTTTCGCCCCACCGAAAAGGCGATGACGTCCTCGCCGGCGCGGGCGAGGGCGGCGAGGGCCACCGCCGAGTCCTTGCCCCCTCCCACCGGGACCAGGGAGCGGGCGCGCAGGCCGGCGGGCCCCGCGGGGCGCGGCTCGCCGTCGGCGGCCGGGAAGCGGATGCCGCTGCCGATCCACGGCAGGTCGTTGTGCCAGGCGAACTCGCCGAGGCCGCCCGTCCACAGCAACTCCAGGGCCCGCGCGGTCGCGGGCGCGGGGGCGGGGCCGTCGACGGCGATCTCGCGCGGCACCGCCGCCTTGTAGTAGCTGACCCCCGCCACCAGGTGCAGCAGCCGCAGCGCCCGCCCGATGGCCGGGCCGCGCGCCGCGACGACGCCGGGGTCGGCCGACGGGAACCGGAACGTCTCGGCGAAGCGCCGCTCGTCGAGCGCGTAGCGCAGCTCCACGGCCCCGGTCGCGGGCGACCACGTGTGCCCCACGAAGCGGAACCCCCGGACGGCGGCCGGGTCGAAGACGGGCGCCGCCGCCCCGGTCACCCCGGCAGGCCCTGGAGGTCGTTGAAGAAGAGCGTGAAGCCGACCGCCGCGAAGATCGCCGCGATCAGCCAGAACCGCACGATGATCTTCGTCTCGCTCCAGGCCGCCATCTCGAAGTGGTGGTGTACCGGGGTCATCAGGAACACGCGCCGCCGGAACCGCTTGAACACGATCACCTGGATGATGACCGACAGCGCCTCGGCCACGAAGATCGCCCCGATCACCACCAGCAGGATCTCGGTCTTCGTCATCACCGCCATCGCGGCGATCGCGCCCCCGATGGCATAGGAGCCCGTGTCGCCCATGAACACGGCGGCCGGGAACGAGTTGAACCACAGGAACCCCACGCACGCCCCGGCGAGCGTGGCCCCGAAGATCGCCAGGTCGCGCTGGTCTGAGACGAAGGCGATCGCCGTGTAGGACAGCAGCACCGTCGCGGCGACGCCCGCCGCGAGGCCGTCGAGGCCGTCGGTGAGGTTCACGGCGTTCGCCGCCCCGGCGACCACCAGGAACACGATCACGAAGAAGGCGATCGCGCCGATCTCGAACGACCTGTCCCAGACGGGCACCACCAGCGTGGTGGGAAGGCCCACCACCTTCACGGCCACCGTCACCAGCACGGCCGCCACGCCCACGAGCGCGACCATCCGCACGCGCCCGGACAGGCCGAGCGACCGCTTCTTCACGATCTTCATGAAGTCGTCGACAAAGCCGATCGCCCCGCACGCGAGGGTGGTGAACAGCACCAGCATCGCCTCGGTGGAGCGGCTCGACAGGATGATGAACGGCAGCGCGGTGGCCACGATGATCAGCAGGCCGCCCATCGTGGGCGTCCCCTGCTTCTCGGCGTGCCCCTCGGGGATGAGCCCGGGCGGCCGCACGAACTGGCCCACCTCGTTCGCGCGCAGCCACGCGATGAACTTGGGGCCCAGGAACATGAGCAGCGTGGCCGCCGAGATGGCGGAGATGAGGACCCTCGGCATCAGGCTCCGGTCAGCGCGGCGCCGACCCGCTCGAGGCGCATCCCCCGCGATCCCTTGAGCAGCACCACGTCGCCGTCGGCCAGCAGGCCGGGCACCTGCTCCACCGCCTCCTCGACCGTGGCGATGTGCACCGCCTCCAGCCCGTTCGCGCCGGCCACGTACTCGGCGCCCAGGTCGCCGACGCCGATCAGCAGGTCGATGCCGGCGGCGGCCGCGGCCTCCCCGATCTCGCGGTGGTACCGCGCCTCGTCGGGGCCGAGCTCCCGCATGTCCGCCAGCACCGCCACGCGGCGCCCCGGCCGGCCGGCGAGGTCGGCCAGCGCCGCGCGCATGGCGACCGGGTTGGCGTTGTAGCAGTCCTCGATCAGGGTGCCGCCGCCGGCGAGGGCGCGCTCCTGCCCGCGCATCGCCGAGAGACCCACCTCGATGCGGGCGCCCTCCGCGGGCACGAATCCGATCGCCCGGCAGCAGGCGAGCGCGGCGGCGGCGTTCCGCAACTCCCACGCCTTGCTCAGGTTGAGGTCGAGGTCCAGGTCGGGTGCGGCCCCCACGCGGACCACGCTCACGCCCGGGTCGAGGGTTGCGATGAAGGGCTCGAGCAGCGGTTCATCCCCGGGGACGACGGCGGTCCCTCCCGGCGTGAGCGCCTGGATCAGCTCCGCCTTCGCGGCCGCCACCGCCTCGACGGTCCCCAGCAGCTCGAGGTGCACCGGACCGATGGAGGTGATGCAGCCGACGTCGGGCGGCGCCAGCGCGGCCAGGGCCGCGATCTGGCCGGGACCGCGCATCCCCATCTCGACCACCGCGACGTCGCACCCCTCCGGCAGGCCGAGCAGCGACATCGGCACGCCGACCTCGGTGTTGCGGTTCCCCGGAGTCCCCTCGGCGTTCGCCCCGGCGGCGCGGAGCATCGCCACCAGGATGTCCTTGGTGGTGGTCTTGCCCGTGGCGCCGGTCACCCCGATGACCCGCGCCCCACTGCGCTCCAGGGCGAGCTTCCCCGCGACCTGGAGCACCGCCAGCGGGTCGGGCGAGACGAGCACCGGGCGGCGCATCCCCTGCGCGTCGCCCTCGATCCAGCGCCACGCCGACTCGCCCACCAGCGCGGCCGCGGCGCCGTCGCGCAGCGCGTCCGGGGCGTGCTGGCCGCCGTCGGCCACCTCGCCGCGGAGGCCCACGAAGAGGGCCCCCTCCACCGGCTCCCGCGAGTCGACGTACGCGCCCTCGAACGCGACGTCCGGACTCCCCACGGGCAGCCGGACGTCGGCGCCGGAGCGCAGGATGTCGTTGACCGTCAGTTTCACGCCGCCGTCTCCGCGCCCAGCTCGGCGCGCGCGACCTCGCGGTCGTCGAAGGGCGTCTTCACGCCGTCGCGCTCCTGTCCCTGCTCGTGCCCCTTGCCCGCGATCACCACCACGTCCCCCCTCTCGCCCCGCGACAGCGCCCAGCCGATCGCGGCCCGCCGGTCGGGCTCCACATGGAGCTCCCCCGGGCCGGCCGACCCCGACACGATGTCGGAGATGATGGCGTCCGGGTCCTCGGTGCGGGGGTTGTCCGAGGTCACGACCGCCACGTCCGCGAGGGTCCTCGCCACCGTGCCCATCTGCGGGCGCTTGCCCCGGTCGCGGTCGCCCCCGCAGCCGAAGACCACGATGAGCCGCCCTCCGCCGACCAGCTCGCGGGCCGCCCGGAGCACGTTGTCGAGCGAATCGGGCGTGTGGGCGTAGTCGACGATCACCGGGAAGGGCTGCCCCTCCTCGATGGCCTCGAACCGGCCCGGCACGCCCGGCACCGACCCGATGCCGGCGGCCACGGCCTCGTGCGACAGGCCCAGCAGCTCGCCCACGGCCACGACGCCGGTGATGTTGGCGAGGTTGAAGCGGCCGCGCAGGCGGCTCGCGACCTCGACGGGGCCCCGCGGCGTGGCGATGGTGGTCGCGATGCCCGTCTCCAGGCCGCGCGCCGCCCGCGGCCGCACGGGCGCGGGCGCGTCGACCGCGAAGCCGAGCGCGCCGGTCTCCCGCGCCAGCCGCGCGCCGAACTCGTCGTCCAGGTTGGACGTGCCCGGAGGGTCGGGACCCTCCTCCGCGGGCCTCGCGAACAGGCGCCGCTTGGCGGCGAAGTAGCTCTCCACGTCCGGGTGGTAGTCCAGGTGGTCGCGGGTGAGGTTGGTGAACAGTGCGGCGGCGAACCGCGTGCCCGCCACCCGGCGCTGCACGAGCGCGTGGGACGACACCTCCATCGCGCAGGCCGTGTCGCCTGCGGCGCGCATCCGGGCGAACAGCGCCTGCAGCTCGACGGCGTCGGGAGTGGTGTGCGCAACGGGCAGCACCTGGCCCCCGACGCGGGCCTCGATGGTGCCGATCATGCCGGTGCGGTGGCCGGCGGCCTCCAGGACCGCGCGCAGCAGGAACGCCGACGTGGTCTTGCCGTTGGTGCCGGTGACGCCCACCACGACCATGTCGTCGGAGGGGTGCCCCGCCACCGCCGCGGCGGCGAGGGCCATCGCCAGGCGCGCGTCGGCGACGACCACCTGGGGGATGGCGACGCCGGGGACCCGCCGCTCCACCACGGCCGCGGCGGCGCCGCGGGACGCCGCCTCGGCGACGTAGTCGTGGCCGTCCGCGCGCAGGCCGGGCAGGGCGCAGAAGAGGGCGCCCGGACCCGCCTCGGAGGCCCGGTGGACGACGGAGGTGATGGCACCGCTGCCGATCAGCTCGTCGAGGGTCATGCGGGCCGGGACACTACCACAGGCCCTCGGAGGCCCTACGGCAGGATTCTCATGTTTTGCAGGGAGAACTCGGCGATCTTCTCGAACGCCGGAGCGGCCACGTCACCGCCGTAGTACGTGCCGCCGCCGGGCTCGTCGACCACCACGGCGATCAGGAGCTGCGGGGCGTCGGCCGGGGCGGAGCCGACGGAGGGCGATGTGGACTTGGTGTCGCTGTACCCGCCCGTGGTGGGGTCGATCTTCTCGGCGGTGCCGGTCTTGCCGGCCACCTCGTAGCCCTTCACGTTCGCGAGCTCGCCGGTGCCCTGCTCGGACACCACCTTGCGGAGCATCCGGTCGATCTTCTTCGCCGTGGCGGCGTGCATGATCCGCCGGTCGACGCCGCCGGCGCCCTTCACGAGGTGCGGGGTCACCATGTAGCCGCCGTTCGCGATCGCGGCGTACGCGCGGGTGAGCTGCGCCAGCGTGACGCGGACGCCCTGGCCGATCGGCACGTTGGTGATGCCCGAGCCGAACCACCGGTCGCCCGGCAGCACGAACCCGGGGTCCTCGCCGGGGAAGTCGATGCCCGTGGGCTGGCCGAAGCCGTAGCGCTTGTAGTAGTCGAGCAGGCGGTCCTTGCCCACCCGGAGCGCGATCTTGTAGACGCCGACGTTGCTCGACTCCTCCAGGATCTGCGTCGCCGTCATGTCCTCGGTCTCGTGCTCGTGCGCGTCCTTGAGGGTCACCTCGCCGTCGTAGAGCGAGATGTTGTCGGGGACGTTGAAGACGGTCGACGGCGTGACCTTCCCCTCCTCCAGCGCGGCGGCCATGGTCGCGATCTTGAAGGTGGAGCCGGGCTCGAAGGTGTCCACCACCGGCCGGTTGCGCTCCAGCTCGGGGTTGAGCGTGGCGCGCTGGTTGGGGTTGAAGCGCGGCACGCTCGCCATCGCCAGGATCGACCCGTCGCGCGGGTCCATCACGACGGCCATCGCGCTCTTGGCGCCCGTGGACTCGCGGGTCTCGGCCAGCACCGACTCGACCTGCTGCTGGATCGTGGGCACCAGGGTGAGCTGCACGTCCTGCCCCGGCACGGCCTCCGTGTCGGAGAGCGTCTGGATGGGCCGGCCGAAGACGTCGCGCACCTCCAGCCGCTGGCCGGGCGTGCCGGTCAGGTTCTCGTCGAGCTCCTTCTCCATGCCGGAGAGGCCCTGGCGCTCGTCGCCGGTCAGGCCGATCACCTGCGCCGCCATCGGCCCGGCGGCGACGAAGCGCTGGTAGGTGTCGGAGAAGTAGATGCCGGCGATGCCGAGATCGCGTGCGCGGTCGGCGGCGCGCGGCGGCACGTCGCGCGCCAGCACGGCGTACCGGCCCGCCTGGGCGAGGGTGTTGGCCAGGTCGTTGGGGTCGCGCTTCAGGATCGGGGCGAGCTGGGCGGCCACCCCGGAGTCGTCGGTCACCAGGTCCGGCGACGCGGTCACGTCGACGGCCAGGCGGTCGGTGGCCAGGTCGGTGCCGTCGGCGGCGACGAGCGACCCGCGCGGGGCGAGCAGGTCGACCTGGTGGCGGTGCGCCTCCTTGCCCCGGGCGGACAGGTCGTCGGCGCGCACCGTCCCGAGGAACGCCGCGCGCGCGCCGAGCAGCACCAGCAGCATCACCGCGACGCCGGTGAGCATGCGGACGCGGCGCGTGCGCTCCCGGCCGGAGGCCGCCTTCGGCAGCCGCGGGCGGCGGACGGGCGGCCGGCGCGACCGGGAGGGCGGCCGGGACGGCGGCGGCATCACGTGCCGCCGGTGGACGGCTCGTACGCGGTTCCCGCGATGTCGTTCGCCGGCGGCACCTACGGCTGGGCCAGCGGGTCGAGGTACCTGACGGAGTCGCCCGACGGCATGACCATGCCGAGCCGCTTCATCGCGTTCTCGCGCACGCGGGCGTCGAGCTGGTCGAGCTGGCTCTGGAGGCGGGCGGTCTGCGCCTCGACGCCGCGCGAGCGCTCCATGACCTTGCCGGTGTCGTTGGTGAGGGCGAGCTTGGCGACGTTCACCCACACGATGCCGCCGAGCACGAGCGCGATGATCGGGATCACCAGGGGCCCCAGGCGCGCCCGGGTGGGCCGCCGGGGGCGGGCGACGGGGCGCGGACGGGGCCGCGGGCGGGCCGCGGGCCCCGGGGCGGGCCGGGGCTGGCGGGCGGTCACGCGGGCCGTCGCCCGGGTGCTCACGCGGGCGCCTCCAGGCGGCGCAGGCCGCGCAGCAGGGCCGACCGCGCCCGCGGGTTGCGGTCGAGCTCGGCCTGGCGGGGGCGCACGGCCTTGGCCGAGAGCATCGCCGCCTCGGCATGGCGGCCGCATCCGCACACCGGCATGTCGGGCGGGCAGATGCACCCCTGCGTGTGGGCGCGCATCGCGCGCTTCACGCGCCGGTCCTCCAGCGAGTGGAACGAGATGACGGCCAGGCGGCCGCCGGGCGCCAGCAGGTCCCAGGCCGCGCCGAGGCCCCGGTCGAGGCTGTCGAGCTCGTCGTTGACGGCGATCCGCAGCGCCTGGAACACGCGCTTGGCGGGGTGGCCCCCGGCGAACAGAGCCGGCGTCGGCACGGCGGAGCGCACCACCTCGACGAGGTCGCCGGTCGTCGTGATCGGCTCGACCTCGCGGCGGCGGACGATGGCCTTCGCGATCTGGCGGGCGTAGCGCTCCTCGCCGTAGATCCGCATCACGTCGGCCAGCTCGCGCTCGGGCGCGTCGGCGACGAGGTCGGCGGCGGACGTGCGGCGGGAGGGATCCATCCGCATGTCGAGCGGCGCCTGACGCGAGTACGAGAAGCCGCGCTCCGGCCGGTCGACCTGCATGGATGACAGGCCCAGGTCCATCAGGACCGCGTCGGCCCGCAGCCCCTGGTCGACGAGCCGGGGCAGGGCGTCGGCGAAGTTGGCGCGGATGAAGCGCGTCTCGCACACCACGTCGTCGGCGAGGTCGGCGAACCAGTCGCCGGCCTCGGGATCCTGGTCGATGGCGATGTAGCGGCCGGCCTCGCCCAGGGCGGGCGCCAGCCGGCGCGCGTGCCCGCCGGCGCCGAACGTGCAGTCGACGACGGTCTCGCCCGGGCGCAGGGCGAGCATCCGCGCGACCTCGTCAGCCAGGACGGGCTCGTGGCCCCGTGCGGGCCTACGCGACTCGAGCGGCAAGGCGCTCGGCATGGCTGGACACCCCCTCCCGGCGGAGCTTCTCGAAACGTGCGGTGAGGCGGCTGGGGTCCCAGGCCTCGAGGTAGTCGCCGACCCCGACGAGGCGCACCTTCGCGTCCTCGATGCCGGCGTGCTGGCGGTGGGCGGCGGAGAGCGCGATGCGCCCCTGCCGGTCCAGGTCGTTGGTCAGGGCGGAGCCGATGATGAAGCGGCGCATGTCCCGGGCGGTCTCGTCGAAAGGGCTCATGTCGCCGAACGTCCTCCCCACCAGCTCGTCCCACTCGAGCGCCGGCACGACCGCGAGGCAGTCGTCGATCCACCAGGAGACCGTCGCGCCCCCCGCGAATGCGTCTCGCAGCCTCGCGGGGATGGCCAGGCGGAACCGGTTGTCCAGGCTGCACTCATACGTCCCGCTCAGCAGCCGCCGTTGCATTTCCCCACGCTACCCCACATCTCCCCACATGGCAACGCGAACCCCCCACACGGCGACCGGGTTCCCCCCAGGACCCCCCATTCGGACGCCGACGCCCCACCGACGCCCCCGGAACGCGCGTTGCACCGACTCGCAACACCGAACGCTTGTTCGCGTCCGAGGGGCGAACTAGTGTTCCTCCCATGCACGCAACCGCCCGCTCCCACATCGCCCGGCCGGTCCCCCTCGCGCCCGCGCGGCCGCAGCTGCGCGCCGTGGCGCCCCGGCCCCGCCGCCGCCGCGTCCCGCGGGCGGCCACGGTCGCGCTCTACGCGTTCGGCCTCGTCATCGGCTTCCTGCTCGCCGCCCTCGCATCCGCCCCCGGCGGGGCCGGCGTGGTGACCGGCGAGCTCCGCCTCGCCGGCGCGGCCGCGCTGGTGGGCGCGGCCGCCCTGCTGCGCGCCCGCGCCGTCGCCCGCCGGCGGCCGCGGATCCGCCGGAACCCCCTGTAACAACTCTTCACAGTTCGGGCTCCGGGGCCGGGCGGCAGTACGATGTCGCACCGTGAACCGGACGCGCAGGTGACAGGCGACGCCCCCGTCGCCGCGATCGACGTCGGGACCAACACCACCCGGCTCCTCGTGGCGCGCGCGATCGGCGGACGCATCCAGCCGCTCGCGAGCGGCAGCGCGATGACCGCGCTCGGCGCCGGGCTCACCCCGGGCGGCGACATCGGGCGCGAGGGCCTCGATCTGGTGTCGGCGACGGTCCGGCAGATGGCCGAGGAGGCACGGCGCCTGGGGGCGGAGCGGCTGGTGGTCGCCACGACGGCGCCGGGCCGCACGGCCCGCAACGCGGCGGTGCTGCTGGCCCACCTGGAGGCGGCCGCCGGTGTGCCCGCCCGTATCCTCACCGGCACGGAGGAGGCGGCGCTGACGTTCCGCGGCATGGTGGCGTCGGGCGCCCCCGACCCGCTGCTGGCCGTCGATCTGGGCGGCGGCAGCCTGGAGCTGATGGGCGGCGAGGGCGGCGTGCTGCGGTGGGCGACGTCCATCCCGATCGGCGTGCGGGCGCTGAGCGAGCGCTTCGCCCCGCCCGACCCTCCCCCCCTGGACCTGCTGGAGCCGATGGTCAGCGCCGTCCGCGAGCTGCTCGACGCCGTGGACGTGCCGGTGCGCGGGACCGAGGCGCTCGCAGCGGGGGGCTCGGCCGAGGCGCTCGGGACGCTCGCCGGCTCGGAGCGGCTCGACCGCGACGGCCTGCTGCGGGCGGTTGAGCGCCTGGCGGCGACCCCGGCGACCGACCTGGCCGAGGAGACGGGGATCGACCCGAAGCGCCTGCGGCTGTGCATGGCGGGCGCGGCGGCGTTCGAGGCGGTGCGGCGCAGCTTCCGCATCGAGGTCCTGCACGTGAGCCACGCGGGGATCCGCGAGGGGCTCGTCCTGGAGGCGGCGGCATGACGACCGACAGCGGCTACCTGGCGCACTGGGGCCTCGCGGAGGCCCCGTTCCTGCTGGAGCCGGACCCCCGGTTCGCGTACGAGCGCGCCGACCACCGGGAGGGCCTCGCCCGGATCCTGTTCGGCATCACCCAGCTGGGGGGCCTCGTGGTGATCACGGGGGAGATCGGGGCGGGCAAGACGCTGCTCTCCCAGACGCTGCGGGGGACGCTCGACGGCGAGGGCTTCCAGGTGGCGGAGGTCGCGAACCCGCCGCGCACGGCGGCGGCGCTGCTGTCGTCGACCCTGCTCGCCGCGGGCGGCCCGCGGGCGGGCGGCTCGGCGGCCCGCATCGCCGCGCTGCTCCGGGCCCGGCTCGCGGAGCTGTCGGCCGAGGGGCGCCGCGCGGTGGTGTGCCTGGACGAGGCCCAGCGGCTCGACCCGCGCGCGCTGGACGAGGTGCGCCTGCTCACCAATCCGGGCCCCGACGGACCGGGCGTGCCGGTGGTGCTGCTCGGGCAGCCGGAGCTGTCGGGCCACGTGGCGCGGTTGCCGCAGGTGGCCCAGCGCGTGGTGGTCCGATACCACCTGGGTCCGATGGGCGCCGACGAGGTGGACGCCTACACCCTCCATCGCACCCGCGTGGCCGGCGCGCAGCGGCGCATCGTGTCGAAGCGGGCGACGAGGGCCGTCCACCGGGAGACCGGCGGGGTCCCCCGGCTGGGGAACCTGCTGCTGGCGAACGCCCTGTTCGTGGCGGCCGAGCGGGGCGAGGCGCAGATCGGCGGGGAGACCATCCGCGACCTGGCCGAGGACCGCCGCATGGACCTCGCCGCCGCGTCGCCCGACATGGAGGCCGGGACATGAGGCGGGTGTCGTACCAGGGGATGCTGGGCCCGGCCGGCGGCCCCGCCGGCGGGAGCCCGGCCGGCGTCTACGTCCGCCTGGGCGAGGACTCGATCGGCACGCGACGCAAGGACGCGCGCGTGAAGGTGCGGTTCGAGATCTCGACGGCGCAGGCCCGGTGGCTGAAGGACGCGGTGGAGATGTCCGGCCCCGGCATCGACGAGGGGCAGGTCCTGCGCGCCCTGGTCGACCTGGGCATGGAGCTCGACGTCGACTGGGCCGTGATCGTCCGCGGCGCGACCCTGCGCTCCGCCGTCCGCGAGTCGGTGATGGTCCGCCGCCCGGACCGCACATAGGTGGCGAAGGCGTGGGACGTCCCCGGCCTCCGGGGGGACGCCCGGTTCCGCGACGCGGCCGGCCGGGTGATCCTGACGCGGTGGGCCGAGATGATGAGCTACCGCGACGGCACCCTGCTGGGCGAGGACATCGAGGAGCTGCACGCGATGCGGGTGTCGTCGCGCCGGTTGCGCGCGGCGATGGACGCGTTCGAGGGCGCCTTCCCCCCCAAGTCCTTCCGGGGCTATCTACGGCAGGTGAAGGAGATCACCGACGTGCTGGGCGACGCCCGCGACCTGGATGTCGCCATCGAGCGCCTCACGGGCCTGCTCGACGGGATGCGCCGCGACGAGCGTCCCGGCATCGAGGGCCTGGTCGCGCGCTACCGGCAGGAGCGGGCGGCCGAGGATCCGGTCATCGCCGCGCTGTTCGACCGCATCGATGAGACCGATTTCGGTGCGCGGCTGGCCCGCTACGTGGAGCGGCACACCGGCGTGCGGATGGCGAAGTTGAAGCCCGTGGCGCCGGAGGACTGAGGTGGCGAAGCCGCGTCCCGTCACCGGGCTCGATCCGGACCGCCGCCTGCGCCCCAACGCCCGCCGCATCCTGCAGGTGCGCATCGACGAGGTCTACGCGTATGACGGGCTGGTGGCCGATCCGGCGAACGTCACAGAGCTGCACGACATGCGCATCGCCTGCAAGCGGCTGCGCTACCTGCTGGAGATCTTCGGGATCGCGTTCGCGGCCGACCTCGACCCGTTCCTGGATGAGGTGAAGGGCCTCCAGGACCTGCTGGGCGACATCCACGACTGCGATGTGCAGATCCCGATGCTCGAGGCGCATCTGCGGTGGCTGGACGACCGCGAGGGCGGCGCCGCCCGCCGCCTGGTGGCCCAGACGACGGCGTCCCGTCCCCGGCGCCGCACCTCGGCGGCGCCGAAGCCGGCGCCGGAGGCGGCGTTCCGGGCGTTCGAGCGTCAACTGGAGACCGGGCGCAGGGGCGACGAGCGCATCGGCGTGCACGCCCTGATCGCCCGGCGCCGCAGGGAGCGGGACGAGCTGTACGACCGGTTCCTCGACACGTGGCGGCGGCTGAAGGCGGAGCGGTTCCGGCCGCGCCTGCACGCCGCCCTGGGGATCGCCGGCGATGCCTGACCGCCTGGCCCTGATGGGCGACGTGCACGCCAACCTGCCGGCCCTGCGGGCGGTGCTCGACGCGATCGCCGGCGCCGGCATGACCCGGGGCGTCTGCACCGGCGACCTGGTGATGCGCGGGCCCGACCCGGAGGGCGTGGTGGAGGCGGTCCGCCGCCTCGGCTGGCCGTGCGTGGTGGGCAACACCGACAAGAAGGTGGCGCAGCGCGTCGCCCGGCCGAAGGACCACCCGAAGGCGCAGCGGGTCGGCTCGCGCGCCTGGACCACCAACCAGCTGAGCAAGGGCAGCCTGGCGTATCTGGCGGGGTTGCCGATGGTGTGGCGGCTGACGCTGAAGGAGGGGGGGGGGCGGGTCGGCCCCGGCCCCCCCGTCGACCCCCCCCACGGGGGGGGGGGGGACCCCCCGGAGGCCGGGATCCGCCGGCTCCACGCGCCCCTCGGCGGCCCTGACTGCATCGTCTACGGCCACACCCACCGTCCCTCGGTGCGCGAGGTGGACGGCTGCCTGCTGGTCAACCCCGGCAGCGTCGGCGAGGCCCTGGAGGGCGACCTGCGCCCGCGCTGGGCGTGGCTGGAGGCGCGCCGCAACGGCCTGCGCGCGCATCTGGAGGCGGTCGACGCCCCGCTCGCCCTGGTGCGCGGGGCCTGACGCCGCGGCCGGCGCGGGCGGGGGCGGTCAGCCCCCGGTCGTGACCGTCGCGCGGACGGTGGCAGTCGCCGCGTCCTCCCCGGTGCGGGCGCTGACCCGCGCGCCCTGCTCCTGGAGCGCCCTGGTGGCGTCGTCCACCTGGTCGGCGGGCACCTGCGCCACGACGGTCGCGGCCGTCCCGCCCGCCGCCTCCCGGGTCTGCACGCCGGTGGCGCCGGCGTCCTCCAGGGCCGTCCGCGCCCGGTCCACGGCCCGGTCGAGCTCGGCGGCCTTCGCCGACGCGCCGGCGGCGTCCGCCTGGGGCTCGCCGGCCCGCAGGGCGTCGGTGGCGGTGGCCGTCGCGCTGGATGCCGCGTCGGGCGCGGCGGGCGCCGCGGCGCGCGGTGCCGGCGCCGCCGGGGCTGCGGCGGCCGCCTCGGAGCCGGCGCCCGG
>OEIU01001017.1_pt1 | contig 20672 bp, 16 predicted proteins | sample 1539221 | NCBI WGS metagenome assembly OEIU01 (sample SAMN03792071, study PRJEB22550) | activated sludge metagenome | feature: wastewater treatment plant; material: activated sludge; isolation source: Wastewater treatment plant of a petroleum refinery complex | place: Argentina: Zarate | collected...
CGGGATGCCGATGATATGGCGGGTGAAGCCGCGGTTGACATAGAGCGCCTTCCTGCCCGTCACCGGATGGGTGCGCACGATCGGATGCTCGGCGCGCGGATATTCCGGGCGGTCGGCGACGCCGTAGTTCGCGTAAAGCCCGCGATAGGTCTGCTCGCCGTCATGCAGCGCGCTCAGCCCGTCGAGATAGGTCTTCATGCGATCCGACAGCGCTTCGTACGCCGCATACATGTTGGCGAACAGCGTATCGCCGCCATGCGGCGGGCATTGCCTGATGTAGAGGATCGATCCCATCGGCGGCTCGACGTCGCAGGAGACGTCCGAATGCCAGCCCTCGCCATTGGCGCGCGGCGAATCCCTGTCGGCATAGATCCGCATCAGCGCCGGATCGCCCTCGTTCGGCGCCGCCGGATGCACGTGCAGTTCGCCGAACTTGCGGCCGAAGGCGAGATGCTGGTCGGAGCTGATGTGCTGGTCGCGGAAGAAGATCACGAGGTTTTCGGCAAGCGCCCGGTGGATCTCGTCCATCTGGCGGTTGGAGCGCGCATCGTCGGAGACGAGCTTGCCGATATCGACGCCGGAAATCTCCGCGCCGATGATCGGGGTCAGCTTTTCGATGCCGATGGTCTCATAGGGCTCGGTCTCGCCGGCCGCGTGCCTGTAGCGTGGACCCTGCTTGCCTGATAGCGAAGACATCGGCGTACTCCCAACCGTTCTTGATTGGGAGCATGGTAGCCCGGATGGAGCGAAGCGCAATCCGGGATGGGTCCATCCGCTTTGGAGGAGTCCCGGATTTCGCTTCGCTCCATCCGGGCTACGTGAACGGCGCCTACTCCGCCGCGGTGGTCTCCGGCGTCTTGGCACCCTTGCCGTAGCGCTGGTCGATGTAATCGATCACCAGCGCCTTGAAGTCGGCGGCGATGCCCGGGCCGCGCAGGGTACGGAACTTCTTGCCGTCGACGAACACCGGCGCCGCCGGGGCTTCGCCGGTGCCGGGCAGCGAGATGCCGATGTTGGCGTGCTTGGATTCGCCGGGGCCGTTGACGATGCAGCCCATGACGGCAACGTTGAGCTGCTCGACGCCGGGATACTGCGTCTTCCAGCCGGGCATCTCGGTGCGGATGAAATCCTGGATCGAGCGCGCCAGTTCCTGGAACGTCGTCGAGGTGGTGCGGCCGCAGCCCGGGCATGCCGCAACCAGCGGCACGAAGGTGCGGAAGCCCATGGTCTGCAGCAGTTCCTGCGCGACCTGCACTTCCAGCGTACGGTCGCCGCCGGGTTCGGGCGTCAGCGAAATGCGGATGGTGTCGCCGATGCCGTCCTGCAGCAGGATGCCGAGCGCGGCGGAGGATGCCACGATGCCCTTCGAGCCCATGCCGGCTTCGGTGAGGCCGAGATGGATGGCGTAGTCGGAACGGCGCGCCAGTTCCTGATAGACCGCGATCAGGTCCTGCACGGCCGAAACCTTGGCCGAGAGGATCATCCTGTTCTTGGGCATGCCGAGTTCCTGGGCGCGGGCGGCCGAGAGCAGCGCCGACTGCACCATGGCTTCGCGCGTCACCGCGCGCGCATCGCGCGGATTCGGCGACGCGGTATTCTCGTCCATCAGCCTGGTGAGCAGCTCCTGGTCGAGCGAACCCCAATTGGCGCCGATGCGCACCGGCTTGCTGTTCTTGTTGGCGATCTCGATGATGTCGGCGAACTGCGTGTCACGCTTGTTCTTGAAGCCGACATTGCCGGGATTGATGCGGTACTTGTCGAGCGCCTCGGCGCAGGCGGGATATTCGGCGAGCAGCTTGTGGCCGATGTAATGGAAATCGCCGATCAGCGGCGTGGTGATGCCGCGCTTGCGCAGGCCGTCGCGGATGTGCGGAACGGCGGCAGCGGCCTCCTCGCGGTCGACGGTGATGCGCACCATCTCCGAGCCGGCGCGGCTGAGCGCCGCGACCTGCGCGATCGTGCCTTCGATATCGGCGGTGTCGGTATTGGTCATCGATTGAACGACGATCGGCGCGCCGCCGCCGACGGCGACGTTGCCGACCATGACCTGGGTGGTCCGATGCCGGGCCTTCGGGCCGGCGACGTCGTCTTGCGGAATAATTTCGGGCTTGTTCATGGGGCCTCGAATATCAGGTTTTGGTGACATTCACCAAGGGGGCGGCGAAGGCACTATGCGCCTCGTCACACATCTTGTTTTATCTTGCAAATCCAACAGCTTAGGCCAACGGCGGCAGCCGGAAGCAGGCCGGAGGCATGAGCCTCCCGTTGCCAGCTATATTGGACAGGAATCGCCGAATTGAAAGGGCGAGCATGCGGGGAAGCACCTTTTCATGGCCCGATGCAGTCCGTAGCATCGCCAAAACACCGATAGTGGAGGCGGGCATGCCGGCGCGAAACGACCTGGTCACATCAGCGGAACTCGCCGACATTCTCGGGCAAGCTGATCTGCGCCTGTTCGATTGCACGACCTATCTCGAGCCGGCCCCGGCAGGCTCCAACCAGCCCTATCTCGCGGTGCCCGGACGGCACACGTTCGAGGCCGGGCATATCCCGGGCGCGGATTTCCTCGACCTGCAGGGCGAGTTCTCTGATCCAGCCACCGCGCTGCGCTTCATGATGCCTGACGTGGCGCGGCTCGAACGTGCCTTCGGCGCCCACGGCGTCTCCAACGCAAGCAGGGTCGTGCTCTACAGCATCGGCACGCCGATGTGGGCGACGCGGTTCTGGTGGATGCTCCAATCGCTCGGCTTCGAGAACGCCGCGGTGCTCGATGGCGGTCTCGACAAATGGAAGCTGGAAGGACGGCCGCTCGAGAACGGACCCGCAAAGGGATATCCGGCGGCAACCTTCACGGCCAAGCCGAAAAGCGGATTTTTCGTCGACAGGCACCAGACGCTCGCCGCGACCTCAGAGCAGGGCACCGCGGTCGTCAACGCGCTCGGGCCGCAGTTTCACAGGGGGCTGGAGCCCAGCCGCTACGGCCGTCCCGGCCGCGTGCCCGGCAGTTGCAACGTGTCCGCTGCCACGCTGTTCGATCCCAAGACCAAGGCATTCTTGCCGCTTGCAGAGGCCGAAGCCAAATTCAAGGCGCAGGGCATTACCAGGGACAAGCGCGTGGTCGCCTATTGCGGTGGCGGCATCTCGGCAACGGTCGACCTGTTCCTGCTGCACCGGCTTGGCTACGACAACCTCACCCTCTACGACGGCTCGATGGGCGAATGGGCGAAGGATGCGTCGTTGCCGATCGAGACGGACTAGACTTCCTTCGCGCCGTTACGCCGGCACGTTCGGATCCGGCACCACCTTCGGATCCGGCTTGTTCACGAGATAAAGTCCCGCGATGACCAGCAGCGCGGCGACGCCGAAGGTGACCGTCAGCGTGTCGTGCAGGATGAAATAGGCGGCGACGACGCCGAACAGCGGCGTGAAAAAGGTGAACGACGAGAGCTTGCTCGCCGAATAGACCTTCACCAGCGCGAACCACAGCACGAAGGTGCAGCCCACCACCCAGATCGCCTGATAGGCCAGCAGCGAGATCGACAGCGCGCTCGGCATGTGCGTGATCTTCTCGCCAAACAGGAGCGATGCAGCACCCAGGATCGGGATCGATACCGCGACCTGGTAGCCAAGCGCCTTCTCCGGCGCGGCGTTACGCAGCCTGGTGCCCTTGGCGATCAGCGTCGTCGCAGCCCACAACGCGCCGCCGCCGACCACCAGCAGATCGCCCAGCAACACCTGTGCGTCGACGTTTGGCTGCGGCACCCCGATCGCAAGCGCGACGCCGGCGAAACTCAGGCCGAGGCCGCTCCACTGCAGAACGCTGAGCCTTTCGCCGAGAAACTGGTGGGAGCCGAGCGCCACGAAGAACGGCGCGGTATACAGAAACACGGCGGCGCGAGACGCCGAGGTGAACACCAGCCCGGTGAAGATCAGCACGAACTCGATCCCGAACAGCGTGCCGGCCACCAGGCCGGGCAGCAGCGACCCGTCGCGCACGAAGAATTTCGCGCCGCGCAGCCATCCGGCGAACAGCATGACCGGCAGCGCGCCGCAGGAACGGATCAGCGCCTGCAGCATCGGCGGCACGTCGGGCAGCGCGAGCTTGACCGCGATCTGGTTGAAACCCCAGCTCACGCACAGCATCAGCATCAGGGCGATGGCGCCCGGGGTTAGCGCCCGTGCCGCGGAAGGTTCGGCTGGTTTGGAAGACATCGATCCTCGTGGCCGGCCTGGCGCCGTGTTGTTATTCTTGATTCAGCCCCTTCCACGTCATTGCGAGCGGAGCGAAGCAATCCATTTCGCCACTTGCGGAGGCATGGATTGCTTCGTCGCTTCGCTCCTCGCAATGACGGGGTGAGGCCCTGAGACTGGAATGTATCATTTCTGGCAGTGGGCGCAGGTGCCGGCGATCTCGACGACGGAAAGCTTTGGCGCAAAACCCGAGGCGCGCGCCGCCGCATTGAGGCTTTGCGCGACGGGGGCTGCCGGAATTTCGCCGACCGAGCCGCAGAGCTCGCAGATCAAAAACGCCACCATCGAGGTCTCGTCGTGATCATGCGCGCAGGCGAGGAAGGCGTTGCGGCTTTCGATCCGGTGCACAAGGCCGTTTTCCATCAGGAAATCCAGCGCGCGGTAGACCGTGATCGGCGCCGGCCGCGGCATCGATTTGGCGAGCTCGTCGATCACCTCATAGGCGCCGAGCGGACGGTGGCTCGACAGCAACGCGCTCAGCACCTGGCGCCGGATCGGGGTGAATTTCTGCGCCCGTCGCGCACAAACCGTTTCCGCATGCGCGATCGCGTCCGCGGTGCAGCGGCCGTGATCGTGATCCGGTGCAGGAAATGTCGGTTTTGCCAGGTTCATTGCAAGCTTAACTTAGCGTTTTGGCCGACGTTTGCGACTCAATTCTAGAGATTTGAGCAGGGCAGACCTTAGTAGCGTGGCCTCGGCCACCTGCTTGCGTAGTGGCAATTCCGTCGAGCCGCCGAATCTGGCGAGCAGGTCATCAAAGACCGAAATCGCTTCCTCACTCCGACCCAACCGGCCAAGATCGGCGCCCTTGTTCAGCAGCGCCTTGGCAATCGGTTCGCATAACGGCAGTTCCGTCGATGTGCCGAAGCGGCTGAGGACGTCGTCATGGGCCGAAATCGCATCTATGCTTCGGCCCGCCGCACTGAGAATGACGCCCTTGTTAAACAACGCCTTGGCGACCTGTTCGCGCAGCGGCAATTCCGTCGATGCGCCGAAGCGGCCGAGAACGTCGTCACAGACCAAAACTGCATCTTCTATCCGACCCAGCTTACCAAGCATGACCCCCTTGTTCAGAAGCGTCTTGGCGACCTGCTCGCGCAGCGGCAGTTCAGTCGAGTGGCCGAAGTGCGAGAGAACGTTGTCATGGACCGATAGCGCGTCTTGACTCCGGCCTAGCTTGCCAAGCGTGATAGCTTTGTTGACGAGCGCCTTGGCGACGCGCTCGCGCAGCGGCAATTCCGTCGACGCGCCAAACCGCGCGAGCAGATCGTCGTACACTGATAGCGCATCTTCGGCCCGCCCCATCGTGACGAGCGCGAAGCCCTTGTTCAGAAGCGTCGCGGCGACCTGTTCGCGCAGCGGCAATTCCGTCGATCCACCGAAGCGGACGAGCACGTCGTCATAGATCGAAAGCGCATCTTCGTTCCTGCCGAGCGCGCCGAACGCGGCGCCTTTTGCAAAGAGTGCCTCGGCAACCTGTTCGCGTAGCGACAACGATTCCGTCGATGAGCCGAAGCGGCCGAGCAAATCGTCGTAGACCGAAATCGCGTCTTCGCTGCGGCCCATCATTCCGAGCGAGGCGCCCTTGCAGCAAAGGGCCTTGGCGACCTCCTCGCGCAGTGGCAGTTCCGTCGACCCGCCAAAGCGGACGATCACCTTGTCGTAGGCCGAAACCGAATCTTCGTTGCGGCCTAACGAGCCAAGCGCGACCCCCTTGTTGAGAAGCGCGCTGGCGACCGACTCGCGCAGCGGCAGTTCCGCCGACCCGCCAAAGTAGGCGATCACCTTGTCATAGATCGAAACCGACTCTTCGTTGCGGCCCAGCGTACCGAGTGATATTCCCTTATTGAGTAGCGCTTGGGCGACTTGTTCGCGCAACAACAATTCGGTCGACGTGCCAAAGCGGGTGAGCAGGTCGTCATAGACTAAAATCGCATCTTCGATGCGACCCAGCTTGCCAAGCGTGACCCCCTTGTTGACAAGCGCCTTGGCGACCGGCTCGCCCAGCGGCAATTCGGTCGACGCGCCGAAGCGGGCGAGCAGGTCGTCATAGACTAAAATCGCATCTTCGATGCGACCCAGCTTGCCAAGCGTGACCCCCTTGTTGACAAGCGCCTTGGCGACCGGCTCGCCCAGCGGCAATTCGGTCGACGCGCCGAAGCGGGCGAGCAGGTCGTCATAGACTAAAATCGCATCTTCGATGCGACCCAGCTTGCCAAGCGTGACCCCCTTATTGACCAACGCCTTGGCAACCGGGTCGCCCAGCGGCAATTCGGTCGACGCGCCGAAGCGGGCGAGCACGCCGTTATACATCGAAATCGCGTCTTCGGTCCGGCCCAGCGTGCCGAACATAACCCCTTTATTATAGAGCGCCTTGGCGCACCAGAATTGCCGCTCAGCATCCAAGGAAATCAAGAAGCGTTCTGCAATCATCGAAAATGCGGAAAGCGCCTCCTCCGCGTTGCCAAGATCGATCTGAATGATACCCCAGGTATTTTTCGCACGCGCCCACTCCGCATCTGACTTCGCCGCGTCAATTGCTTTTGATGCGCAGAATAGAGCGCCAGCAGTGTCGCTAGTTGCGCTATTGTTTGCTTCGGCGAGCCAGTAGTCAAATGTTGGCGATTGCAGATAGCTGACCGACGTCAGCCCCGTAGGTACTTGGTCGCTTAAGGAAAGGCCGGTTTTCGGATTCTCGTGTTCTCTCAACCATTGGGCCAGATGGCCATCGAGCGCGTCCACGAACTCATCGAGCGTCCTATACTGTCTAAACAAGTACCGCTTCTCTTCCTCAATCTTCTTCTTGAACACAAGAACTTGCTTCAATTGATCCCCGGGGTCGGCAAGTTTTCCGACATCGACCTGTTTGAAGAAGAGCGCAATATTTCGTATCTTGTTCTTACGATAGAGTTCTTCAGCTAGAAGCCATTCCTCCTCAGTTCCGGAAGTGTGTCCATCTCCCGTTGATGATCCCCACCTGTCGTGAAGCACAAATACAGCGTAGTCGCATTGTCGAAGATCGTCATTGATCAGCCCTTGCGGTCGCCCTGCCCCCCCGATCGTGTCCTCCCATCCAACCGGATAGAATAGGACGCCTTTGTCGCGGCCGTGATGCAAGGAACATTTGTCTAGCGTTGCCCGAAACTTCCCACGCTCTTCGGCAAGTCCGCCAGGAGAGCCGATGAAAACGCTGTACTGCGAAATCGTCTTCGGCATGGAAAAACCCAAACCCAGTATGCGCCGGCAAACAACATTTCAATCGCTTGCATACCACACGCGCAAGAAGATTTTGATAATTTCACAAGCTGGGGGTGAATTCGATTGCAGCAGATCGTTCCGCATTGCAGCAGCTCAGTGGATGTTTGTCTGAAGCTTCGGTTCCCAGCCATGTGCTGGAAGCGGATCAGGCCCACTGTTAACGCCTCATGCAGAAATCATAAGCAAGCTTATTATATCGCAAGCTTATGGAGGCTGACGGCGATGCGCGGTTCCGTGGATATGAATTTCCTGTTTTCGCTCGGTGAGCTGCAACGGATGATGCGCGCCTATGCCGACCGGCAGGCTTCGCGCTATGGCATCACCCGCGCGCAATGGGCGGTGCTGGCCAAGGTCGAGCGGACCGAAGGCCTGAAGCAATCCGAGCTTGCCGAACAGATGGAGATGCAGCCGATCACGCTGACGCGGCTGATCGACAAGCTCTGCGACAATGACTGGATCGAACGCCGCGGCGACGCGAACGACCGCCGCGTCAACCGCCTCTATCTGCGCAAGGCCGCGCGCCCCCTGCTCGGCAAGCTTGCCGGGCTCCGATCTGAACTCACGGCGACCGCGCTCGACGGCATCAACCCCACCGACGCGCATCGCCTGCTCGAACAACTCGACCTGATCAAGGAGAACGTTCGCAACGCGATCCAGAATCCGGCGAATGAAGCTCCTCGAAAGGAACAGCGTTATGGCTGAGCCCGTACTCAAATTTCCGCCCGAGCAGAAGGGGGCCCCCGCGGCGCCGTCGCCGCCAAAAGTCGCGGGCGGGCCGCGCCGCCGGCTGATGGCCGGCCTGCGCCGCTACCGCCGCTTCCTGCTGCTCGTGGTGCTGCCGCTGGTCGCGGCGGTGGCCGGCTTGACCTTCTATCTCAATGGCGGCCGCTACGTGACCACGGACGACGCCTATGTCGGCGCGCAGAAGGTTCTGATCACCCCCGACATCTCCGGCAAGATCGATAAGGTCGTGGTGAAGGAAGGCCAGCAGGTCAATCCCGGCGACGTGCTGTTCGAGTTCGATCCGGTACCGTTCCGCCTGGCCTTGTCGCAGGCGCAGGCCAATCTCGCGCAGGCCAAGGTCACCTATGACAATCTGATCGCAGACCTCAGGATCTATGGCCAGATGAGCGAACTGTCGCAGCAGGGCATGGACTTGAAGCGGCGCGACGTGGAACGCAAGTCGTCGCTGGTGAAGAACAATGTCGGCTCGCAGCTCGACCTCGACAACGCCTCGACGGCGCTGGTCACCGCGAGCGCGCAGTATCAGTTGCTGCAGCAGAAGATCGCGACCGCCAGGGCGCAACTGCTCGGCAATCCCGAACTGCCGCTCCAGGAATTTCCGCCCTATGCGCAGGCCAAGGCGGCGCTCGACCAGGCCCAGCGCAATCTCGACCACACCGTGATGCGCGCGCCGATGGCCGGCATCGCGACGCAGGTCGAGCAGATCCAGCTCGGCCGCTTCGTCACCGCCGGCACGCCGGTGTTCAGCATCATCGACACCGGCAATCCCTGGGTCGACGCCAACCCGAAGGAATCCGATTTCACCTACGTCGCGGTCGGCCAGTCCGTCACGCTCGAGGTCGACGCATTCCCCAATCACCCGTTCAAGGGCACGGTCGGCTCGCTGTCGCCCGGCACCGGCGCGCAGTTCGCGATCCTGCCGCCGCAGAACGCCTCGGGCAATTTCGTCAAGGTGGTGCAGCGCGTGCCGGTGCGGATCTATTTCGACAAGAACGACAAGTTCGTCCGCAAGCTCAAGGCCGGCATGAGCGTCTACGCCACGATCGACACCAACCATCGCCGCTCGCTGCCCGCCCTGCTCGGACTCACCCCCGCGGTGGCCAACCAGGATCACGACTAACCATGGCGACGCCTGGCCAGCCATCAGCATCGGTTCCCGGCTTCCGCCGGAACATGGTGACGATCTGCGCCATGACGGCGACGATCATGCAGGCGCTGGACACCACGATCGCCAACGTCGCGCTGCCCTACATGCAGGGCACATTGTCGGCCTCGCAAGACCAGATCAACTGGGTGCTGACCTCCTATATCGTCGCCGCCGCGATCATGACCGCGCCGGTCGGGTGGATCGCCAACCGCTTCGGCCGCAAGCGCATCTTCATCGTCTGCTCCGCCGGCTTCACCCTTGCGTCCGTGATGTGCGGGCTGGCGCAGGACATCAACCAGATGGTGGTGTTCCGCCTGCTGCAGGGCGTGTTCGGCGCGGCGCTGGTGCCGCTGTCGCAGGCCGTGATGCTCGATTCCTATACGCTGCAGGAACGCGCCAAGGCGATGGCGATCTGGGGCATGGGCGTGATGATGGGGCCGATCATGGGCCCGTCGCTCGGCGCCTGGCTGACCGAGACCTATTCCTGGCACTGGGTGTTCTTCGTCAATTTGCCGTTCGGCATCGTCACCGTGCTCGGCCTCGTCATCTTCATGGACGAGACCAGGAAGAACCTCGAATTGCGCTTCGACTGGCTCGGCTTCACCGCGCTCGCAATCGCGATCGGCTCGCTGCAGCTTGCGCTCGACCGCGGCGAGCAGCTCGGCTGGCTGGAATCCAACGAGATCATCGCCGAATTCATCGTCGCCGGCATCGGCTTCTATTATTTCCTGGCGCATTCGCTGACGACCGATCACCCGTTCATCCAGTTCGCGCTGTTCAAGGACAAGAATTTCGTCAGCGGCTGCGTGTTCATGGCCGTGATGGGCCTGGTGCTGTTTTCGACCATGGCGCTTTCCTCGCCGTTCCTGCAGAACGTGATCGGCTATCCCATCATCACCGCCGGCCTTTTGCTGGCGAGCCGCGGCTGCGGCACCTTCGTGGCGATGATGCTGGTCGGTCGCATGATGCGTTATATCGAGGCACGGACGCTGATCGTCTCCGGACTCAGCATCACCTGCGCGTCGCTGTTCTACATGACCGGCTGGACCGACCAGACCGGTGCAACCGAGATCGTGGTCGTCAGCGTGGTCCAGGGCTTTGGCTTCGGCCTCGTCTTCGTGCCGCTCTCCACCGTGGCATTCCTGACGCTGCCCAATCACCTGCGTACCGACGGCACCTCGATGCTGACCCTGATGCGCAACGTCGCCAGTTCGATCGGGATATCGCTCGTGATCGCGCAACTGACGCAGGGCTCGCGCTACACCTACGCGGTGCTGTCGGAGCACATCAACCCGTTCAATCACGCCCTGCAGATGCCCGTCGTGCGCGACATGATCGATCTCGCCACCGACAAGGGCCGCGCCATGGCCGACCTGATGGTCAAGGTACAGGCGCAGATCATCGCGTTCTCGCACGACTACCAGCTCGTGATGATCTTCACCGCCTGCGCCATCCCGCTCGCGATCCTGATCGGCTCAAGCAAGGCTGCGCTGCGCGCGCAATCGGCCGCGCCCGATCATGCGGTAATGGAATAGCGCGCCACGCAGCCTCTATTTCGCCCCGCCTGCTTGGCCTGCAGGCTCAACCACATGCCGCCGAGCGACAGCGCGCCGCCGATCAGATGGATCGCGGTCGGTGCCTCGCCGAGAAACAGGATCGACAGCACGGCGCTGACGATCGGCCCGAGATAGAGGCTGAGCGACGTCGACACCGCGCCGAACTTCGCGCCAAGATAGGCATAGGCCGCATAGGCGAACAGCCCGGGGACAAGACCGGCGAACAGATAGACCAGCGCCGCGCGGCCGCTGAACGCGGCCGATGGCGCAGACCACATTTCATTGATAGCGAAGGGCAACGAGAACAGCGCGCCGGCTGCAGCGAACAGGCCGATCCTCGCCAGAAAACTCACGGCGCTGCCGACGCGGTTCTGCAGCAGGGTGTAGCCCGCCCAGGCCAGCATCGCCATCAATGCGAGCAGATCGCCCTTCACCACACCGGCCCCGATTTCGGCATTGCCTCTGGTAATGATCAAGCCCGCGCCGGCCAGCGACAGCAGCATGCCGATGATCTGGCTTCGATGGATCGGCTCCTGCCCCGATACGAACGAGTAAAGCAACACCGCGAGCGGCGCGAGCGCCATGATCAGCGAGAGATTGATCGCCGAGGTCGTGACGCCGGCGAGATAGACCGGGCCGCCGCAGACGAACATGCCGAGAAAGCCTGCCATCACGATCCCGAGCGTCTGCCCCTTCAGCACGCCGCGCTTTTCCCGCAAGGCCATCACGATGAGCGGCAGAAGGCCGAGCGCCACGATGCTCCAGCGAAAGAACGCGATCGAGAACGGCGGCACGGTTCCGGCGACGCCGCGCGCCAGGATCATGTTGGAGACCTGCGCGGTCGCGACCAGCAGGAAGCCGAGCAGTCCCAGCACTTCACCCGTTTTGCCGGCTTCCCTGGGGTCGATCATGTGAAATTCAAAGCCTGCAAGACCGAAGCGATATTGGTCACGCGGCAGGGTATCGGCTTGCCATCACGGCGTCGAACGCATTCTGGATGGCCTCGACCGGCGGCTTCAATCCGGTGAACAGCTCGAACGCGTCGGCGGCCTGATAGATCGCGAGTTCGCGCCCGGTCATGAGTCTGGCGCCCTTTGCCCTTGCTGCCGTCAGGAGCGGCGTCCACAGCGGCGTATAGACCGCGTCGGCCACCCACAGATCACGGCTCAACAGCGCTTCCGGCACAGCCATGCCGCGATCCGGCAACATGCCGACCGGCGTTGCATTGACCACGCCGACCGCGCCGCGCATCGCATCCGCGATGTCATCGGCAACCCACGCATTCATGCGGTCGCGCAATTGCATCGCCAACCGTTCGGCCTTGCCCCTGTCAGCATCGAAGATGCCGAGGCCGATAACGCCGAGACTGGCGAGCGCGAATGCGATCGCCTTGCCGACACCGCCGGCTCCGATCAACGCCACGGCGCCGCGGTTGGAAGCAGCGACAAGATCGGCGACAGCCCGTTCGAAGCCGGTGGTGTCGGTGTTATGTCCGATCAGCCGTCCGTCGCTGACAACGACGGTGTTGACCGCGCCGATATCCCGCGCCCGTGCCGACATTTCGTCGAGCAAGGGGACCACCGCTTCCTTGTACGGAAAGGTGACGTTCACGCCGGCGAAGCCAATGCGCCTGATGCCGTCGAGCAATGTGCGCAAGCCTGCTGCATCGGCGCCGGCGACCTCGATCAGTTGATAATGGCAGCGAACGCCAAGGGCGTCGCCGGCCTGCTCATGCATGGCCGGCGCCGCTGATTGCGCGATGGGCGCACCGATCAGCCCGATCAGGAATTTTGTTCGGGCCGGGATCGCAGATCTATCCATCGCGCCATGCCCCACGGCCACATCAGACGTCGAAGAACACCGTCTCCTGGTCGCCCTGCAGGTGGATGTCGAACCGATAGACCGGATTGCCGTTTCCGGGCTGCCGCCTCGCGATCAGCGTCGCGCGCCGGTCGGCCGGGACCAGCGCCAGCACCGGATCCGCTGAATTGGCGGCCTCGCCGTCGAAATAGATCCGAGAATAGAGGTGCAGCAGCATGCCGCGGGCATAAACCGCGATCACGATATGCGGCGCCTGCGCCTTGCCGTCGGGATCAGCGACCTGCCCCGGCTTGATGGTGTCGAAGGCGAAGCCGCCCTTCGCGTCGGTGCCGATGCGGCCAAACCCCTTGAAGGTCGAGTTCGGCAGCGCCCGCTTGTCCTGCGGGTCGGAGAAGCGGCCCTGCGCGTCCGCCTGCCAGATCTCCAGCATGCAATCGACGACGGGCACGCCGTCGCCGTCGAACACCGTTCCCTCGACGCGGATGCGCTCGCCCGAGGTATCTGGCGTGACCAGAGTGCTGCCGAAGGCATCGTTCCAGTCGTACTTGCCGCCCGGCGTCAGGCCGTAGGCGAAATAGGGACCGACGGTCTGAGACGGGGTGATCCCGTCCGGCTTGGCCTGTGACACTTACTTGTTCTCCATCGGGGTGGCGTTGCGCCCGCGCAGCACAATGTTGAAGCGATAGCACAGCGCCCAATCCGGCTTGGTGTTCTCAAGATCGAACGAGGAGATCATCCGGTTGCGCGCCTTCTCGTCGGTGACCGAATTGAAGATCGGATCGAACGGAAACAGCGGATCGCCAGGGAAATACATCTGCGTCACCAGACGCGACACGAACGAATAGCCGAACACCGAGAAGTGAATATGCGCGGGACGCCAGGCGTTGTGGTGATTGCCCCAGGGATATGCGCCGGGCTTGATGGTGACGAAGCGGTAATAGCCTTGCGCATCGGTTTGCGCGCGACCGGCGCCGGTGAAGTTGGGATCGAGCGGCGCGGGATGCTGATCGACGACATGGACGTAGCGGCCGCAGGAATTGGCCTGCCACAGTTCGACCAGTGCATTCGGGACGCCGCGGCCGTCCTCATCGAGCACATGGCCGTGCACGATGATGCGCTCGCCGATCGGCTCTTTCTTGCCGTGGATGGTGAGGTCGTGATCGCCTTCGCGCACGGTCTCGTGGCCGTAAACCGGTCCGGTCAATTCCGACAGCGTGTGCCGCATCGGAATCAGCGGCTTGGTGGGCGAGCGCTTGACCGTGCTCTTGTAGCCGGGAGACAGCCGCGGTGGATGCGCCACGAGACTTTGCACTGGGTAGACCAATGTCATGACGAACTCCTCCCTCGCACCGCGCGATCAGCGCAACATCGCTTTGCGACCTTGTCGCCCAGCGCGCCGCCAGATCATTATATGACATAACTAATCTGGGAAAGCGCTGCTTTTTCATTCGCCCAAATAGCTGTTTTAATTGACCTTTTCGATGGCGACCGCGACGCCCTGGCCGACGCCGACGCACATGGTTGCCAGGGCAAGCTTGCCGCCCCGCTTCTCCATGCCGTGCACCGCCGTCAGCGCCAGCCGCGCGCCGCTCATGCCGAGCGGATGGCCGAGCGCGATCGCGCCGCCATGCGGATTGACGAAGTCGGCGTCGTCCTTGACACCCAGTTGCCGCAGGCAGGCTATGCCCTGCGAGGCGAAGGCTTCATTGAGCTCGATCAAATCGAAGTCGGAGATCTTGATGCCGAGCCGTTCCATCAGCTTCTTCGTCGCCGGCACCGGACCGATGCCCATGATGCGCGGCGGCACCGCGGCCGAAGCGAGGCCGAGGATGCGCGCCCGCGGCGTCAAGCCGTGCTTCTTCACGGCGGCCTCCGAGGCGAGGATCATCGCCGCCGCGCCGTCATTGACGCCGGAGGCGTTGCCGGCCGTCACCGTGCCGGGATTGCGCACGATCGGCTTCAGCTTGGCCAATCCTTCGAGCGTGGTCTCGGGCCGCGGATGCTCGTCCTTGTCGACGGTGATCGGGCCGGCCTTGCCGCCGGGCACCTGGATCGGCGTGATCTCCTCGGCGAAATAGCCCGACGCAATCGCCGCTCCCGCGCGCTGCTGCGAGCGGATCGCCATCGCGTCCTGGTCGGCGCGCGACACCTGGAATTCCTCGGCGACGTTCTCGCCGGTCTCCGGCATCGCATCGACGCCGTACTGCGCCTTCATCAGGGGATTGATGAAGCGCCAGCCGATCGTGGTGTCGTAGATATCGGCCGAGCGGGCGAAGGCTTCCGGCGCCTTGCCCATCACGAACGGCGCGCGGGTCATCGATTCGACGCCGCCGGCAATCGCAAACTCAATCTCGCCGGCGCGGATCGCCCGGCCCGCGGCGCCGACCGCATCGAGGCCGGATGCGCAGAGGCGGTTCAGCGTCTGGCCGGGAACCGAATCAGGCATGCCCGCGAGCAACAGTGCCATCCGCGCCACGTTGCGGTTGTCCTCGCCGGCCTGGTTCGCGCAGCCGAAGAACACCTCATCCACCTGCGACCAGTCGAGATTCGGATGTTTCGCCATCAGCGCCTTGATCGGGGCCGCGGCCAGATCGTCGGCGCGCACCTTGGCGAGCGAGCCGCCGAAACGGCCGATCGGAGTCCGGACGGCATCGCAAATGAATACATCACGCATAGAATCTCTCCCTGAATGCCGTGGTTTAGGCGTTGACCCATTTGGAACTGTTGCGAGTTTTAGGAGCGTGCCCGCGGCAGGTCAATTGAGGCATCGTTTCCTCTGCATGCTTTCGCGGGAGGCCGCCATGCCGAGGCATATCATCAGCCGAATTTCCCAAGCGTGGAAAACTCTGACAACGCAGGTACGGCGATAGGACCCGGAGGCGAAATTCGGTAGTTTGCGCCGCAATGACGATCCAGCAACCGATCCCCGCCCCTGCGCCCCCCGAAGCCACGCCGGCACCCGACGCCACATCGCGCGTCACGCCGATGATGGAACAGTATCTCGAGATCAAGGCCGGCCATCCCGGGCTCCTGCTGTTCTACCGGATGGGCGATTTCTACGAGTTGTTCTTCGAGGACGCCGAGATCGCCTCGAAGGCACTCGGCATCGTGCTGACCAGGCGCGGCAAGCATCAGGGCATGGATATCCCGATGTGCGGCGTTCCGGTGGAGCGCTCCGAGGACTATCTGCACCGGCTGATCAATGCCGGCCACCGCGTTGCCGTCTGCGAGCAGACCGAGAATCCTGCCGCCGCGCGCGCCCGCGGCAACAAGAGCGTGGTCGCCCGCGGCGTGGTGCGGCTGGTGACGCCGGGCACGCTGACCGAAGACACGCTGCTCGATGCCCGCACCAACAATTACCTGCTCGCGATCGCGCGCGCCCGCGGCTCGTCCGGCGGCGACCGCATCGGGCTTGCCTGGATCGACATCTCCACGTCGGAATTCATGGTGACGGAATGCGCAACAGTGGAGCTCGCCGCGACGCTGGCGCGGATCAATCCGAACGAGGTCATCGTCACCGACGCACTCTATGGCGATGCCGATCTCGGCCCGCTGCTGCGCGAACTGCCGTCGGTGACGCCGCTGACGCGCGACGTCTTCGACGGCGCCACGGCCGAGCGGCGGCTGTGCGACTATTTCGCGGTCGCGACCATGGATGGCCTCTCCGCGATGTCGCGGCTGGAGGCCACCGCGGCGGCCGCCGCCGTCACCTATATCGACCGCACCCAGGTCGGAAAGCGCCCGCCGCTGTCGCCGCCTTCGCGCGAGGCCGCCGGCACCACGATGGCGATCGACCCCGCCACCCGCGCCAACCTCGAACTGACCCGCACGCTCGGCGGGGAACGGCGCGGATCGCTGCTTGATGCGATCGACTGCACGGTGACCGCCGCCGGCTCGCGGCTTTTGGCGCAACGCCTCGCCGCGCCGCTGACCGATAGCGCTTCTATCGCGCGGCGGCTGGATGCGATTGCGACATTCGTTGCCGACAGCGCCGCGCGCGACGATATCAGGTCCACGTTGCGCGCCGCCCCCGACATGTCGCGGGCGCTGGCGCGGTTGTCGGTGGGGCGCGGCGGCCCGCGCGACCTCGCAGCCTTGCGCGACGGCATCCTTGCCGCCGACCAGGCGCTGGCCCGCCTCGCGCGGCTGGAGGCGCCGCCGGCCGAAATCATCGCCGTGATGGAGGCGCTGCGCCGCCCCTCCCGCGATCTCGCGCGCGAGTTCGAACGCGCGCTTGCCGAGCAACTGCCGCTGGTCAAGCGCGACGGCGGCTTCATCCGCGAAGGCTATGAGGCCGCGCTCGACGAGAGCCGGAATTTGCGCGACGCCTCCCGCCTTGTCGTCGCCGCGATGCAGGCGCGCTACGCCGAGGACACCGGCATCAAGGCGCTCAAGATCCGCCACAACAACGTGCTCGGCTATTTCGTCGAGGTCACGGCGCAGCACGGCGACCGGCTGATGGCGCCGCCGCTGAATGCCACCTTCATCCATCGCCAGACACTGGCGGGCCAGGTTCGTTTCACCACCGCCGAGCTCGGCGAGACCGAAGCCAAGATCGCCAATGCCGGCGACCGCGCGCTGAACCTGGAACTGGAAATCTTCGAGCGGCTTTGCGCCATGGCGCTGGCCGCCAGCGACGATCTGCGCGCCGCGGCGCATGCCTTTGCCATGCTCGACGTCGCGACGTCGCTGGCGAAGCTTGCGGTCGACGACAATTACGTGCGGCCCGAGGTCGACGGCTCGCTCGGCTTCGCGGTCGAGGGTGGCCGGCATCCCGTGGTGGAGCAGGCGTTGAAGCGCGACGGCCAGCCGTTCATTGCCAATGCCTGCGATCTCTCGCCGGTACCCCCACCCTACCCTCCCCCGCGTGCGGGGGAGGGTAGGGTGGGGGCTGGCCAGATCTGGCTGATCACGGGTCCGAACATGGCGGGCAAATCGACCTTCCTGCGCCAGAACGCGTTGATCGCGCTGATGGCGCAGATCGGCTCCTACGTGCCGGCCTCGCGCGCGCGGATCGGCGTCGTCGATCGCCTGTTCTCACGCGTTGGCGCCGCGGACGATCTCGCGCGCGGACGTTCGACCTTCATGGTCGAGATGGTCGAGACCGCCGTGATCCTCAACCAGGCCAGCGAGCGCTCGCTGGTGATCCTCGACGAGATCGGCCGCGGCACCGCGACCTTCGATGGCTTGTCGATCGCATGGGCCGCGATCGAGCATCTGCACGAAGCCAACCGCTGCCGCGCGCTGTTCGCCACGCATTATCATGAGCTGACCGCGCTTTCGGCCAGGCTGCCGCGGATGTTCAACGCTACCGTGCGCGTCAAGGAATGGCAGGGCGACGTCGTATTCCTTCACGAGGTGTTGCCGGGCTCCGCCGACCGCTCCTACGGCATCCAGGTCGCCAAGCTCGCAGGTCTGCCGCCCGCCGTGATCGCCCGCGCCAAATCGGTGCTGGCGAAACTCGAGGCGCAGGACCGCGGCCAGACGGCGCGGGCCCTCGCCGACGATCTGCCGCTGTTCGCCGTCCCCTCCCGCGCCGCCGCCGAACCCGCGCCGCCGAGCGAGGCCGAGCTGATGATGGAAGCCGTCAAGGCGCTGCATCCCGACGAGATGTCGCCGCGCGAGGCGCTGGAGGCGCTGTATGCGCTGAAGGCGAAGCTGCCGAAGGGAAAGTGAAATCCGTAGCCCGGATGGAGCGGAGCGCAATCCGGGAATCTCGTGCGTCGTCAGCCATCCCCGGATTTCGCTCCGCTCCATCCGGGCTACGAAGTCTGTCACCCGGCGAAGGGCTGAATCAATTTCAGCGTCGCTGCGAAGCGGATGCTGCGCTTGCCGACCAGTGCGGTCGCCTCGATCTCCGCACCCTCGGCACTGCAGCGGCCGGAGAAGCCAATTCCGACTTCATGTCCGCCGAACAGCGGATGCTCATCCTTTGCCGGGGTATGCTCCTGATTGACGAACTCGCCCTTCCAGCGGCCGTTTGAGGAGGTGTAGGCGCCGAGATAATAGAAGAACGCGTCGCCGCCGAGGATGCGGCCGTCCTCCAGCAGCATCACGCCGGTCTGCCCGCCGGCGATGCCGTCCAGCATCCTTATGTCGATCGAGTAGAGCCCGCTGACGATGCCGCCTTCGCCGATCCTTCCCGGCGGCGGCATGTCATCATTGCCGAGCGGCGTCATGACCGCGCGGAATACCGAGCCGGCGTCTTCCTCGACGCGGCCCGCGAAGTGCCAGACATCGCCCTGCGGCCTGCCGCGTATGCTGATCGTGACCCGGTCGGCGCTGACCAGCATCCTCCGGTGCGGCGACGGGCTGTGACGCCGGGTCCGCAAGCGGGCGATGATTTCGCCGTCCACATGATCGTAGGTGCCGAAATGGGCGAATGCGGTGTTGCCGCCGAGCATTGTTCCGGCATGGGCGTACAGCACGCTGCGGCCGGTGCCGCCGCTGATGTCGTACTCGACCTTGTACAATCCCTCCACCGCGCGCCCCGGTTTTGTCGCGTGCCAGCTTAGCGGGTCTCGTCGCAGTCGGTAACCATCAAACTTGCGGCTTGGCGCGTGCGACCTTCCTGCGCCCGAGCCACCACAGGCTCAGGTTCCACCCGACGCATGTCGCCAGCGCAAGGCTGAGCCCGATCGCCGAGCCGAACTGCAATGCCGCGACATGGAGCACCGCGATCGCGATGCCCAATCCTATCAGGCCCCAGGCGCTGTTGGCGAGCACGGCGGCGGTCGGCGGCCCGCCGATGCGGGGATGCAGGATCAGCATCATCGAGGTGAACACGATCGGGAACAGCGCGATCATGCCGCTGACCTTGGGGCCGACCCAGCTCGACGTCGTGACCACGGTTGCGACCAGCGTCGCGACCAGCGAGGCCCGCAGCGGGATGTCGTACCAGCGGCGCCGGATCGGCGGCATCCTGGCGTGACGATAGCGCGCGAGCAGCGGCACGCAGATGCCGAACGCGATGGCGTTGACGATCAGGCCGTCGGCGAGCGACCACTGCACCGAGCGGATGATCGCGGCGAGCCCGAACCAGACGGCGACCGCCGCAACGCAACTGACCAGCGCGCCATGGCGCTGCGCCAGCACGACGTAAGTGAGGCCGAGGAAGATCGTCGCCGCGTTGATCGGCAGGCTCGCCAGCGCGCCCTCGGCGATGAAGGCGGCGTCATGGTCGAGCGCGAGGAAGACGTAGGATGGCCCCGCCGAGATCGGCAACGTCGCCACCAGCGCGCCGATCACCGGGCCGGATCGCTCCGTGATGATGGAGGCCGTCACCACGAACGCCGCTGTTATCGCCATGCGCAGGCCGAGCGTGAGGATGAAGGCGAGTTCGGGGGACATTTGCTGTCGTCCCTGCGAACGCAGGGACCCATACGCTGCGGCGTATCGATTTTGGGCGGTGCGGATCGATACTTCCCGCACCCGCTGACGTTGGTGGTTATGGGTCCCTGCTTTCGCAGGAACGACATCGAGTTAGACCCGCTTCATCGACACCGAGACCTTCGGGCCGTTCTTGATGGTCTGGTAGACCACGCAGTAGCGTTCGGTGAGCTTGAGCAGCAAATCGAGCTTGTCCTGCGGGGCGTCGGTGCCGACCTCGAAGCGCAGGCGGATTTCCTCGAAGCCGACCGGGGCCTCCTTGTCGACGCCGAGCGTGCCGCGAAAATCGAGGTCGCCCTCGGCGATGACGAGGCCGGTCTTGAGCGGCACTTCGACGGCGGTGGCGACCGATTTCAGCGTGACGCCGGCACAGGCGACCAGCGCCTCGAGCAGCATGTCGCCGGAGCAGAGCTCCAGCCCGGAGCCGCCGGTGGCGGGATGGAGGCCTGCGACCGCCAGCGCGCGGCCGGTCTCGACCTTGCAGGCGATGCCTTCATTGTCGATCG
>OEIU01001018.1_pt1 | contig 20655 bp, 17 predicted proteins | sample 1539221 | NCBI WGS metagenome assembly OEIU01 (sample SAMN03792071, study PRJEB22550) | activated sludge metagenome | feature: wastewater treatment plant; material: activated sludge; isolation source: Wastewater treatment plant of a petroleum refinery complex | place: Argentina: Zarate | collected...
TGTGGATGCTGCCGCAGCCGCTGCTGATGGAGATGGTGCTGACCGGCGACCTGTACCCGATCGACACCTTCCACCAGCTCGGCTTCATCAACTACCTCGAAGACACGCCCGACGCCGTGCGCGCCCGTGCCCAGTCGCTGGCCGAGCGCATCCGCGACAACGCACCGCTGTCGGTGATGGCGGGCAAGGAGTCGATCCTCACGGCGATGAGCGCCGGCTGCGATGCCGGCATGGCGCTGGCGCACAACATCTACCGTGCCGCCTACGCCAGCGAGGACGCGCAGGAAGGCCCGCGCGCCTTTGCCGAGAAACGCAAGCCGGTATGGAAGGGGCGCTGAGGCGCGTTGCGCTGAAGTGTCGAGCGCATCGATGAGCCAGGCCGAGCTGCCGCCCGGCGTGCAGGTGCTCGAGCGCGGCTGGTTGTCCAGCAACAGCGTGCTGTTCCTCGGCGCGCACTCCACGGCGCTGGTCGACAGCGGCTATTGCGCGCACGCCGAGCAGACGGTGGCCCTGGTGGCCGCGGCACTATGCGGGCGCCCGCTCGACTGCCTCGTCAATTCCCATCTGCACAGCGACCACTGCGGTGGCAACGCTGCGCTGCAAGGCCGCTGGCCGGCGCTGCAGACGCTGATTCCGCCTGGATTGGCGCCGCAGGTGGCGCATTGGGATCCGGTGGCCCTCGGCTATGAGCCCAGCGGCCAACGCTGCCCGCGCTTCCGGTACGACGCCCCGGTGCTGCCGGGCACCGAAATCGAGCTTGCCGACAGGGCATGGCAGGTCCATGCCGCGCCGGGCCACGACCCCGACTCGGTGATCCTGTTCGAGCCCGGCTCGCGCACCCTGATCTCGGCCGACGCCCTGTGGGAAAACGGCTTCGGCGTGGTGTTCCCGGAACTCGACGAGCGCGACGCCTTCGGCGAGGTCGGCGCCACCTTCGACCTGATCGAGCGGCTCGGCCCGCGCTGGGTCATCCCCGGTCATGGCCCGGTGTTCCGTCATGGCGCCGAGGTGCTGGCGCGGGCGCGCGACCGTCTGCGCGCCTTCGTCCAGCGCCCCGATCGCCACGCCCACCACGCCGCCAAGGTGCTGCTCAAGTTCAAGCTGCTGGAATGCCGGCAGATGTTGTTCATCGACTATGTCCAGTGGGCCGCGGGCACCCCCCAGCTCCAGCGCATCCACCGCCGATTTGCGCCAGCGCTGGCGTTCGGCGACTGGATTGACCAGTTGACGCAGGAACTCGTGCGTTCGCAGGTGCTGCGACGGGTGGGCGAGTCGGTTCACGATGCCTGAGGAGACTGGCCGTCTGTGCACGGCGAGGACGACGCAGGCGACTGCGGATGTTCGGGCGTCCCACGCTTGGAAGGGCGCCGCACAACTCGACGCTCGAGGAGCAACTCCATGACCCCTGCACTTCTCAGTCCGCCGCGGCTGCGCGAACTCGAACTGCCCAACCGCATCGTCGTCTCACCGATGTGCCAGTACAGCGCGGTCGACGGCTGCGCCACCGATTGGCATCTGGTGCACCTCGGCCAGTACGCGGTGTCCGGTGTCGGCCTGACGATCATCGAGGCCACGCACGTCGAGCGGCGTGGCCGCATCAGCCGCGGCTGCATGGGCCTGTATCCCGACGAGAACGAGGCGGCGCTGGTGCGCGTGGTCGATTTCTATCGCCGTCACGGCAACGCCCGGCTCGGCGTCCAAATGGCGCATTCGGGCCGCAAGGGTTCGACCCGCCGGCCGTGGGAACGCCGCGGCGAGCCGCTGCCGGCCGGTGAAGAGACGTGGCCCACGGTGGGGCCGTCGGCGCTGCCCTTCGACGAGGGCTGGCCGCAGCCTGCCGCGCTCGATGCCGCCGGCCTGGCGACCGTGCGCGGCGCCTTCGTGCAGGCCACCCGGCGCGCCGCGCGCCTGGGCCTGGAACTGATCGAGATCCACAACGCCCACGGCTACCTGCTGCACAGCTTCCTGTCGCCGCTGAGCAACCAGCGCGCGGATGCCTACGGCGGCAGCCTGGCCAACCGCATGCGCTTCCCGCTCGAGGCGTTCGACGCCGTGCGCGCCGCGTGGCTCGCCGAGCGCCCGCTGGGCGTGCGCATCTCGGCTACCGACTGGGTCGACGGCGGCTGGACGGTCGAGGAGTCGGGCGAGTTCGGCCGCGAGCTGAAGGCGCGCGGCTGCGATTTCATCACCGTGTCCAGCGGCGGCGGCTCGCCGAAGCAGCAGGTTCCCGTCGGCGAGGGCTACCAGCTGCCGCTGGCCGCTGCGGTGCGCGAAGCCGCGGGCCTGCCGGTGATGGGCGTGGGCATGCTGTTCGACCCGGCCCATGCCAACCGCGCCATCGAAGAGGGCCAGCGCGACCTGGCGGCCATCGCGCGCGGCCTGCTGCACGACCCGCACTGGGCCTGGCGGGCCGCCGCCGCGCTGGGTGGCGAGATGAGCCATCCGCCGCAATACATCCGCGGCTACCTCTCGTCGTGGCTGCGCGAGCAGCGCGCGGGCTCAAGCGGCGCTTGAGTCCGCTGCACCCGAACCGGCAAAGCCAAACCCGACAGGCACACCGATGACCGGCACTACGCGCTACCCGCATGTCTTCGCCCCGCTCGACCTCGGCTTCACGCGGTTGAAGAACCGCATCCTGATGGGCTCGATGCACACCGGGCTGGAAGAGGCGCCCGATGGATTCCCGCGCATGGCCGAGTACTTTGCAGAGCGCGCGCGCGGCGGCGTCGGCATGATCATCACCGGCGGCTTTCCGCCCAATGACGAAGTCGGCGCGGGCGGCCAACTGGCCAGCGCGGCCGATGCCCAGCAGCACCGGCTCATCACCCAGGCCGTGCATGCGGCCGACCCCGAGGTGAAGATTTGCCTGCAGATCCTGCACACCGGGGCGCTGGCGCCGACGCCGGACTGCGTCGCGCCCTCGGCCGTCAAGTCGCACATCGGCCGCTACACGCCCCACGCGCTGGACGACGCCGGCATCGAGAAGCAGCTCGCCGACTTCGCCAACTGCGCCGCGCTGGCGCAGGCCGCCGGCTACGACGGCGTGGAGATCATCGGCTCCGCCGGCTACCTGCTCAGTGCCTTCATGGTGCGCAAGACCAACCTGCGCACCGACCACTGGGGCGGGCCCTGGGAAAACCGCATGCGCTTCGCGGTCGAGGTGGTGCGCCGGGTGCGCGCCGCGGTGGGCGAGCGCTTCATCGTGATCTTCCGTGTGCCGGCGATGGACATGCTCGACGGCGGCCTGGCCTGGGACGAAATCGTCTCGCTGGCCCAGGGCCTGCAGGAAGCGGGCGTCAGCATCATCAGCACGCATTTCTGCTGGCACGAGGCGCCGGTGCCGACCATCGCCACGATGGTGCCGCGCGCGGCTTTCTCGCAAGTCACGGGCCGGCTGCGCAAGGCCGTCAGCGTGCCCGTCATCACCAGCAACCGCATCAACATGCCCGACGTAGCCGAAGCCGTGCTGGCGCGCGGCGACGCCGATCTGGTGTCGATGGCGCGGCCGATGCTGGCCGACTCACAGTTCGTGCTGAAGGCCGCGCAGGGCCGCGAGGACGAGATCAACACCTGCATCGCCTGCAACCAGGCCTGCCTGGACCATTACTTCGATGGCCGCCAGCAGGTGACCTGCCTGGTCAACCCGCGCGCCTGCTACGAGACGCAGCTGCACTACCGGCCAGTGGCGGCGGCCAAGCGCATCGCGGTGATCGGTGCCGGGCCGGCCGGCCTGGCCGCCGCCACCGTGGCCGCCGAACGCGGCCACCGCGTGACGTTGTTCGAGGCCGGCGCCGAGATCGGCGGCCAGTTCAACCTGGCCCGCCGCATCCCCGGCAAGGAAGAGTTCCACGAGACCCTGCGGTACTACCGCCGCATGATCGACAAGCTCGGCATCACGCTGCGCCTGAACACCGCCGCCGACGCCGCACTGCTGGCCGCCGAGGGCTTCGACGAAGTGGTGGTGGCCACCGGCATCGAGCCGCGCCGGCCCGACATCCCCGGCATCGAGCACCCCAAGGTGCTGTCCTACATCGACGTCATCCTGGGACGCAAGGCGGTCGGCCGGCGGGTGGCCATCATCGGCGCCGGCGGCATCGGCTTCGACGTCGCCGCCCTGGTGTCGCAGGCCGGCCCCTCGGCCGCGCTCGACATCGCGGTGTTCGCCCGCGAATGGGGCATCGACTTCGAAAACCACCCGCGCGGCGGCGTCACCGGCGTGCTGCCGCAGGTGCAGAAGTCCGAGCGCTCGGTGACGCTGCTGCAGCGCAAGGCCGACGCGCTGGGCAAGAACCTGGGCCGCACCACCGGCTGGACGCACCGCATGACGCTGACCCGCCGCGGCATGCAGATGGTCGGCGGCGTCGAGTACTTGCGCATCGACGACGCCGGCCTGCACACGCGCGTTAACGGCGAGCCGCGGCTGTTCGAGGCCGACAGCGTCATCGTCTGCGCCGGGCAGTTGCCGCTGCGCAGCGTCTACGACGCGCTGCTGGCCAGCGGCCTGAAAGCCCATCTGATCGGCGGCGCCTTCGAGGCGGTCGAACTCGATGCCAAGCGCGCCATCGACCAGGCCAGCCGCCTGGCAGCCGGGCTCTGAACGTGCCGGCCGCCACCACAGGCGACGCCGCCGAGCCCCGGCTGCGCCACAGCCTGGCCAACGGCGTCAGCCACGCCCACTTCGAGTGGCGGCCCGAACGGCGCGGCCTGGCGCAGAGCCTGTGCATGGTGCACGCCACCGGCTTCCACGGCCGCGTCTGGGACCAGGTCATCCACCACCTGCCCGGCCGCCACGTCTTTGCGATCGAGCAACGCGGCCACGGCCGCAGCCAGACGGTCGATTTCGATGGCTGGGCCGACTTCGGGCACGACCTGGCCGCGCTGGCGGTGGCGCTCGATCTGCAGGGCGCGGTGGGCATCGGGCACAGCATGGGCGCGCATGCGCTGGTGCAGGCCGCCGCCTACCAGCCCGGCCGCTTCTCGCAACTGGTGCTGATCGACCCGACGATCTTCGCCCCGGCCGACTACCACCAGCCGCCGCCACCGCCCGGCACGCTGCACCCGGCGGCCGCGCGCAAGAACCACTTCGCGTCCGCGCAAGCCATGTTCGAGCGCTTCGCCGTGCGTGCCCCGTACAACGTGTTCCAGCGCCAGGCCCTGCTGGACTATTGCCGGCACGGCCTGCGCCCGGCCGATGGCGGCGGCAGCGGCTTCCAGCTCGCCTGCGACCCCGCCTTCGAGGGCAAGATCTACCCGTTGGCGCGGCAGAACCTGGGCATCTTCGCCAGCATCCGCGCGTTGCAGATTCCCGTGCTCGTGCTGCGGGCGCGGCCCGGCGACCCGGCGATCCTGCCCTGGGACCCGCTGGGCTCGCCGACCTGGCCGGGCCTGGCGCAGGAGTTCCAACTCGGGCGCGACATGCTGCTGCCGGACAAGACCCACATGCTGCCGATGGAAGATCCGGCGTTGGTGGCGCGGCTGATCAATGAGACGATGGGCTGATACCGAGCGCTGGCTTGAGAGCGAACGTTCGCGGTGCCCGCCACCGCGTCACTCGGTGCCCCATACCGGCCTGCGCCTGGCGGCGAATGCGTCCAGCCCTTCGCGGCAGTCGTCGGTGCCGAAGACGGTGGACAAAAGATCGACCGCGCTGGCCGCTCCCTGGCGGTAGCCGTTGTCGGTGGCGCGCGTGAAGGCAGCCTTGCCCAGTTTCATCAAAGCCGGCGACTTGCCGGCGAAGACCTGGGCCAGTCGGTGGGCTTCATTCAGCACCTGCGCTGCGGGCGCGGTGCGGCTGACGAGCCCCAAAGCCATGGCCTCTCGGGCATCGAAGACGCGGCCGGTGAACAGCAGATCGAAGGCGCGGTAGCGGCCGACGATGCGCGGCAGGTGGGTGTAGTGGATGGCGGGCAGCAGCCCGACCTCCATCTCCGGGTAGCCGAAGCTGGCATCGTCGGCGGCAACCAGCATGTCGCAGGTGATGGCGATCGACATGCCGCCACCGCGCACGGCACCGCCGATGGCCGCGATCGTCGGCTTGGGCAGGCCGGCTTGCAGTTCGAACAGTTGCGAGTACAGCCGGCCCACGCTGGCATGCACTTCGGCGGGTGAACTGTCCTTGAAGCGGGGCAGGTCGAGCCCGGCGCAGAAGCGGCCCGGCACGGCGCTGCCCAGCACGATGGCGCGCACGCGCGGGTCGCTGCCGGCCTCGCACAGGGCTGCCATCAGCGCGTCCATCAAGGCATCGGAGATGGCATTGACGGGCGGGTTGTCCAGCAGGATCTCGGCCACGCCGTCGCTCGCGTCGAATCTGATCATCGTGTCTCGCTTTCTGCGCAGCAGGCGGCTCAGGCGGGCTTGAGGAGGTCGGCCAGTGTGCCGGTGTCGGCGGCGTTGTCCAGCGCAGGCCGTCGAACTTGTGCGCCAGCGCACCGTCGCTGGTCGGATTGGCCGGCGATCCGTAGCCGTCATCGACCAGGCGCTCGTGCACCTGTCGCGGTGAGCGCACCTACCGAGTTATTGGCGGCGCCAGCAGTTTGCGCAGGTCCGTGCCGGGATCGGCGAGCGCGGCGCGATCCGGCAGCGTCACACTGCCTAGCAGCCGCTTGAGCGACGAGAATTCACGCACGTTGTGCATGCAAGTCATGCCGACCGCGCGACCCCGATGCAACTGAATCAGTGAAAACTTCGAGCCGGGCGCTGCTTCGCCGCGCACGAATCGGACCCGGTGCTGTGGTCGATCAGCCGAGCCGAAAGCCTGCGTAGCCCTGCTGCGCCACCTCGGCCAAGCGCTGGCGGTAGCGGGGCGCGCCGCCGTTGTAGATCATGTAGCGGATCTTGTCGTGTCCTTCGACATTGGAGTTGTAGCCAGTGAACCAGGACTTGGCCTTGCGCAGCAGCAGGCCCTGGTACATCTCCTTGACATGCGCGGTCCACTCCGCCTGTGCTTCGGGCGTCGGCTCGATACGGTGGATGCCGTGTTGCACGGCGTGCTCGAACAGCCCGCTCGCCCAGTCCACCACGGTCTCGATGCCCCGGGGAAAATTGGTCGACAGCGAGGCGCTCTGCGGACCTGCCAGCATGAACATGTTCGGGAAGCCGGCCACCTGAAGACCCAGGTAGGTGAGCGGCCCGTCGCGCCAGCAGTCGCGCAGGCGCTGGCCATCGGTGCCGACGAAGTCGATCTCGTCAAAGGCGCCGGTGACGGCGTCGAAGCCCGTGGCGTAGATGATGAGGTCGAACTCGTAGTCGCGCTCGCTGGTGCGGATGCCGGTGGGCGTGATGCACTCGATCGGCGTCTCGCCGATGCTGACCAGGTGCACGTTGCTGCGGTTGTAGGCTTCGTAGTAGCGCGTCTCCATCGGCACGCGCTGCACGCCGAAGCCGTGGTCTTTGGGGATCAGCTTCTCGGCCAGCACCGGGTCCTTGACACGCTCGCGAATCTTGTCTGCCACGAAGGCCGAGAACTCGGCGTTGGCGGCCTCGTCCATCAGCACGTCGCGGAAGTTGCCCAGCCAGATGGCAAAGCCGGGTGTGGCGTAGAGCCGCTCCCAGACGGCCAACCGCTCCCCGCGCGGCACCTCGGCCACACGGCGCCGGTCTGGTCCGTGGATGAAGCCGCCCGGCGTGTTGTCGCACTTCTTGAAGATCGCGGCGTAGTCGGCCCGGATCGAGGCCATCTCTGCCGCAGAGATCGGGGCGTTGTGCAGCGGTGCGCACCAGTTGGGCCGGCGTTGGAAGACGGTGAGTTGGCCCACCTTGTCGGCGATGGCACCGATCAACTGCACGCCGGTGGCCCCGGTGCCGATCACGGCCACGCGTTTGCCGGCCAGTTCCACCGGCTCCCTGGGCCAGTGGTACGTGTGGAAAGAAGGACCGCGGAAGCTGTCCATGCCCGTCAAGCGGGGCATCGTCGGTGCCGACAGCAGGCCGATGGCGGTGAGCAGGTAGCGGCAAGTCAGCGTGCGGCCTTCTGCCAGTTCGAGCGTCCAGATGTGGTGCTCGTCGTCCCAGACGGCGCGCTTCAGGTTGCAGCCGAACTGGACGTGCTTGCGCAGATCGAACTTGTCGACCACGTGGTTCACATAGCGCAGGTTCTCGGGCTGCGGCGAGAAGTGCTCGGTCCAGTCCCACTCGGCCAGCAGTTCCTTCGAGAATGAGTAGCCATAGGTGTAGCTCTCGGAATCGAAACGGCAGCCGGGGTAGCGGTTCCAGTACCAGGTGCCACCGACGTCGTCGCCGCGCTCCAGCACCGTGACGTCGGCGCCCATGTCCAGCAGCTTGTGCAACTGGTACAGGCCGCACATGCCGGCGCCGATGATCACGAACTGGCGTTCGGGGGCCTGCGCCCGGGGCCTCGCGGTTGGATCTGTTTTGACCAAGACTCATCTCCGTACTCTTCAGTCCGCGCCGGGGGAGGTCCGCTGCCTGCGCTGCGGCGCTGCTCTCGCCGGTCTGCACTGACGATACAACCAAACGTTTGTTCGATATGATGCCTGAAAGCTCGCCTCTTCGGGCTCGCAGGTTCATCCTTCCAGCCATCGACCGAAGGTCTCCGCATGTGCAGCATCGAGTCCTTGTTCCATAACAACCGCGCCTGGTCGGCCCGCTGCGTGGCGGAGGATCCAAGCTACTTCTGGCGGCTTGCCCAACAGCAGGCGCCGCGCTACCTGTGGATTGGTTGCTCCGACAGCCGCGTTCCGGCCAACGAGATCCTGGGACTGCGACCGGGCGAGGTCTTCGTGCACCGCAACGTCGGCAACCTGGTGGTGCACTCCGACCTCAATTGCCTGACCGCGCTGCAATACGCCGTCGAGGTCTTGAAAGTCGAGCATGTGCTCGTGGTCGGGCACTACGGCTGCGGTGGGGTGCAGGCGGTGGTCGAGCAGCGCCGCACGGGCCTGGCCGAGAACTGGCTGCGGCACCTGGAGGACGTGGCACGCAAACATGCCAACCGACTTGACGACATTGGCGACCTTGGCCATCGGGCTTCCCGCCTGTGCGAGCTCAACGTGATCGAACAGGTCAGCAACGTGTGCCGCACGACAACGGTGCGACGGGCCTGGGAACGGGGCCAGCGTGTCGAAGTGCACGGGCTGGTGTATGGCCTCGGCGACGGGCTGCTGCGTCGCGTGGGTGCCAGCGTGGGCGGCCTCGAGGCACGCGATTCCGGCTACGTCGAAGCATTGTCCGCGCTCGGCGTGCCCTGAGCAGGCGCATCGAGGTCGGCTGTTCAGGCGCCGAGCCTGGCCTGCAACTCGGCCACCGCCTCCGGGTTGACCAGCGACGACAGGTCGCCCGGACTTTCGCCCTTGTAGACCGCACGCACCACGCGGCGCATGATCTTCATGTTGCGCGTCTTCGGCAGGTCGCTCACCAAAATCACCTGGCGCGGACGGTAGGACGTGCCCATGCCCTTCACCACCGCGCTTGACAGTTCATTTTCCAACGCCGCGTCCGCCGCCACGCCGGGCATGGCGACGCAGACGCAGACGATGGCCGAGCCCTTGAGCTCGTCGGGCACGCCGATCACGGCGGCCTCCGACACCTTGCCGGTGCCGGTGAGCAGGGTTTCGATTTCCGACGGCCCGGTGCGCTTGCCCGAGATCTTGATGGTGTCGTCGCTGCGGCCCAGGATGTAGATCAGGCCCTCGGCATCGCGCATCGCGAAGTCGCCATGCACCCAGATGCCCGGCAGGGTGCGCCAGTAGCTGTCGAGGTAGCGCTCGTCGTCGCGCCACAGGCTCTTGGTGAAGCCGATGTTGGGGTTGCGCAGCACCAGTTCACCGACCTGGCCGGCCGCGACCGGCTTGCCGGCGTCATCGACGATGTCGGCGCCGACGCCCAGCCCGCCCATGCCGAAGGAACCCGGCCGCAGCGGATGCAGCACGGTGCCGGTGAAGTTGCAGCCGCCGACTTCAGTGCCGCCGACGATGTTCAGGAAGGGCAGCTTGTTCTTGCAGATGTGCTCGAAGAACCAGCGCCAGGGCGCTTCCGTCCAGGCTTCGCCGCCGGACACCGTGACGCGCAGCGACGACAGGTCGAAGCCCTCGACCTCGGCGTCGCCGTAGCGCATGAGGCCGCGGATCAGCGTCGGCGCCACGCCCAGATAGGTGACCTTGTGGTCCTGAAGCAGGCGCCAGAAGCGGCCCGTGTCAGGAAAGTCGGGTGTGCCTTCGGCGACGAGCAGGCTGCCGCCGAAATAGCTCGGGATGCAGGCGCACATGGCGCCGACCATCCAGCCCATGTCGCTCATGAAGAAGAAGCGGTCGCTGGCCTTGAAGTCGGCGCAGATGTGCATGTCGCGCATGACCATCGAGCCCAGGAAGCTCACATGGGTCCACACCGCGCCCTTGGGCTTGCCGGTGGTGCCCGAGGTGTACAGCAGCACGGCGGGGTCGTCAGCGGCCATCTCGGCGGTGGCCAACTCGGCCGGCTGGCGCGCCACGGCGGCGGCCCAGTCGTGGTCGCGCCCTGCTGTCATGGGGCAGGCGGGCAGGGCGTCACCCAGGTGCCGCAGCACCAGCACATGCTGCACGCTGGGCACCGACAGCAGCGCCTCGTCGAGCACCGCCTTCATCGCGCCCGGCGTGCCGCGGCGCCAGGTGCCGTCGACCGTGAGCACGACCTTGGCCTCGCCGTCGTTCAGGCGCGAGACGATGGGTTGCGGGCCGAAGCCCGAGAACAGCGGCATGACGACGGCGCCGATCTTCATCACCGCGAAGAAGGCGATGAAAGTCTCGGGCAGGTTGGGCATGTACAGGCCGACGCGGTCACCGCGCTGCACGCCCAGGGCCTGCAAAGCGCCGGCCAGGCGGCAGACCTCGGCGTCGAAGTCGCGGTAGCTCAAGCTGCGCTGGGCACGGCGGTCTTCGCCCTCCCAGACCAGAAACGGGCGCTCCCAGGCCGGCGTATCGCGATGGCGGTCGATGCAGTTGAGCACGACGTTGGTCGTGCCGCCAACGCACCAGCGGGCCCATTCGATGCCGCGCGAGGTGTCGAGCATCTGCTGCGGCGGCGTGTAGAAGCGGAAGTCGCAGAACTCGAAAACCTGCTGCATCAGCCAGGCCGGGTCGGCGTCGGCGCGCCGGGACAGCGCCGCCAGGTCGGCCTCGCCGGTCTTGCGGATGAAGGCAGTGAGATTGGAGTTCGCCACGATCTCGGGCGTGGGCACCCAAGCGAACGGCCGTTTGGTAGAATTCATATGTCGAGATTAGCCCAAGCCTCGGGCGTCGTCCAGTGCTGGCAGCCCGACCGGCATGGCCGGCCGACGCCCACAGCCCCACCGGAGAGACCGCGCCCATGCATGTCGACGAAGCCATCCGCAGCCGCAAGTCGGTGCGGCGTTTCCTGCCCACGCCGGTGCCTGCCGCGGTGGTGAGCCACATCCTGGAAGTGGCGGCACGGGCCCCCAGCGGCAACAACGTGCAGCCCTGGCGCGTGTACGTGCTGGCGGGCGAGGCGCGCGACGGCCTGTGTGCCGACATCGTCAAGGCCGCCCAGGAAGACCCCGACCGCTACCAGCCCGAGTACGCCTACTACCCGACGAGCTGGTTCGAACCCTACCTCGATCGCCGCCGCCGCTGTGGCTTTGGCCTCTACGCCACGATGGGCATCGCGCGCGATGACCAGGCCGCACGCGAACGGCAGATGCTGCGCAACTACAGCTTCTTCGACGCCCCGGTCGGGCTTCTCGTCACGCTGGACAGGCGGCTGAACACCGGCAGCTTCATGGACGTGGGCATGTTCATCCAGAACGTGATGGTGGCGGCGCGCGCCCAGGGCCTGCACACCTGCGCCCAGGCCGCTTTCGCCTGGTTCCACAAGGTGACGCGCCAGCACCTGCCGATGGGCGACAACGAGATGCTTCTGTGCGGCATCGCACTCGGGCACGAGGACCTGCAGGCGCCAGAGAACGCCTTCATCACCGAGCGCGCGCCGCTCGCCGACTTCGTCAGCTTTCACGGCATGCAAGCGTGCCCGGACAGCCCGGCACGTTGACCGCGCCCGCAGGGGCCGCCCAGGTGACGCCGGCGCGCAAGACGCTCCTCATCGTCTACCACACGCACACCGGCGGCACGCTGCAGATGGCGCGCGCCGCTGCAGACGGTGCCGGCCGCGAGCCGGCGATCAACGTGCGCCTGCTGCATGCGGCGCAGGCCGGGCCCGACGACGTGCTGGCCGCCGACGGCATGATCTTCGCCACGCCCGAAAACCTGGCCGCCATGTCCGGCCTGCTGAAGGACTTCTTCGACCGCAGCTACTACGCCGCGCTCGACCGCATCAATGGCCGGCCCTACGCCTGCCTGGTCTGCGCCGGCAGCGACGGCAGCAACGCCGTGCGCCAGATCGAACGCATCTGCACCGGCTGGCGGCTGCGGCTCATCGCCGACGCGTTGATCGTCTGCACCCACGCCCAGACGCCGGACGACATCCTGCGCGACAAACGCATCGATCCGCCAGATCTGGAGCGTTGCGCGGACTTGGGGGCTGCCTTTGGGGCGGGCCTGGCCATGGGCATCTACTGACGGCGGTAGGCGCCGGCCCTCCCAGCAAGTTGCGGGTCGATCCGAGAGTCATCCAGATCGATCCTGGTGGCCTCCAGCGAAATCGCTGCTGGCAACCAGGGTCTCTCGATGTTCAGGCTTGACCGGGAACCGCAAGCCGCCTGAACCGCCGGATCGCACTACAGCCGGAAGATGCCGTAGTGCGGTTCGCCGATCGGCGCGTGCGACGCTGCCGACAGCGCCATGCCCAGCGCGTTGCGTGTGTCGGTTGGCGCCAGCAAGCCGTCGTCCCACAGGCGTGAGGTGGCGAAGTAGGCGTTGGATTCGCGCTCGGCCTTCTCGAAGACGCGGTCGCGTAGCGCCTTCATGGCGGCGTCGTCGGGCGGGTGGCCGTTGCGCCGCAACTGGGCGATCTTGACGTCGGCCAGGGTGTTGGCGGCCTGCTCGGGGCCCATCACGCCCATGTGGATGTTGGGCCAGGCCCAGATGAAGCGCGGGTCCCAGGCGCGGCCGCACATGCCGTAGTACCCCGCGCCGAACGCGGCGCTGGTGATCACGGTGAACTTGGGCACCTCGCTGCCGGCCTGCGCCATCAGCATCTTGGCGCCGTCCTTGGTGATGCCTTCCATCTCGTAGTTGCGGCCGATCATGTAGCCCGTGGTGTTCTGCAGGAACACCAGCGGCGTGCGGTTCTGGTTGCACAGCGCGATGAAGTGCGCCGCCTTCTTCGAGCTGTCGGAAAAGAGCACGCCGTTGTTGGCCAGGATGCCGATGCGGTAGCCCCAGAGGTAGGCGTAACCGCAGACCAGGGTGGTGCCGTAGGCCGGCTGGTATTCGTGGAAGCGGCTGCCGTCGACCATGCGCGCGATCAGTTCGCGGTGGTCGAACTGCACCTTGTGGTCGGGGCTGACGATGCCGTGCATCTCACCCGGGTCGTAGTAGGGCGCCTCGGGCTCGTGCTCGGGCAGGTAGCTGCGCGTGGCCGGCTTGAGCTGGGCCACGATCTCGCGGCAGATCTCGATCGCGTGGGCCTCACTGTCGGCGGGGTAGTCCACCGTGCCCGATATCTGCGTGTGCAGATCGGCGCCGCCGATCTCGTCGGCGGTGTGTTCCTCGCCGGTGGCCGCCTTCACCAGCGGCGGGCCGCCGAGGAACACGCCGCCGGCACCGCGCACGATGATGCTGTAGTCGCAGAGCGCCGGGATGTAGGCGCCGCCGGCCGTGCAGTGGCCGAAGACCATCGCAATCTGCGGCACGTTGGCCTTGGACAGCAGGCACTGGTTGCGGAATACGCGCCCGCCTTCGATGTAGACGCCCGACAGCTCTTCGAGGAAGGCGCCGGCGCTGTCGCACAGGTGCAGCACCGGCAGGCGGTTCTCCAGCGCGATGTCGAGCAGGCGGGTCAGCTTGCGCGGCGTCAGCGTGTACCAGGCGCCGCCCTTGATGCCGGAGTTGTCGCAGTGGATCAGCACCTCGCGCCCGCTGACCACGCCCAGGCCGGTGATGACGTTCGCGCCCGGCACCTCGTCGTCGTACTGGCCGCAGGCGGCGAGCGATGAGAGCTCAAGGAAGGGCGTGCCGGGGTCGAGCAGCAGGTCCAGCCGTTCGCGCGGCAGCAGCTTGTTCTGCGAGCGCAGGCGCTGCAGGTCGCGCGGCGGGCAGAGGTGGCGCGCGCGTTCCTGGCGGGCGCGGAAGTCGTCGACGATGGCGCTGATCGCGGCATGGTTGCGCTTGTAGGCCTCGGACGAGGTGTCGATGCGGGATTCGATGCGCTTCATGGGTGTCGGCGGCGGGTAGGCTCAGGCATCTTCCAGGGTGATCAGCGCCGCCTTCAGCGCGAAGCTGGCCCCGACGGCGTAATGCACGATCTTCACGCGGGCGTCGCGCGGGGCGACGAGCGTGGTCTCGAGCTTCATGCTCTCGATGACCATCAAGGCCTGGCCGGCATGCACCGGGTCGCCCGCGGCCACATGCACGGCGATGACCACGCCGGGCATGGGCGCGCTGAGCAGGTTGGAGGCACCGCCGGCCGCGCCGCCGGTGGCGTGCGACAGCGTCTGCCGTTCGACCTGGGCCGCGCCCAGACCGTCGGCATGCACGAACACCGCGTCGGCCCCGGCGGCCAGGTGCACGGTGCGCGAGCGGCCGTCGATGGTGATGCGCCAGCGGCCGTCGGGCAGGGCCTCGCGGCTGATGCTCAGGCTGCGCTGGCCGCGGCGCAGTTGCACGCTGCCGTCGCTGCCGCGGGTGGCCACCACATCGTGCGCGGTGCCGTCGATCAGGTAGCGGGCATGCATGGGGTCTCAGTTCCTCCAGGCGCCCATGGCCGCGTGCATGGGCGGCACGGCGTGGACGCGCTGCATCAGCTCGCGGTCGGACAGCACGGCAGCGGCCAGCAGCAGGTCGATGTCGTCTTCACTAGGCGGCGCGATCAGCTCGCCCGCGCAGCGCGCCAGCATGCCGGTGTCGGCCTGGCCGGCGCTGAACTCCGGGTGTTGCAGCACGCGCGTCAGGTAGCTTGCGTTGGTGGTGACGCCGAGCAGCACGGTGTCCTGCAGCGCGCGCACCGATCGCGCGATGGCCTGCGCGCGGGTCGCGCCGTGGCAGATGATCTTGGCGATCATCGGGTCGAAGGCGGCGGTGACCTCGCCGCCCTCGCGCACACCGGCATCGACGCGCACGCCCGGGCCGCCGGGTGGCTGCCAGCGCAGGAGGGTGCCTGTGGCGGGGCGGAAGTCGTGCGCCGGGTCCTCGGCATACAGGCGGCATTCGATGGCGTGGCCCTGTTGCACGATGTCGCTCTGCACCAGGCCCAGGGGTTCGCCACGCGCCAGCCGCACCTGCTCGTGCACCAGATCCAGGCCGCACACGGCTTCCGTCACCGGGTGTTCGACTTGCAGCCGTGTGTTCATTTCCAGGAAATAGAACTCACCGCCAGCGCCGTAGATGAACTCGACCGTACCGGCGCCGAGGTAGCCGCAGGCGCGTGCGATGCCGGCCGCCGATTCGCAGATGTCGCGGCGCTGCTCGGGCGTGAGGCCGGGCGACGGCGTTTCCTCAATGATCTTCTGAAAGCGCCGCTGCACCGAGCACTCGCGTTCCCAGACGTGGACCACCTGGCCGTGAGCGTCGCCGAGCACCTGGACCTCGATGTGGCGCGGGCGCTCGACGTAGCGTTCGACGAACAGGCGGCCATCGCCGAAGTAGCGCTCGCCCTCGCGCCGCGCGGTGGCGATCTCGGTCTCGAGCAGCGCCAGGTCGCGCACGATGCGCATGCCCTTGCCGCCGCCGCCGGCCGAGGGCTTGATGAGCAGCGGCGTGCCCAGCGCGCGGGCGCGCTCGACGAAGCTCGTCGGGTCGTCGTCCTCGATCGCGCTCGGCGCCACCGGGAAGCCGCGCTCGGCGACGAAGCGGCGCGCGCGCACCTTGTCGCCCATCAGCTCGATGGTGTCGGCGCGCGGGCCGATGAAGGCGACGCCGGCGGCATCGAGTGCGCGCGCGAACGCCGCGTTCTCCGACAGGAATCCATAGCCGGGGTGGACCGCCTGGGCCCCGCAGCGCGTCGCCGCCGCAACGAGCAGCGCGATGTCCAAGTAGGCCGCCACCGGCGTGCTGCCATGCAGTTCGATGGCCACGTCGGCTTGCAGCACGGCCGGGCTGCCGGCGTCCACCCCGTGGTGGGCGACTGCGACGCGCAGGCCCATCGCCCTGAGCGTGCGCAGGATGCGCAGCGCGATCTCGCCGCGGTTGGCGATGAGGACGGTGTCGAACTGTCGCAGCGGCGGTGCCGCAGGCGCCTGGGTGCCCGCCACGTTCAGTCGACGATCGGCAGCGGTTCCGATGCGCGGTCGAACTTGGAGGCCTTGGCATCCGACTTCAGGACCAGCACGCTGCTCGGCGAATGGCGCACCGTGGGCGAGAAGCTGATCGGCGAGGCCAGGCCGTCGGTGCCGAAGTTCTTGGTCGTTTCGAGCTTCTCCACCACGCAGGCCCGCGTCAGCGCCTTGCCGCAGCGGCGGATGGCGTCTTCCATCAGCAGCGCGCCCACGTAGGCGGTGATCGAGTAGCGGTTCAGCGTCTTGAGCTCGTCGGCCGAGAGATGCTTCTGCGCCAGCCCCATGAACTTGGCCATGCCAGGCACGGCCAGGTCGGTCAGCGGCGGCACGTAGTCGGCGACGAAGTAGCCGTCGCCCGCGGCACCGGCCAAAGCCTGCACCGGTGTGAGGTGCGCCGAGTGCACCGCCAGGATGGTCAGTGGCATCTGGTTCTTGGCCGCTTCCTTCATCAGCATCGAATGCTCGGCGACGACGCCGCCGGACGCCAGGAAGGTGGCGCCGGCCTGCTTCATGCTCAGCATCTCGGCCGAGAAGTCCTTGGTGCCACGCTTGAAGGCAATCTCGGAGACGCTCTTCAGACCCAGCGCCTTGACCGCCTTCTGGTAGCCGCAACGCACGTCGGTGCCGAATTCGTCATCCTGGTAGGCGATGGCGAACTTCTCCGCCTGCAGCTTGCGCGACTTCACCAGGTGGATCATGGCCGTGCCCAGTTCCTGGCAGTAGGTCGGGCCGACGATGAACACCGTCTTGTTTGGCGGGTTGAAGTGCGAGGCGGCAACGGCCATCGCGTTGATGGTCGGGATCTTCTGCTCGTTGATGTAGGGCAGCATGGCCTGCAGCATCGCCGAGCCCGAGGTGCCGATCAGGCCGAAGACGTTTTCCGACTCGTTCAGGCGTTTGACACCCTGAAGCGCGCGCTGCGGCACGTAGCCGTCGTCGTCGAGCCGGATCTCGACCTTGCGCCCGTTGATGCCGCCGCGGCTGTTGACGTCCTCCTGCCACACCTTGAGCGCGGCCACGTGCGCCTTGCCCAGCAGGCTGGGCGGGCCACTGACCGGCGTCACCGAGCCGAGCACGATCTGGTTGTCTGTGACGCCGGGCTCGGCCATGGCGACGCCCTGCACCAGGGTGAGGGCGACGGCCGCGGCGGTGGTGCGGGCTGTTTGCAGCATGGAGATGTTCATAGGACGCGAGAATGGGAGATTGAATTGTGTGGGCGCCTTGCGCTCACTTGCCGTCGAGGAACTCCGACGCCCGCTCGAACTTGCCTGTCGCAGTGTTGGCCTTGATCAGGATCGGCCGCGTACCGCTCTGGCGGATGTTGGGGCCGAAGGTCAGCGGGGCCATGATGCCGTCGCTGGTGAAGTTCTTGGTCTGTTCCAGCTTCTGCACGACGCAAACACGGGTCAGCTCGCGTCCGCAGGCCTTGATGGCCGACTCCAGCAACTGGGCCGCGACCATCGCAGTCAGCGAGTAGCGGTTCATCGCCTTCACCTCGTCGCCGCTGAGGTACTTGTAGGCCAGGGCATTGAGCCGGCCGATGCCCTGGGTCTCGGTGTCGGTGATGGGCGGCACGTAGTCGGCCAACAGCAGCCCTTCGGCGGCGCTGCCGGCCAAAGCGAGCACCGGGCCGAGGTGCGACGGATGCGGCGCCAGCCGCACGACGTTCATGCCGTTCTTCTGGATCTCCTTGAGCATGGTCGCGGTCTCGGTGATGATGCCGCCGGTCAGCACGAAGGTGGCACCGGCGCGTTGCACCGCCAGGACTTCGGCCGAGAGGTCCTTGGCGCCGCGCTTGTAAGCCACCGCGATGGTGCTGTTCAGGCCCAGCGTCTTGAGCGCCGCGTCGTAGCCGCACTTGACGTCGGCGCCGTAGTCGTCGTCCTGGTAGATGATGGCGAACTTGGCGCTCTGCAGCTTGCGCGTCTTGATCAGGTGCTTCATCACACCGTCGATCTCCTGGCAGTAAGTGGCGCCGATGTTGAAGACGGTCTTGCGCGGCGGCGTGAAGTGCGCACCGGCCACGGCGGCGAAGTTCAGCGCCGGGATCTGGTTCTCTTCGATGGTGGGCATCATCGCCAGCAGATGCGACGAGCCGGAGGTGCCCAGCAAGGCGAACACCTTGTCGACGTCGATCAGCTTCTTCACCGCCTGTACCGAGCGCTGCGGCACATAGGCGTCTTCCTCGACGCGCAGGTCGATCTTGCGGCCGTGGATGCCGCCGCGGGCGTTGACGTCCTTCTCCCAGACGCGCAACGCGATCACGGCGGCCTTGCCGATGAGGCTGGGCGGGCCGGTCTGCGGCAGCACCGAGCCGATGACGATGCGGTCGTCCAACACCCCCGGGTCGGCGGCCATGGCCGATGCCGCGGTGGCCGCGAGAAGGCCGGTGCCGATCAGGGCGCGGATGCAGCGAAGGGTCTGGTGCATGGTGTGTGTCCTCGGTGGGGCGTGACGAGCGGGCATGAGCGAAAGAATCCCAAGCCCTCAGAACCTGAATGGCCAGTGGGTCCAGTAGTGCTTGATGTCGCGCCAGCGGCCGATCAGGCCGTCAGGTTCGAAGCGCAGGAACAGCACGATGGCCAGTCCGTAGACGATGCCCTTGATCTCGAAGAAGGAGGTCGACGTCGCGCCCGACCCGAGGGCGCTGAACAGCAGCCCCAGGCCTTCGTTCAGGCCGAAGATGAAGACCGTGCCCAGCAAGGCGCCGGCTACCGAGCCGAGCCCGCCGACGATCAGCATCGACAGCGCTTCGATCGAGATCAGCAGGCTGAAGCTGTCGACGTTGAGGTAGCGCGTGTAATAGGCCAGCAGGCCCCCGGCGATGCCGGTGTAGAAGGCGCTGACCATGAACGCCAGCAGCTTCCAGCGCACCAGGTCGACCCCCATCGCGCGGGCCGCGATGTCGTGTTCGCGGATCGCCATGAAGGCCCGGCCGACGCGGCTGCGCAACAGGTTCAGCGTCACCAGCACCGCCACCACCAACACGGCCAGAACCACGAAGTAGTAGCCGCGCTCGGCCGCCAGCGTGGTGCCGAACAGGCTGGGCTGCGGCACCGACAGCCCCTCGGAGCCGCCCGTCAGACCGCCGCCGTTGAGGATCAGGTGGTTGATGATGACCGCGAAGGCCATGGTCGTGATCGCCAGGTACAGGCCCTTGAGGCGCAGCGATGGCACGCCGACCACCAGCCCGGCGGCGGCCGCGCTGACACCGCCGGCCAGCAGGCACAGCGGCATCGGCCAGCCCAGTTTGCCGGCCACGATGCCGGTGGCGTAGGCGCCCACGGCCAGGAAGCCGGAGTGCCCCAGCGAGATCAGCCCGGTGCTGCCGGTGAGCAGGTTCAGGCCCAGCACGCCGACGGCCGTGATCATCAGCAGCAGCACCAGCGAGACGTAGTACTTGCTCAGCAGCATAGGCACCAGCGCCAGGGCTGCGACGAGCACCAGTGTCCAGACGATGACCGGCACCGAGTCCGTCAGCGCCAGCACCTGGCGGTAGTTTTCCTTGAAGTTGCCGCTGCGCATCAGACTCGCTCGATGTCGGGTTTTCCGAACAGACCGTAGGGCCTGACCATGAGAACGATCAGGATCAGCAGGAAGCCGGCGATTTCCTTCATGCCGCGGCCGATGTAGCCCTCGGACATGTTTTCCGCCACGCCGATCAGGATGCCGCCCAGCGCCGCACCGAACACCGAGTCGAGGCCGCCGAGGATGACCGCCGGGAAGCTGCGCAGGCCGACCAGCCACATGCCCGGCTCGAGGTCGTAGATGACGCCCACCAGAACCCCGGCGATGGCCGCCAGGCCGGCGGACAGCGCCCACGACAGCGCAAAGATGCGCTTGACGTTGATGCCCATCAGCAAGGCCACGGTCTGCAGATTGGCGGTGGCACGCATGGCGATGCCCACCCGCGAATAGCGGAAGAAGGCCCAGAGCCCGGCCACCACCGCGGCCATGATGCCCAGCGCGTAGAGCTGGGCCGGATAGACACCCGCCGGCCCGATCCGGATCGGCTCCTTCGACAGTCCGGTGGACAGCGGCATCGGGTCGGCGCCCCAGATCAGCACCACCACCGAGCGGATGATGACGGCCAGCCCGATCGTCACCATCACGGTCGAGAACACCGGCTGGCCCAGCATGGGGCGGATCAGCAGCACCTCGACCAGCAGCCCCAGGATGACCGAGACGACGACGGACGCCAGCAGCAGCGGCCAGAAGCCGAGCTTGAAGGTGCCCGCCAGCGTGAAGGCGACATAGGCCACCAGCATCATCAGCTCGCCCTGCGCGAAGTTCACCACGCCGGTGGCGCGGTAGAT
>OEIU01001019.1_pt1 | contig 20644 bp, 15 predicted proteins | sample 1539221 | NCBI WGS metagenome assembly OEIU01 (sample SAMN03792071, study PRJEB22550) | activated sludge metagenome | feature: wastewater treatment plant; material: activated sludge; isolation source: Wastewater treatment plant of a petroleum refinery complex | place: Argentina: Zarate | collected...
GTCGCCGTCGCCGTCGCGCGGCGGGACGCGGCGGGGCGGCTCGATGCCGAGCTTCTGGCGCAGGCGGACAGGGCCGCTCCCTTCCCCTCCGGCCGCCTCGCCTTGGCCGGGCCTTTCGAGGATCTCGCCGCCGGCCTGCCCGCGCTCGACCAGGAGGAGGCTTACCTGCGCGAATTGCGGGCGGGGCGCGCGCGTGACGCGGCGGCCGGCCGGGCCCTGATCGGCCCGCAAACCAGCGACCTTCCCGTCCGCCACGGCCCCAGGGACATGCCGGCGGAACTCTGCTCCACGGGCGAGCAGAAGGCGCTGCTGCTGCGCCTCGTCCTCGCCCATGCGCGCCTCACCGAGCGCCTGAGCGGGATCGCGCCCCTCCTTCTCCTCGACGAGGTGGCCGCCCACCTCGACCCCGTCCGGCGCTCGGCCCTTTTCGGCGAATTGAAAGGCTTCGGCTCCCAGGTCTGGATGACGGGGGCCGATCCGGGTCTTTTCGCCGAGTTGGCAGGAGAGGCCGATCTGGTCGGAATCGGACCGTCCGGGCCTCTCGGCCGGCCGGCCGCGTTCCCGGCATCATCCCGTCCGCTTCCAGAGGAATTGCCGTGACTGCATTCGAGAAGGACATCCAATCCCTGACGACGACCGGGCCCCTTTCGCGCCGCTCCGTCATGGCGGGCGCCGGCGGGCTCACGGCGGGGTTCGCGCTCGCGGTCCAGCCGGTCGGCGCCCAGACGATCACGACGAGCGCCGAGGGGCTCGAGGCGGGAGAGGTGAGGGTCGCGACCTCCTCGGGCGAGATCCCGGCCTACCGGGCGATGCCCCGGGGCGACGGCCCCTTTCCGGTCATCCTCGTGGTGCAGGAGATCTTCGGCGTCCACGAGCACATCAAGGATGTCTGCCGCCGCTTCGCCAGGCTCGGCCATATGGCGATCGCGCCCGAACTGTATTTCCGGCAGGGCGACGTCTCGACGATGAGCGACGTTCCGACCATCGTGCGGGAGGTCGTGTCCAAGGTTCCCGACGCGCAGGTCATGTCCGACCTGGACGCCGCCGTCGCCTATGCGCAGGCATCGGGCAAGGGCGACACGACGAAGCTCGCCATCACCGCCTTCTGCTGGGGCGGACGCATCGGCTGGCTCTATGCCGCGCATAATCCGTCGCTGAAGGCTGCCGTCGTCTGGTACGGCCGGCTCGCCGGCGACAGGACGGCCAATAATCCTGCCCATCCGATCGATCTCGTCGCGCAGCTCAAGGCGCCGGTCCTCGGCCTCTACGGAGGCGCCGATGCGGGCATTCCGGTCGAGACGATCGAGCGGATGAAGGCTGCGTGCGAGGCCGCCGGCAAGACCTGCCGGTTCCACATCTATCCCGATGCGCCCCACGCCTTCTTCGCCGATTACCGGCCGAGCTACCGGGCGGAGGCCGCCAAGGACGGCTGGGCCCGCTGCAATGCGTGGCTGAAGCAGCACGGAGCGGCGTGAGCCCGCCTCCTCACGGCACCCGCACGCGGCCCGTCGAGACGAGCCGGAGCTTCCAATCGGCCGATTCGGTTCCCGACTGGCGCAGGAAGCCGGCCAGCAGGAACAGGCGGTCGGCATCGCGGCCCTTCGCGGTGCAGAAGCGATCCTGGAGGTAATAGGGCGGGGTGGCCTGGTAATAGAGCGTCGCCTCGACGGTCGCGGGCGTGCCGGCGATCTCGGCGAGCGGGATGTCGTATTCGACCGAATCGCGCCCCCCCGCCGCATAATCGGGATCGTCGCCCACCCCGACCGACCCCGCCTCCTGCGCGAGCCTCGCATCCGCCCCGATGGCGGCGGCGATCTCGCCCCGCGCAGACAGGGGCAGATACCCGTGAGGCGGGATGCGGTTGTCCTTCACGCGCGTGCAGAGGGAGAGGAAGCTCGTCGTGAGCGGACCCGAGGGTTCCGCGTCGTCTCCGCATCGCTCGTCCTGGCCGGGCGAGGCGATCAGCTCCTGATAGACCTGCGCCTCCGATTGCCGGCGGATCACGGTGAAATGGGGCAGGTGCGCGCGCTTCTCCGGCGCGATCCGCGCCTTGCATTCCTCGTCCCACCACAATTCGCCCGCGAGCGGCCGGCCGCCCTCGTCCCGCAGGACGCCCATCGCATCCGTGCGGCCGGAGGCCCAGAGTTCCCGGCCGGTCTCGTCGCGCACCGTGAAGGCGATGAAGGCGCGGCGGAAGCCGACGCCGGAGGGGAATTTGTGCCCGGCCTTGTTCTCGACGGAGACGCGGGCCCGCAGGCGCCCCTCCCGCCGCGCGACGTCCGAGAGCGCGATGCCAGCGGTGCGAGAGGCCGCCTGGTCCAGCATCGCCTCCTCTGTGACGACGAGGGGCGGCACGCCCTTGCTTCCCAGCATCGGGTCCTCGGCGCGGTGGCCGAGCACCTCGGGGAATTGCTGGGCCATCTTGATCAGCCAGACGTTCAGCCCCACCAGGGCATGGCGCGCGAAACCGGGGCGCACCGGCAGGTCGATCTCCTTCGGGGGCAGGACGTTCTCGGTCTGCGGGAAGCTCGAATATTCCTGGATGCTCGCGACTTTCGAGGCGGTCTTCCTCCCCCGCGCATCGGTCTCCGGCATGTGGCAATCCTGGCAGGATTGCGCCTGCTCTCCCGGTCCGTGCGGCAGGGGCGCGGTCCTGTTCTCCCCCGTGATGCCGGTCCCGGAGCGATAGGCGCTGAAGAGCCATTCGGCATAGGTCGCCTGCTCATAAGAGTGGCCGATGACGCGCCCTTCCCTCAGGATCGGCAGATGCACCGTATGGCAGGAGCCGCAGACCTCCGAGGAGGTCATCGCCTTGCCGTGCTCGGGCACCATGCCGAGGGCGTTGCGCATCGGCGCCTGCTTGGGCTCGGCGAAGGGGCCGAGGACCCGGTCGGGCCCGACGATCGGGAAGGCGCCGGTGAAGGTCCTCGCGAAGCCCGAAAGATCGTGATTGAGGCGCTCCTGCCGGCCGGCGACGCAGGCATTCTGCGCCGCCCCGGCCTGCTTGTCCGCCTCTTCGCCGAGCGCCATGCGATGGCAGGCGAGGCAGGTGACGCCGTCCCGCGCCAGGGCGGCGAAGCGGGCATGGGCCCGGCCGGGATCGCCTTCGAGGGGGGTCGCGTCGACCATCTCGCGCGCGAAGGGGGCGCAGGCGCCGTCCGGCCCCTTCTCCCCCAGGGCGTGCTGGCGCTGGCCGGCGACGCCGTGGCAGCCGAAGCAGGTATCCTCGACCAGCGCCTTCGATTCCGGGTGGAAACGCGTCGTCTCGCTTTCGACCTGGGCGTAGAAGAAGGGATCGCGGCCCGACAGGCCCATGGGCGAGGATCGCCACAAGGCCCAGGGCGAGATGCTGCGCAGCGTGTTGCCGGGCGTCGGCTCGGTCATGTCGTATTGCAGCCCCGTCGAGCCCGCCGCATGGCAGCCGAGGCACTGGTCGGAGGTGACGAAGCTGTTGGCGAGCTTCGAGCCGGGAATGGCCCAGACGTTGTCGTAGGTCTCCGAGGGCAGCCGGGAGACCGTCGCGAAATCCGGCACGGCGCCCGGCCGCGCCCCGCCGTAGAGGCGCAGGAAATCCGGGTGATAGGAGGGACGGGCGGGCGCCTCCTGCCCGAGGGAGGCGATCGCCATCGCGACGAGGAGGTGGTGGTTGTCCTCGCGCCCGCCCTCCTGGAAGAAGCGCTGACTCAGGAAGACGAGCGGCTCGCCCGGATGGCCCTTGATATTCCGCAGCGAGGCAAAGGTCGCGTTGCTCTTGGCCGAGGCGTGGCAGTTCATGCAATATTGGCCGAAGCCCATATTGGGATAGCCGTTCGACTTGGCCGGCCAGTCCGGCTCCCAGTCCTTCCAGCCGAACCAGCCCCAGAACCAGCCGTCATGCGAGACGGCCGAGGCGCGGATCATCACAGCGGCCCCGCTCGTGGGCTCGAGCCGCATCGGATCCTCCCCCGCGCAGCGCGCTCCGGGCGGCGGAAACATCTCCTTGACCATGATCGCCCCGTCCGGGACGGGCGTCTTGTCCTGCGGAAAATCGGAATGGTCGGGCCGGTTCTCCTTGAGCCAAGCGTACATGTCCGGCGAGTACCAGACCACGACCGGGGCATGGGTGCCGTGGTAGATCCCCGAGCGCGGCCCCGAGGCGAGATGGCCGACGAAGGGCCCCGTATCGCGGATCCTCTTGTCCGTGACCCATCCGCCTTCCGGGTTGCGGTGGCAGTAATGGCGCAGGAAGCGACCGAGCTTCTCCTGGTAGTCCTGCATCGGCAGGGCTCCGGGCCGACGCACCTCCGGCTCCAGGGCGGCGCAGAGAGCGAGGTCGGTGGGGCGCAACTCGCTCTCCCGAAGGGCGGGGCAGCCCTCGGAGAAGGCCGGCAGGACATGGCCGAGCAGCACCCCCGCGCCCAGGGCGGCCGCGGGCAGGAGCCGCCCGACGCACCCGAGCCCGCGCGCTCTCATGGCCGACCCTCCCGAGATTCCGGTCAGAGGCTAGAGGCTGTGGCGAAGCTTGGACAGGGTCCAAGGTGAAATCGTTCCGCTGCCGCGTCGCGCCGGCCGTTCATGTCCTGTAGATCGTGGGCCTCGTCTCCCTGCCGTCGGATGGACCGTGATTCGCCCGCTCGCCGCGCTTCTGCTCCTCGCAAGCCCGGCCTCCCTCGCCCAGGGGAAGGAGCATGCGCTGGTTCCCGAGGGGGCCGATTTCTGCTTCCGGCGCAGCTTCGGCGCGGCCTGCAAGCCCTCGAAGGCCCTGTGGGGAAGGAAAGGCGCGACGCCCCGGCTGCTCGGGAAGCTGCCATAGGGACGCCCGTCCTCAATCGGGAAAGCGCGGCAGCCTCGGCCCTTCCGTCACCGGCATGCGGGCCGTGTTCAGCACCGCCGCGAGGAAGGTGTAATAGCCGTTGATGGCCGCGAGATCGGCAACGCCCCTGTCGCCGAAGCGCGCGCGGACCCGCTCGTAGGTCGCATCCGACACCCGCCTGTTGCGGTGAAGCTCGACGGAGAAGTCGTAGACCATCTCCTCGTCCTCGCTCATGCCCCGGGGCCGCCGCCCGTCCGCGACCGCCTCGACGATCTCCTGCCCGATCCCCTCCTTCAGTGCGATCGGCGCATGCACGCTCCATTCGAAATCCTGCGACCATTCGCGGGCGGTGACCAGGATCACAAGCTCGCTGAGCGTGGTGCCGATGGCCGATCTGTAGCGCAGGTGATCGCCCATGGAGCGGGCGGCGGTCATCACCTCGGGGCTGTGCATCAGCCTCTCGAAGGGCCCGAACGGCGCCTGTCCCCGGGCGGCCTCGAACGCGGCGGCGGCCTTCTTCTGGGCCTCGTCGTAGCAGGCGGGCGGGATCGTCGGCAGCCGCGGCCCGGGCGCGGCGCCGGCCTTCGTGGTGACCCTGGACATCGACGCTCCCCGTTCCCCCGCCGCCATCATGCCTCATGGAGGACGTTTCAGAACAGGAAATAGCGCTGCGCCATGGGCAGCACCTCGGCCGGCTCGCAGACGAGAAGCTCGCCGTCGGCGCGCACGTCGTAGGTCTCGGGGTCGATCTCGATATGCGGCGTCGCGTCGTTGTGGACCATGCTCTTCTTCGAGATGCCGCCGCGCACGTTCTCGACCGCGACGAGGGGCTTGGCGCAGCCGAGCCTCCGGGCAAGCCCGTCCTCGATCGACGCCTTCGAGACGAAGGTCAGCGAGGTCGCGGCGATCGCGCGCCCGAAGGCGCCGAACATCGGCCGGTAATGGACCGGCTGCGGGGTCGGGATCGAGGCGTTGGGATCGCCCATGGGCGCGGCGGCGATGGCGCCGCCCTTGATCACGCAATCGGGCTTCACGCCGAAAAAGGCGGGCGACCAGACGACCAGATCGGCGAGCTTGCCGGGCTCCACCGAGCCGACATGGCGCGAGACGCCATGCGCGACGGCCGGGTTGATCGTGTATTTCGCGACGTAGCGGCGGGCGCGCAGGTTGTCGTTCCCCTCCGCCTCTCCCGGCAGCGGGCCGCGCTGGCGCTTCATCTTGTCGGCCGTCTGCCACGTCCGGATGATCACCTCGCCGACGCGGCCCATGGCCTGGCTGTCGGAGGACATCATCGAGAGCGCGCCGAGATCGTGCAGGATGTCCTCGGCCGCGATGGTCTCCTTGCGGATGCGGCTCTCCGCGAAGGCGAGATCCTCGGGGATCGAAGGCGAGAGGTGGTGGCACACCATCAGCATGTCGAGATGCTCGTCGATGGTGTTGCGGGTGAAGGGCCGCGTCGGATTGGTCGAGGAGGGCAGGACGTTGGCGAGCCCCGCGACCTTCATGATGTCCGGCGCATGCCCGCCCCCCGCTCCCTCGGTGTGGAAGGCGTGGATGGTGCGGCCCTTGAAGGCGGCGATCGTATCCTCGACGAAGCCCGATTCGTTCAGCGTATCGCTGTGGATCATCACCTGCACGTCGAGCCGGTCCGCGACCGAGAGGCAGCAATCGATCGCGGCGGGCGTCGTGCCCCAATCCTCGTGCAGCTTGAGCGCGCAGGCGCCCGCCCGCACCATCTCCTCGAGCGCGGCGGGCTGGGAGGCGTTGCCCTTGCCCGTGAAGCCGAGATTCATCGGGAAAGCCTCGGCCGCCTCGATCATGCGGGCGAGGTGCCAGGGGCCGGGCGTGCAGGTGGTCGCGAAGGTGCCGTGGGCGGGGCCCGTGCCGCCGCCGAGCATCGAGGTGACGCCGCTCGTCAGCGCCTCCTCGATCTGCTGCGGGCAGATGAAATGGATATGCGTGTCGAAGCCGCCCGCCGTGACGATCTTGCCCTCGCCCGCGATCACCTCGGTCCCCGGCCCGACGACGATGTCGATTCCCGGCTGGACATCCGGGTTGCCGGCCTTGCCGATCGCCGCGATGCGGCCGCGCACGATGCCGATATCGGCCTTCACGATCCCCCAGTGGTCGAGGATCACCGCATTGGTGACGACGGTGTCGACCGCCCCCTCCGCGTTCGGGACCTGCGACTGCCCCATCCCGTCGCGGATCACCTTGCCGCCGCCGAACTTCACCTCCTCGCCGTAGATCGTATGGTCGCGCTCGACCTCGATCACGAGCGAGGTGTCGGCGAGGCGGATGCGGTCGCCCGTGGTGGGGCCGAACATGTCGGCATAGGCGGCGCGGGGAAGGGAGGCGGGGGGGCGGCTATCGGGCATGTCTGCCTCCTTGGCAGTAACGCTAGAGCGGCCCCATCACGTCCTGGCGGAAGCCGTGGACCTCGCGCCTGCCGCGATAGGGCACGAGGGAGACCTCGCGCGTCGCGCCGGGCTCGAAGCGCACGGCCGTGCCCGGGGCGATGTCGAGGCGCATGCCGCGCGCCTTCTCGCGGTCGAAGCGCAGGGCGGGGTTGGTCTCGAAGAAATGGTAATGGGAGCCGACCTGGATCGGCCGGTCGCCGGTATTGGCGACCTCCAGCACGATTCTCGGCGCCCCCTCGTTGAAGACGATCTCGCCCTCCCGCGTCGTCACCTCGCCGGGGATGTCGGCGGAGGCCGGGCCGCGGATCGGGTGGTGGACCGTGACGAGCTTGGTGCCGTCGGGAAAGGTCGCCTCGACCTGGATGTCGTGGATCATCTCGGCGATGCCGGGCATGACCTGCTCGGTCGTCAGCACCTGCGCCCCCGCCTCCATCAACTCGGCGACGCTGCGCCCGTCGCGCGCACCCTCGACGACGAAATCGGTGATGAGCGCGATCGCCTCGGGATGGTTGAGCCGCACCCCGCGCGCGAGCCGGTTGCGGGCCACGAGCGCGGCCATGGCGACGAGCAGCTTGTCCTTCTCGCGGGGCGTGAGGTTCATGCGGGTCTCTCACAAGTGCCAGACGCGCGGCAGGGGCCGCCCGCGAAACGCATTCATGAAACGGGCCACGTCGCGGCGCAACATCGCGATTTCGGGCGCGAGCCAGCGCACGAGCAGGAGGCCCCCCCAGGCCGAGGCGCCGCATTCGCAGCCGGCGCCGTCCAGATGCGCGCGGGCCTCCTCGAGCCGGCTCTCGGCATCGGGCGCCGCATAGAGGAGGCTCGCCAGCGCCCGCCGCCCCGCGGCGACGGCGGGCCGGGCCAGGGTCTCGGCGATCCGCCCTTCCAGCCGGAAACTGTCCGCATAGACAAGGCGTCCGGGACGGGCGACGCGCCAATGATCCTCATAGGCGCCCTCGCGCAGGATCTCGTCATGGGCGGCGCGGCCGAACACCGTGGCCTCGAAGAGGAGGGCGGTCGCGGTCTCGTCGAGGGTCACGTCGAGCCGCCGCCGCAGGCGCGAGCGGTCGAACAGGATGGTCTCCTGCGGCAGCCAGTCGAGCCGGGCGCCGGGGCCGAGCACGAGGCGGGTGCGGATTTCCGATAATTCGCCCCCCGAGCGATAGACCTTCTCGGCCGCGGCGGTGGTCACGACGAGCCGCGCCTCTCCGGCCACCTCGACCTGCGTCTCGAAGACGTCGCCGCCCGCGATGCCGCCGGCCGTATTGATCAGGACCGCCTCGGGAATCCCGTCCCGCACGGCCGGCAGGCGCGCCCGCGCGGAGCCGGCCTCGGCCAGGCGGCGGATGCCGGAAGCCGCCCCCATCCGCTCGCAGAGAATCGAGACGCGGCCATGGGCGCGCTGGCGGGCGGGAAGCGTCACGCTCTCACGAGAAAGGCTAGCCGCCGGTCATCGGGGGAAAGAAGGCCGCCTCGCGCGCGCCCGCCACCGGCGTCTGCGGCTTGGCGTGGACGCGGTCGAGCGCCGCCCGGACGATCGCCGGATCGGCGAAGGCATGGTCGTAATTCTCGCCCCGGCCCCGAAGCCAGGCCACGAGATCGGCCACGGTCCCGATCCCGGGCGGCAGCTCGACCTCCTCCTCGGCGAGGCCGACGCGCTCGCGCACCCAGGCGAAATAGACGAGCCGCATCAGCGCCTGTCCCTGTCGACCACGGTGTCGATGCTGAGCTTCAGATAGTCCCAGCCCGTATAGATGGTCAGCCCGGCGGCGACCCACAGCAGCACGAGGCCGATCGTGATCGTGCCGGGCAGGACGGTCTCGCCCGCGGGCCCCGCGATCAGGAAGCCGATCGCGACGAGCTGCACCATCGTCTTCCACTTGGCGACCTTGGAGACGGGCATGCCGACCTTCAGCTCGGCGAGATATTCGCGCAGGCCCGAGACCAGCACCTCGCGGCACAGGATCACGATCGCGGCCCACAAGTGGGCCCCGGCGATCGTGTCGTCGGCGGCCAGCATCAGGAGGCAGGCCGAGACCAAGAGCTTGTCGGCGATCGGATCGAGCATGCGCCCGAGCTGCGATTGCTGCGCATAGGCGCGGGCGAAATAGCCGTCGAAATAATCGGTCACGCCGGCCGCGATGAAGATCCCGAGCGCCGCCCAGCGCGACCAGAGATCCTCCGGCCAGAACAGCAGCCCCGCCACGACCGGCACGGCCGCGACCCGGCAATAGGTCAGGATGTTGGGGAGGCTGAAGAGTTGGGACCTCCCCGGGGCGGGCGTCGAGAGCATGGTGGGACAGAGCACGCGGCCTGCGGAACCGTCAACAGATCAGCGGGGGTGGAAATGGTCGTAGACCGCCTGCGCCGTCGCGGCATTTACGCCCGGTATGCGCATGAGGTCGTCGAGGGCGGCCCGCTGGATCGCCTTGAGCGTGCCGAAATGGTGCAGGAGCGCACGCTTGCGGCTCGGCCCGATCCCGGCGATCTCGTCGAGCGGGCTGCGGGTCATCTCGCGCTTGCGCTTCGCCCGGTGGCTGCCGATGGCGAAGCGGTGGGCCTCGTCGCGCAGGCGCTGGACGAAATAGAGCGCCGGATCCCGCGGGGGCAGCCGCAGCGGCGCCTGTCCGGCGATGAAAAAGGTCTCGCGCCCCGCCTCGCGGTCTCGCCCCTTGGCGACGCCGACCACCGTGACGCCGCCCGCGCCGACCTCCGCGAGGGCGGCCCGCGCCGCCTCGACCTGCCCCGCGCCCCCGTCGATGAGGACGAGATCGGGCCAGGCGGGGAAGGAATCGGGGTCGGATGGGGCATCCGCGCCGCCCTCCCCGCCGCTGCCGCGGGGGGAGGGCTGAGCCTCCTTCACCAGCCGCGCGAAGCGGCGGCGCAGCATCTCGCGCATCATGCCGTAATCGTCGCCGGGCGCGATGTCCTCGGACTTCATGTTGAAGGTCCGGTAATGGGTCTTCATGAAGCCCGCCGGCCCGGCCACGATCATGGCGCCGACCGCCTGCTGCCCCATGATGTGCGAATTGTCGTAGACCTCGATCCGCCGCGGCGGCTGCGCGAGGCCCAACGCCTGGCCGAGCCCGGCCAGGAGCAGCATCTGCGAGGAGGTCTCGGCGAGGCGGCGGCCGAGCGCCTCGCGGGCATTGCGGCAGGCGGCCTCCGTCAGCATCCGCCGCTCGCCGCGCCGGGGCGCCGCGACCTCGACCTTGCGCCCCGCCTTGACGGCGAGCGCATCGGCGAGAAGCCCCGGCTCCTCGATCTCCTCTGACAGGAGCACGGCGCGGGGCGGGGGCTTGTCGTCGTAGAACTGGGCCAGGAACGAGGCCAGCACCTCGGCCTTGTCGAGCGACCTGTCGGCGCGCGGGAAATAGGAGCGGTTGCCCCAGTTCTGGTGGTTGCGGAAGAAGAACACCTCGACGCAGAACTGGCCGGCCTGCTCGTCGATGGCGAAGACGTCGGCCTCCTCGACGCTCTGGGTGTTCACCCCCTGCGTCGACTGCACGGCCGAGAGCGCGGCGATGCGGTCGCGGTAGCGCCCGGCCCGCTCGAATTCCAACTCCTCGGAGGCCTTCGTCATCTCCGCCGCGAGGCGCTCCTTCACGACCGAGGAGCGGCCCGAGAGGAAAGCCTCCGCCTCCCGCGCGAGCACTGCGTAATCGGACAGCGCGATCTCTCCCGTGCAGGGGGCCGAGCAGCGCTTGATCTGGAAGAGCAGGCAGGGCCGGGTGCGGTTCTCGTAATAGCTGTCCGAGCAGGAGCGCAGCAGGAAGGCGCGCTGGAGCGCGTTGATGGTGCGGTTCACCGCCCAGACGCTGGCGAAGGGGCCGAAATAGGAGCCCTTGCGGTTGCGGGCGCCGCGATGCTTGACCACCTGCGGCGCCTCGCTGTCGGCGGTCAGCAGGATATAGGGCAGCGACTTGTCGTCGCGGAGCGTGACGTTGTAGCGGGGCCGGAGCTGCTTGATGAGGTTCGCCTCGAGCAGCAGGGCCTCGGTCTCGGTCGCCGTGGTGACGAAGACCATCTGGCTCGTCTCGGCGATCATGCGGGCGATGCGGTTCGAATGGCCCTGGCCGCGGACATAGGAGCCGACCCGCGCCTTGAGCGAGCGGGCCTTGCCGACATAGAGCACGTCGCCCTTCGCATCGATCATGCGATAGACGCCGGGAGACGCCGGCAGCGTCGCCCAGAAGCGGCGGATCACCTCGGTCCCGGCCTCGACGGAAGCCGGCGTCGCCTCGGAGGCGGGCGCCGCCAGCGAGGCGGGCTCCGCCTGGAAATCCAGCTCGATCCCCGAGCCCTGCTCGGTGACGGTGCCCTCGGGATCGTCCCGCTCCCGGCGCTCCTCCTCGCGCGCCTCGAGGATCTCGGGCGGCACGTCCCCTGACGCTCTGCGATTCATGGGGTTGATTTAGGCGCCCCCGCGCGGAGGCGCAAAGCCGGGGACGACAGGGGTACGTCCGCGGACCTGTGCGCGATTCATCACAGGGGTGAGCCCGTGCGCTTTTTGGAAAATGTCCATGTTGTGACGCCTTGCTGCGGCTGCTAAGAGCCGCGCGTTCCTCGGGGCCGGATGCATGTCCTTTCGATGAAGCTCGTTGCGGGTAACTCCAACCGGCCCCTCGCAGAAGCCATCTCGGATTATCTCAAGGTGCCGCTGGCCCGGGCCCAGGTCCGGCGCTTCGCCGACATGGAGATCTTCGTCGAGATCGGCGAGAACGTGCGCGGCGAGGACGCCTTCATCATCCAGTCGACGTCCTTCCCGACGAACGACCACCTGATGGAGCTCCTGATCATCTCCGACGCCCTGCGCCGCTCCTCGGCACGGCGCATCACCGCGGTGATCCCCTATTTCGGCTATGCCCGCCAGGACCGGCGGGCCTCCGGCCGCACGCCGATCTCGGCCAAGCTCGTGGCGAACCTGATCGCCCATTCCGGGGTCGACCGCGTCCTGACGCTCGACCTCCATGCGGGCCAGATCCAGGGCTTCTTCGACATCCCGACCGACAATCTCTTCGGCGCGCCCGTCATGGTGCGGGACATCAAGGACCGGCTGAACCACTCGGCCAAGGTCGTGGTTTCGCCGGATGTCGGCGGCGTCGTGCGGGCGCGGGCCCTCGCCAAGCGCATCGACGCGCCGCTCGCCATCGTCGACAAGAGGCGCGAGCGGCCGGGCGAGTCGGAGGTGATGAACCTCATCGGCGACGTGGCCGGCCGCTCCTGCATCCTCGTCGACGACATCGTCGATTCCGGCGGCACGCTCTGCAACGCCGCCGAGGCCCTGCTCGCCCAGGGCGCGACCGAGGTCTATGCCTACATCACCCACGGCGTGCTCTCGGGGGGAGCCGTCTCGCGCATCGCCGGCTCGAAGCTGAAGGAACTGGTCATCACCGATTCCATCAGGCCGACCGAGGCCGTGAAGGTGGCCCGCAACATCCGCGTCATCACCATCGCCCCCCTCATGGGCGAGGCGATCGGCCGGACCGCGACCGAATCGAGCGTGTCCAGCCTCTTCGACTGAGGGCGGCTACCAGGTGAAGCTCACCCCGCCGTAGAAGGCCCGGCCCGTGGTGCCGTAGTTCAGCACCTCCTGGTAGCGCGTGGCGGTGACGTTCTCGACCCGCCCGAAGACGCGCCAATTCCGGTCGAACTTGTATTCCGAATAGATGTCGAGGCGCGCATAGGGCGCCAGGCGCTGCTGCTCGTTCGAATCGGAGAAGCGGCGGGAGACCATCGTCACGCGCGTCTCGATCAGCAGGCCCTCCATGGGCGTGATCGAGATCGAGAGGCGGCCGAGATGATCCGGCCGGCGTTGCAGGGTGAGCCCCGTCAGCTCGTTGCGGGCATGCAGATAGGTGTAGGCCGCGCTCAGCCTGACCAGGTCCGGCAGCAGCGTCGCCGTCGATTCCAGCTCGATGCCGGAGGTCTCCGCCCGCGAGACGTTGCGATAGGTCGAGGAGACCGAATCGAACTCGATCAGGTCGGCGAACTTGTTCCCGAACACGGTGGCCGACACCGTGGCGCGCGCCCCGAAGAGGGTCTGGTCGATCCCCGCATCCCAGCCGATCGAGGTCTCGGGCCTGAGCGCGGGATTGCCGTATTGGGGGGAATAGAGCTGGTAGAGGGTCGGCGCCTTGCCGCCCGTGCCGCCGCTGGCGCGCAGCTTCGTTCCCGTCTCCGGGATGAGATAGGCGCCCGTCGCCCGCCAGGTGTCGAACTGGTGGCTGCCGACCTGGTCGTGGCGCCCGCCCGCGGTCAGCACGACGCGCTCGCCGAGCGGCAGCTCGTAGAGCGCGAAGAGCGATCCCGTGCTCTGATCGGCATCCAGCGTGCCGAAGCGCGGCACCGAGACCGGCAGGAAGGGCGCCGAGAAGGTCCGCGCCTTCTCGTATTCGTACTTGCCCCCGAAGATGAGCGTGCCGAAGGAATCGAGCTTGAGATTGCCCTGGTATTCCGCCCCGAACCGGTCGCCGAAGAAATCGGTCCCGGTCCGGGTGACCTTGGAGGGGACGGGGCCGGCCTTGTAGCTGGTCTCGTCGAAGCTCCGGTCGGTCTGGTTGGCGTAGAGCGTCAGGGTATGGGTGAGCGGCCCCTGCTCCAGCGTGCCGCGGGCGAAGACCTGCGACAGGGTTCGCACGGTCTTGCCCGGCGTGTCGGGATAGATGCGCCCGGATCCCGTCGTCTTCATGAGGGCCGGCAGGGTCGAGCTTCCCGCATCGATCTCGGCATAGGTGCGAAAGCCCATGACGCCCAGCTCGACCGAGGCCCCCTCCCCCGGATCGTAGGTGAGCTTGCCGACGCCGCCCCAGCGCGAGAACCCGTCCGCCTCGAAGACGCTGCCGAAGCGCCGCTCGAGCTGGCCGATCCGGTAGCCGAAGCGGGAGAAGCCGGCGCTCTTCTCGCCGCCGCCCGAGGCCGCATAGGACCAGTCGCCGGAGGAGCCCGTCATCGTCGCGCTGGCGCCGAACGTACCGTAGCTTCCTCCCCCCGCCCTGATCTCGCCATGCGGCTCCCCGCCGCCCCTGCGGGTGATGATGTTGATCACGCCGCCGATGGCATCCGAGCCGTAGAGGGCGCTTTGCGGCCCGCGCAGCACCTCGATCCGCTCGATGGCCGAGGGGAGAAGCGTCGAGAAGTCGAAATCCCCGCTCGCGGCGGCGGCGTCGTTCACCTTGATCCCGTCGATGAGCACCAGCGTCTGGCCGGCATTGCCGCCGCGCATCCTCACCGAGGAGGTCCCGCCCGGTCCCCCGTTCTCGCTGATGTCGAGGCCCGGGACGTTGCGCAGGGCGTCGACGAGCGAGCCGGGATTCGATGTCGCGATCTCCTCGCGGGGAACGACCGAGATGGCGCTGCCCTGGCGCTCGATCTTCTCGGGCCGGCGGTCGGCCGTGACGACAATGTCGGGCAGGTCCATGGCGGCCTGGGCGCGGGCCTCCGAGGCGGCGAAGGCGCTCAGCCCGGACGCCAGGAGGGGAGGAAGAAGCGAGCGGCGTGACATCGAACCCGGATTGCGCATGTCCCACCACGCCTCGGATGCGCGGCCGGCCTCCGTCCGCTCCTTCCTGCCGACAGGAGCCGACGTCTCGTCGAAAACGGCGCCGCGATCCCTTCCTGTCCCGGGAAGAGCGCCCTGCGCCCCTTTTCACATGCCGCGAGAGGGCGACAAGGGGGATCGGGCGCCGCGGCGAGGGCGGCGAAAGGCTGCGACATCCTGGCCACAGGACCGATCGCCGCCGCCCCTCGCCTCGCGGGCGCAACAAACCCCTTGTCGCGATGACGGCTTTCCGCTCACTTGGCGAAACTGAGCGGATCGCAGCCGTGCCCATCGACGAATCCTTGCCGACGGGGCCCGAAAGGGCCCCGCCTTCGTTCCGGCCGGCCCCCGTCCTCACGGTGGCGGTGGCCGGTCATCGCCGGCTCGACGCGACGGGGCGGGAGGCGGATCGGATCGGGGCGGCCGCGGCGGACCTCTTCGCCTCGCTCGCCCGCGAGGCGGCCGCGGCGGCCGAGCGCGACGCCGCCTTCTTCGGCGGGGGACCGGCGCGCCTGCGGGCCGTAAGCCGCTTCGCCGGCGAGGCCGATCTCGCGATCATGGAGGCGGCCGGGAAGGCGGGGTGCGAGTTGCGCGCCATCCTGCCCTGGCGCCGCGATCCGGGAGCGGCCGCGCCCGAGCTCGCCCGCCTGCTCGCGCAGGCGCCGCAGCCGCTCGATCTCGACGGGGAGCCCGGCGACGAGCGCCTGATGGCGGAGGCCGGGCAGGCGCTTCTCGAGCGCGCCGACCTCCTCGTCGTCTTCTGGCGTGGCGCGGCAAATGCCTCGCCCGCCGGGACGGCCGCCCTCGTGCAGCATGCCGTGCGCCGGCGCATGCCGGTGCTTCTCCTGCCTGTCGGGGAGGGCGGGGTCTCGGTGATCGACGACCCCGAGAACCACCTCCTGCCCCCGCTCGCGACCGAGCTGCCACGCGTCCCGCTCGCGGGGAATCCCGACCGCGTCGTCGCGCGCGTCTTCTCTCCGCCCGTGGGCGAGGCGGAGCGGCGCGCCTTGCAGGATTGCCTCGACGAGCCCCTCTCCCCTCGCAGCCGGCGTCCCGAATATCGCGTGCTCCTCGCCATCGCCGCGCGGCGCGCGCCAGGGAAGCCCGCCCTCCCCGCCGGAGAGGAATGGGCACGGGCCCGCGCCCTCGCCGCGCTCGTCTCGGAAGAAGCAGCCCTGGCCGTCTCCCGCACGGAGCGGCTTCAGGCCCGGATGGAGGAGCTTGCCGCCTTCTACGGCGAGCGGGCCCGCTCGGGCGTGGTCCTGCGCTACGGCATGCCGGCCGTCGGCGGCGTGTTCATCGCGCTCCTCGCGGTGCTCCTGCCGCAATACGGCCTCGCCTGGCTCGGCGTGCAGGCCGTCGTGATGACTCTTCTCGTCAGCGAATCCACCTGGGGCAGCCGCAGGCGCTGGAGCGAGCGCTGGCTCGATTACCGCTCCCTCGCCGAGCGCCTGCGCTGCGACCGCTTCCTCGAGCCCTGCGGCATCGGCTCGCGCCGGATCGAGGAGGAAACCGGCGCCGAGGACCCGGCCTGGATGCGCTGGTGCCATCGCCGGCTCGTCGCCAGCGCCTGGACCGGCGGCACGGTCTCGGCCGAAATCGTCGCGGCGGCCCTGCGCCATCTGGTCGAGGTCGAGATCCCGGGCCAGATCCGCTATCATGAGGGGGCGACGCTCCGCTATCGCAGCCTCGGCCGCCGGCTCGGCCTGATCGCCACCTTCTCGGCGACGGGCATGCTGGCCGCGAGCCTGGTGCTCCTCGCCCTGCCCGCGGGCAGCTCCTGGCTCACGGTCGCCGTGAACCTCCTCATGAGCCTCCTCATCGTGCTGCCCTCGCTTTTCCTCGCCGCGCGAGGGCTGCGGGCGGAGGGCGGCTACGAACTGGCCTCGGCCCGCTCGGCAGAAGCGGCGGCGGCCCTGCGGCGGCTCGCGGGACTGGCCGAAACGGCGCCTGCCGGCTACGGGCCGCTCGTGCGCGCCTCGCTCGCGGCCGCCCGCGCCATGATCCTCGACACGGTCGACTGGAGGGTCGGATTGCAGCGCTCGCGCACACCCTATCGCGGCGAGCCCCAGAAGCCGAGGGAGGCTGGGACAGAGCGGGACGCCCCCTCCGCCCTTCGGGCGGCAGAGGGAGCGCGTGCCTCCGTCGAGGGTCAGGCCGCCTTGTCGAGCCCGTAGAGCGAATGCAGCGTGCGGACGGCCAGCTCCGTATATTCGCTGTCGATCAGGACGGAGAACTTGATCTCCGAGGTCGTGATGGCCCGGATGTTGATGCCCTTCTCGGCGAGAGCCGCGAAAGCCTTCGAGGCGACGCCGGCATGGCTGCGCATGCCGACGCCGATGGCGGAGACTTTCACGACGTCGGTCGCGCCCTGGATCTCGCCCGCCCCGATCGCCTCCCTGTTCTTCTCGAGGATCGCGCGGGAGCGGTCGTAATCGGCGGTCGGCACCGTGAAGGTGATGTCGGTCGTCGCCTGGTCGTCGGAGACGACCTGGATGATCATGTCGACATTGACGTTGGCCTCGGCCAGCGGCCCGAAAATGGCCGCCGCGACGCCGGGCTTGTCCCTGACGCGCCGAAGGGTGATCTGCGCCTCGTCGCGCGAGAAGGCGATGCCGGTGACGACCGGGTTTTCCACGATGTCCTCCTCGTCGCAGATCAGCGTGCCGGGATTGGGATTGTCGGGATCGTCGAAGGACGAGCGCACATAGGTCGGGACGCGATGCACCATGGCCAACTCGACCGAGCGCACCTGGAGGACCTTGGCGCCGAGCGAGGCCATTTCGAGCATCTCCTCGAAGGCGATCCTGTCGAGCCTGCGGGCCTTCGGCACGACCCGCGGATCGGTCGTGTAGACGCCGTCGACGTCGGTATAGATGTCGCAGCGATCGGCCTTCAAAGCCGCCGCCAGCGCCACCGCGCTGGTGTCGGAGCCGCCGCGCCCGAGCGTCGTGATCCGGCCCGTCCCGGGATCGACGCCCTGGAATCCGGCCACCACGGCCACCTCGCGCGCCTCCTCGAAGCGCCGGCCGATTCCCGTGCCGTCGATCGCCTTGATGCGGGCCGAGCCGTGGCTCGAACTCGTCTGGACCGGCACCTGCCAGCCCTGCCAGGAGCGGGCCGGAAGGCCCATCTGGCGCAGCACGATGGCGAGCAGCCCCGAGGTCACCTGCTCGCCCGAGGCGACGACCGCATCGTACTCGACGGGGTCGTAGAGCGGATCGCCCTCCTTGACCCAGGCGACCAGCTCGTTGGTCTTGCCCGACATGGCCGAGACCACGACGGCGACGTCGTAGCCCGCCCTCACCTCGCGGGCGACATGGCGGGCGACGTTGCGGATGCGCTCGACATTGGCCACCGACGTGCCGCCGAACTTCATGACCAGACGGGGCATGGGTGACGCAAGGGCTCCGGCGGAACGGGAAGGGCCGGCGGAATCGCCGGCCCGAGCGCGCCTATACAGGAGGCAGCGCGCGGATGCCAACGCCTTCCGGGCGGAACGTCCCCGCCCGCCGGGGGGCGCGGGCGTCTCTTACCAGCGCGGGCCGTAATAGGGATAGGGCGCCGGCGCCGGGTAGCCGTATCCGTAGCCGCGCGGGCGCCGGTAGGGATTGTAGCCGTAACCGTAGTTGCGGCGGTAGGCGTACATCTGCTGCCGCTGGGCCTGCTGCATCATGTAGATGCGGCGCTGGCGGGCGGCGCTCGCCACCTGCGTCACGGGCGCGGCGGGGGCGATCCCCTCCGGGGCCGCGGGTCCCAGCGCCTGGGCCGGGCCGGCGGACATCGCGCCGAGCCCGGCTGCGACGGCCGCTGCGAGAAGTGCATGTCTCATCGATTCGCCTCCTTCAACAGAAGGCGCATACCCCTATCAGGCCGAAGATGAACAATCTCCGAGGAGGCTGTTCAGGCGGCCGCCTCTTCCTCCCAGGACTGCACCATATGGCCCGGCGAGACCTCCCGGTAGGTCCGGGGCGGCGCGACGTAGTCCGGCGGGCGGATCGGACTCTTGATCTCGTCGGCCGCGACGCCGTGGCGCCGTCCGCGGCGGGCCGGATCGGCGACCGGCACGGCGGCGAGAAGCTTCTTCGTATAGGGGTGGCGCGGATCGGCGAAGATCGCCTCCCGCGGGCCGATCTCGACGATCTCGCCGAGATACATCACCGCCACGCGATGGCTGACCCGTTCCACCACCGCCATGTCGTGCGAGATGAAGAGATAGGACAGGCCGAGGCGCTGCTGGAGCTCGAGCATCAGGTTCACCACCTGCGCCTTCACCGACACGTCGAGGGCGGAGACCGATTCGTCCGCCACGATCAGCTTCGGGCGGACGGAGAGGGCGCGGGCGATGCAGACGCGCTGGCGCTGCCCCCCTGAGAATTCATGCGGGAAGCGCGAGGCCATGTCCGGCTTCAGCCCGACCTGTTGCAGAAGCTCGGCGACCCGCTCGCGCGCCTCGCTCCGCGTCGCGAGGCCGTTGATGAGCATCGGCTCGGCGATCGCCGCGCCCACGGGCAGGCGCGGATCGAGGCTGGCGAAGGGATCCTGGAAGATCATCTGCATGTCGCGCCGGCGCGCGCGCAATTCGCGCGGGCCGAGCGCCGTGACGTCGTCGCCGTCCAGCAGCACGGTGCCCGCGCGCGGCTCGACCAGCCGCAGGACCGACCGGCCGGTCGTGGACTTGCCGCAGCCCGATTCGCCGACGAGGGAGAGCGTCTCGCCCGGCTGGAGGCTGAAGGACACTCCCTCCACGGCATGGACCCGGCCCTGCACCCGCCCGAGAAGGCCGCCGCGAATGTCGAAGCGCGTCGTGAGGTCGGAGACTTCGAGCACCGGGCGGACCGAGGCGCGCACGGTCTCGGGCTCCTCCTTCGGCTGGTCGGGAAGGCCGGTCTTGCGGTCCACGATCGGAAAGCGCATCGGCCGCGCGATCCCCCGCATGGAGCCGAGGCGCGGCACCGAGGCGAGGAGCGCGCGGGTATAGGGATGATCGGCTCCCGCAAAGAGCCTTGCGGTCGTCCCGCTCTCGACGGCCCGGCCGTCGAGCATCACGACGGTCCGGTCGGCGATCTCGGCCACGACGCCCATGTCGTGCGTGATGAACAGGACCGACATCCCCTCCTCGTCCTGGAGGCTCTTGATCAGGTCGAGGATCTGGGCCTGGATGGTGACGTCCAGCGCCGTGGTCGGCTCGTCCGCGATGAGGAGCTTCGGGCGGCAGGCGAGCGCCATCGCGATCATCACGCGCTGGCGCATGCCGCCGGAGAAGCGGTGCGGATAATCGTGGAGGCGCGAGCGGGCCGCTGGAATCCGCACCTTGTCGAGCAGGCGCACGACTTCCGCCTCTGCCTCGGCGCGCGAGAGGCCACGATGCAGCCGAAGCGCCTCGCCGATCTGGAAGCCGATCGTCAGGACCGGGTTCAGGCTGGTCATCGGCTCCTGGAAGATCATCGCGATCTCGTTGCCGCGCACTCCCCGCATCGCGCTCTCGGGCAGGGCCAGGAGGTCGCGCCCTTCCAGCAGGACGCGGCCTTCGAGCCGGCTCGATCCCGGCGCCGTGAGGCGCATGCAGGACAGCGCGGTGACGCTCTTGCCCGAGCCCGATTCGCCGACGAGCGCAACCGTCTCGCCCGTCGCGATCTCGAAGGAGACGCCGTGCACGACGGGACGCCAGGCCCCCTCGACGCGGAAGGAGACCCGGAGGTCCTGGACGGAGAGGATGGGCTCGCTCATCGACCGTTTCCGAAAAACCCGGGCCGGCGGAGCCGCACCCGCCCTCCCCCCGCTTGCGGCGGGGGGGGGGGGGGGGGGGCGGGGCGGGGGGCGGGGGCGGGGGGGGCCGCCGCGCCAGCCCCCCGCGGCCGGCCCACGGGCGCCCCCCCCACCCGAGCAGCG
>OEIU01001020.1_pt1 | contig 20623 bp, 15 predicted proteins | sample 1539221 | NCBI WGS metagenome assembly OEIU01 (sample SAMN03792071, study PRJEB22550) | activated sludge metagenome | feature: wastewater treatment plant; material: activated sludge; isolation source: Wastewater treatment plant of a petroleum refinery complex | place: Argentina: Zarate | collected...
GCGGCATGGCGACCCTGATGGGTCTCCGGCTGCACCAGCCGTCCGTCGTGCAGGTCGACGACATTGTGCGCGCGGGCGACGAGCAGCGGGTCGTGGGTGGAGATGACCGCGGCGATTCCCTTCGCCTTCACAAGCTCCTCAATGAGGTCCATCATGGTTGCGGCGGTGCGCGAATCCAGTTGACCGGTTGGTTCGTCGGCGATGAGGATGTCCGGTTCACCGACGAGCGCGCGGGCGAGCCCGACGCGCTGCTGCTGGCCGCCGGAAAGCTCGTATGGTCGCTGAAGCGCGTGGTCGCCCAGGCCGACGAGGTCGAGAATTTCGCTGACCATCGCCGTACGCTCCCCGGGGTCGGTCCCTCGGATGCGTAACGGCACCTCAACGTTCTCCGCGGCCGAGAGCACGGGGATCAGCCCGAACGTTTGGAAAACGTAACCGATCTTTCCGCGGCGAATTTCGGCAAGTTTCGTGTCGTTCAGAGTCGTGAGGTCATCATCACCGATCCACACGTTCCCTGACGTTGGGCGATCGAGCGCACCGAGCATGTTGAGTAGCGTCGTCTTGCCGCTCCCGCTCTTGCCGCGGACGACGAGGAGCTCGCCTGCGTGCACCCCGATCGTGATGTCGGTGCACGCGTGCACTTCGCCCGCACCGGTTGTGAACGTGCGGCTGACGTGTTCTGCCCACAGTGCTGGCCGGATTTCGTCCATCATGGCGCCTCCTCCTCGTCGTGCGGCTCGGCCGGCGGGGAAGCCTTCGCCGGACGATTCCCCGGCCACACCCCGACATGGTCGGTTTCGAGCGCGAGCCGCACGCGCTCGCGCAGGTCGAGGGCTTTCGTGAAGTCATCCGGGAGCTGGAGTCTGCCTACTCGGTCGAGCACCGCGAACTCTTCAGCGATGTGCTGCTCCTGACCGTGTTCGTCGACTTCCCGCCGCCGAAGCACCTCAGTGGATGTGCGTCCATCCCGGATCTGGACGGTGCGGTTGACGTGGTCGGAAACAGCGGGGTCGTGGGTGACGATGAGCGTCGTGATGCCGAGTCCTTCGTTCACGCCCCGCATCGCCTCGAGTACGTCGGAGGAGGTGGCTTCGTCGAGCTCACCTGTGGGCTCGTCGGCCAGGAGCACCTCGGGGTCGTTGGAGAGGGCAACCGCGATCGCGGTGCGTTGCTGCTCGCCGCCGGACATCTCGGTGGGCCTGCGGTCGGCGCAGTAGCCAACCTCCAGGAGGTCGAGGAGCTCCTGGATGCGGCCCCGGCGGTCTTTGGTCTTGTTGCCTGCAACGGCCATCGCCATGGCCACGTTCTCCGATGCGGTCAAGTACGGCAGGAGATTGCGCGAGGTCTGCTGCCACACGAATCCGACACTGTGGCGCTGGTACTGCACACGCTCTTTGCGGCTCATCGTGAGCAGGTCGCTTCCCGCGCACCGTGCGACCCCGGCGGTCGGGGTGTCGAGCCCGGAGAGGATCGTGAGCAGGGTCGATTTGCCGGATCCCGACGCGCCGACAAGCGCGACCATTTCGCCGCGCTCGACACTGAGGTTGAGTCCCTGGAGCGCCTGCACCTCGACTCCTTCGGCGGCGAAGATCCGCACAAGGTCGGTGCAGAGGATGTGCGGCTCAGTGTCGGTGGTCATGGTTCTATCCTTCCTCGGACGTTCTGAGGGTTTTGGCAAGACTGACGCGGCGGGCCGCGGACATGGCGATCAACGCGGCAAGGATAACGAGGAGTGCGAATCCGCCGACGATGATCCCGATCAGCCACGGGATGAACTGGACGTCGGGTTGCACGACCCCACCGGTGAACGGACGGAGATCAACGCCGGCCAGAACGATGAACGGCAGCACCACGCCAAGCACGAGTCCGATGATGACGGCGACAGCGGCCGTCGGCCCGATCTCCCAACTCGTGATGCCCCTCGCCTGACGCGGCGTGAGCCCGAGCGTGCGAAGGAGTGCGAGGAGCCGCTCGCGGCCGGGTCCGCCGATCATGAGTGCGAGGACCACGGCGGCAGCGCACAGGAGTGCGACGATGACGATGAGCGCGAGCAGGGCGAGCTGGAGACCTGCAGAGATGGGTGATTCGTTGAGCAAGCGTGCGGCATCCGCCGGGCTCTCGATGGTGGCATCCGGGCCGACGATGGTGGATAGTGCGGACTTCACGGCACCGACATTCGCGCCCGCGTCAAGTCGGAGGAGCGTGATGCGAGGCAGGAATTTGTCGATCCCCAGCGCGTGGCTGTTGGCCACGTCGATGAGCACCCAGTCTTCGACACCGCTGAGGGAGGGGGAGGTGCCAGGGCGCCCCCCGTTTACGATGTCAGACTGGCCGAGGGTGGAGTCTTTCGTGATCGAGTACTGCGCGGCGAGATGAGGGGAGAGCAGGACGGGAACTTTGCCGGAGGGAGTCGAGGTCATGTCCAGATCGAATTGGGCCGATCCAGGGACACCGTTCTGGACGCGAGCGAGAGCAGCTGTATCGGCCACGACGATCGGCATCGCGACATTGGCGGTGGACGAGAAGTGTTCCTGAACGGAAAGGTTTTGCAGATGGTTGTCCTGGTACAGAGCGACGGACTCCACTACCCCGTCGACGGCGGCAATCTCGTCACGCTGGTCGGCCGTGAGGATAGGCGAGTCGATCCGCAGGTCTGCTCCGACACTCGAGTGCGCGGCCGAGCTGACGCCGATGCCGACCGTGCCCAGTAGTACGCCAGAGAAGACCGCGACCGCCAGACCGACCACCATCGCCAGCACGGGGGCAAGGCCGGCGGCAGGATCGCGAATGCTCCGACTCGTCCCGAGGAAGCTGACGATGCCCTTCCGACGCTTCGCCGTGCGTGCGAACCAGAGGAGTGGCAGCGGGTAGACGCGGAGCACAATGAGTCCGGCGGACAGTGCGAGAAGGAACGGTACTGCCGCGAGAAGTGGGTCGACCGTGACAGTTTCAGTGTTTGACGTGAGTCCGCGTTGCAACAGGAGCGTGACGGCGAGCGCGGTGAGCGCGAGCACGAGGACCTCAAGCACCCAGCGGTAGTGGCCGCGAGTGCGAGGATTGAGGTCGCCGCGAGTCCTTCGCAGGCCTCGCCCGGACGAGGCGACGGCGACGAGAACGGGAGGGATGATCGCGACAATGATCGCGATGACGACGGTGATCGGCGACCACGAGCGCAGGAAGAGCACAGAAGCGAGCACAGCCCCAATGCCGGCAGCTGGTGCGGAAAGTGCGAAAACTTCGAGGGCCTGAGAAAGCTGCACCTGGGTTCCGCTGGCCCCGCGCGCGGAGGCGAGCGCGAGGGCGTCTCGGCGTCGAAGGATGATGAGCCTGGACAGCAACCACAGAACCGCGATCGCGACGCCGACAGGACCGGACGCCACCATGACGAGCACTGAGGTGGCGGTCGAGGCGCGGGTGAGCGCGGTGGAGAGCGTGTCTTCGGCATCCGAATTGAAGGTGAGTGAGGCGACCGTCGTCGAGCCCGCCACCTTCGGTAACACTTTGGGCTGGCTGATGAAATTGCGCAACTGCGGGAGCAGGTCTTGGTCTTCTTCTACCGTGAGGCCTGAGGAGGAGAACGGGATTCCGACGAACGTCGTCGCGTCCAGGCTGGTCTGGTCGAGGACGACCGGCCACGACCCGGGGTCGATGAACGCGGCACCCGTGACGATTCGGGTGTGGGAGCCAGAGAACGAGGTGTACGAGATTCCCGGGGCCAGTGCGTATCGCGCGGCGGCCCAGAATCCGTCTTTCGGGTCGATCGCGTCGAACGTTCCGGAGAGTTTCGCGTAGAAGCCGTGCTTGTTGTCGACCATGACAATGCGCTCTTCACCCACCGCCCACTTTGCCTCCTGGGCACTCAAGGCGGAAAGGAGGATGTCGATGGTCGGATCAACCGGATTGCGGTCGAACAGCGGGCTGATGGGGAACCGGTCGCCGTCATTCGGCGCCAGGATCTGCTGGAACGGAGCCGGGAATGCACCGGCGGTCAAGCGAACGTGCTTTTCGAGCGCGGGTGACACGTTCAACGTGATGGGGGTCAGCGGATCGTTGAATTCGACGCCAAGTCGAAGCGCCGGAAGTGCGTCGGTGGAGGTCACGAAGTTGGCCACTCCGAGGGCATTGCGGAGCGGACGTGGAGCGCTGTCGGTGATCTGTTTAAGAGAATTCTCGAACTGTTCGAACGGCGCCTTTCCCGGCGTGATGACCGGGCTCCCTGGCGCCGTGCTCAGTAGGTCTCTGCGCGACGCGGGCAGGTTGTCCATTTGGTAGGCAACCTCGGCGGATGTCATGGAGCGCAGCGCGAGGGGGGCCGTGGCGGCGAGTGTAGCGACAACGAGCACGATGGCGGCCATCGCGAGATGCGGTCCGAGGTCGGCTCGGAACTGCCGGGCGAGCAGCCCTGGCAGGGTGGTGCGGGATCGGCGGCTCACCTGGTCTCAATCCTCTCGCTCGTGTCGAGGGCTTGCTTTCTCACGCGCGCGGCCGAGAACCCGGCGATCGCGAGCATGATGACGAGCGACCCGAGAAGCAGAATCCCCCCTGTGACAAGCGCGAACGAGAGGGTGGCGGGCAACCCTGCCGGCACATCCTGCACCGCTGAGTGGGCGAGGTTGGGCACAGTGATGGCGGAGACGGCGAACCCGCCGGCTATGCCGAACAGCGCGGACAGCAGGATGATCGATGAAAGCTCGGCCAGGCGCGCGCGCGACTGTTGGCGTGCGGCAATTCCGACCGCGCGCAGCACAGCGACCTCTCCGCGACGTGCGCGAGCAACGGTCAGGGCGACGGCGCCGAGCGAGATTGCGGCGAGCAGCAGGCACCCGATCGCGGCAACCCACAGCGCGAGTTCGGAGGGGGCGGCGAATTGGGTGTCCATGGCGGCATCCGGGGTGACGAGCGTCGCCCCGTCCGGGAGGGCACTGTCGAGCGTTACCGGCCCACTCGTGGCGAGCCACACCTGGTTCGGGGTCGGAATGGACGTGCTCACCTGCAACATGTAACCGGTGAGCGTAGCGAGGTCGACGAGCACGGCATTCGGGGACTGAACACCGGGCAGCAGCGGGACGACCGCAGCGATCTTCCCGTTGATGGTAAGCCCGCTCCCGGCGAACCGAAATTGAAAGGGGTCCCCGGGCCCGACGTCGAAGTGTGCCGCGAGCTCCTTGCTCACGACGAGAGGAGGCGGGTCTGCCTGGTAATACACGTTGCCTGTGAATCCGGGACTGGCAGGGTTATTCGGATCCGCATCCTGCTCCATGAACCGCAGCCTTGAAATCGCAGCTCCGCTCGCCGGCAAGCCGACCGTCAGTCCGTCTGCGCTGGTTTCCGACGCGGACCCGAAAGCGTCGAGAAGTGGCATTCCCCAGGTTTTCGTGTCGAGCGCGACATGCTGTGGCCCGGCGGCTGTAGTCGCTTCGAGTTCACTGAATGAGGTGTTGAAAAATCCGCTGCCGGCGTGAACCGCGTAGTCGATTGCGACTATGGACCACGTGTCATCGTCAGTCGGGAGATCGAACTTTACGTTATCGGTGATCGTGTCAGTGTTTCCCAACGGAACGGCATCAATTCGAGGAAACACGGCCGTGATCAACGCACCGGTCGAATTGCGGAGCCACATGCTTGCCTGCACCCAACTGTCCGATACCGGCGTCCAATAGCCGGAAGTCGTCGCTTTCGTCACCGTCAACGTGAGCGAGATGGATTTCGCGCCGTCGGGGAGCCGGATGCCCTGGATCTTGGCGGTCCCCACGGAGTCGGCGAGCGACTTCGGATCGAGCGCACCGCCAGCATCCGTCACGATCGAGCTGATCGCGTCATGGGGAATCGCGGTGAGTTGGCCGGCCTCGTTGTCGCCGATCGCGATGGGCGTGGAGAGAACCGGCGTTGCGGCCGTGACGCCGGGAAGGGAAAGGAACTCGGATGCGGTGACGGGAGTTGGACCCGCCAGCTGGAGTCCTGAGTTCGTGAGCGTGACCCGGGCATCAGCGCCAGTGACGAGGTCGGCGTTGCGCTCGGAGAGCGTGTGCCACGACCCCGAGTATGCGGAGGCGATCACAAGCCCGCCGACGGCGAGCGACACCACGAGAACGGCGACCGCATAGCTTCCGAGCCCTCGGGCGACCTGCCGCGCAGAGTACGACGGTTGCAGCGTTGTACGCCGCGCTGCGACACGCTCCCAGGCTGTGGCGAGTGGAGCGAAGATCACGAGGAGCACCAGGGCTATGGCGATGAGCGCGATGGTCGGCGCGACGACGGCGAGAGGGTTGACGCTGACCCCGCCGCTGGCAGTCGTGATGAGCGGGGAGCCGTACAACAGCGACTGCCACACCGCGACTCCGGCCGCCGCAAGAGCGAGCGCTGTCGTGCCGAGGGTTGCTGCGGTCCGCGCTCTCCCCGAATCATCGATCGCGTCGCGTTTCGCGAGGCGAATCGAGTCGAGAAACGCGGTAACCCCGAAGATGACGAGCACCGCTGCAGCGACGAGCACCGCAAACTCCCACAGCGCGAAGGATCCGGCACCCGCGCCGTACAACGCAACAAGCGCCGCAGCGGCTGCCGCGAATCCGAGACCGCATCCGAGGATGCTCACGACCGCGGCTTCGATCACTCCCGCCACCGTGAGCCATTGCGCTGAGGCGCCGCGGGATCGCAGGAGCGCATTCTCCGGGCGACGGGCAAGCGAGAGCAGGCGAGCGAGTTGCACGAGTGCGATCAACCCGATGAGTGCCACAAGCAGAATGCCGACAGGGGTAACACCACGGACCGACGCCAGATTCTTCTGGACGGACGCCGCCGACTGCGCGAGCGTGCCCTCAACGAGAACGTCTCCCTTGCCGACTTTCGCGTCGTCAATGATGTCCTGCCGCAGCGTTGCCGCGATCGTTCCCAGCCGATCGAGCTGGTCGGGGCTGAGCCGATGATGATCGACGGCGATGACCCAGTGCACGGAGGGAACGGGCCCGAGCGTCGCGAGAGCTGCTTCGTCGACGACGAGCGGGCCGAAACTCGGGGTGCCGTCGCCGGCGGGAACGGCTGTGCCCGATGCGACTCCAGGGTCCGAGAACCAGCGCTGATCGGTTGCATCCTTCGGTAGCCACGTCGCGACAATCTTGATGCTCTTCGCGTCCGACCCAATTCCGACTCCAAGAACGTCTCCGACGAACAGGCCAAGCGATTTCGCCGCGTCGGCCTGAAGCGCCCCGAGAATGGGATCGGACGGCCCGGTTGATGCGGCGGGCCAGGCCCCAGCCACGAGTGTTGCATGGTCGGCGAGACCGGCATCCGACCATGAGGTGATGCGCGCCTCGTTCGTGTCAGGAAGTTTGAGCTGCTGTCCGTCCTGTATGGCCGGAAGGGGGAAGTCGATGAGTGTTCGCGTGATGTCGACGGGCAGGCCGGCGAACTCCCGCTCAAAGAACGAGGTCGCCGCCGACGACTGCGCCGTCGGGTCATCACCGAGTTTCGTCTCGACGCGAAGGCTGCTCGCGGTTGCGTCAGCGCCCGCGATGAAGTTTCGCGTGTTGACGGTCGCGGAAAAGTCGAGGTACCCGATGAGCCCCACGACGAGTGCGGTGAGGACAAGGGTGACGGCCGCGACGGTGGAGAGGAGCCCGGTCTGGGACGCAGACCTGCGTAAGGCAAGAGCCGCAGTCCGCATGAGACATTCTCCCTTCCCCCGGTTGACAGTATCAATTTGGCGCTGTCACTGGCGTGTGACGTGCCCGAACAGCGTCTCTCAGCCACGACGTGGTGTTGACTGTTGGTATGAAAATGACCGTCGGCTTTGACACCGTGATGGAGATGCCAGTCCGCGTTGACGGGAGCATTGGCTGATGGCCGAAGTTGTTATTGTCCGCGACGCGGATGAGGCGGGCGAGATCGCCGCTGACCTGATCGAGAAGCTGGTGAGGAACACACCGGACGCGGTGCTGGGGCTGGCGACCGGTTCGACGCCGCTCACCACCTGGACGTCACTCGGGAAACGCGGCCTCGACCTTTCCCACGTGCGCGGGTTTGCGCTCGACGAATATGTCGGGCTCGAGAACGGGCATCCCCAGTCGTACCGCGCGGTCATCGACCGCGAGGTCGTCGGCCCGCTCCGCCTCACCCCCGAGTTGGTCCGGGTACCGGGAGACAGCGGCCCGATCGAAACGGCGGGCGACGACTACGAGGCGGCGATCGCAGCTGCCGGCGGCATCGACCTCCAGGTGCTCGGGATCGGCCGGACCGGGCACATCGGCTTCAACGAACCAAGTTCATCCTTCGGATCCCTCACGCGCGTCAAGACCCTCACCGAACAGACGCGGGCCGACAATGCGCGCTTTTTCGACTCGATCGATGACGTCCCCACCCACTGCATCACCCAGGGACTTGGTACGATTCTGCGTGCACGGCACCTGGTGCTTCTCGCGTTCGGGGAGGCGAAGGCCCGGATCATTGCTGGTGCGCTGGAGGGGCCTCTCACGGCGAGCCTGCCCGCATCCGTCGTTCAGCTTCATCCGCGCGTGACGGTGATTGTGGACGAGCCGGCGGCCTCCGACCTCGCATTCGCCGACTACTACCGGTACGCGTGGGAACAGCGCTTGCCGTGGGAAAAAGTCTAAGCCTGCCCGTCACCGGTAGCCGACGAGTGCCCCATTGGCCCAGACGCGCCCCACGTGCAGGCCCGCGTCGAGGATCACGGCATCCGCTGCGTAACCCGGTGCGAGGCGCCCCAGCCGGTGGTCGAGGCCCAGGGCACGTGCCGGAACGGTGGTGAGCGACGCGATCGCGTCGACCGGATGAACCCCCGCGTGCTCGATCGCATTCCGGAGCGCTACATCCTGCGTGAGGGTGGAACCGGCGATCGACTGCGTTCCGCGAAGGACCGCGAGACCGTCCAGAACGGTCACGTTGAGGGTGCCGAGTCGGTAGTCGCCATCGCCCTTCCCGGCGGCCGCCATCGCATCCGTGATGAGGGCGAGGCGCCCCGGTGCGCCGCGGAACGCCATCCCTGCGACATCCGGATGCACGTGCTGCCCGTCGAGAATGAGTTCGATCGTCACGCGCTCATCCTCGAACGCGGCGATGATGGGTCCGGGCGCCCTGTGATGTATGCCGTTCATGGCATTGAACGCGTGGGTGAGGATGCGCGCGCCGCGATCGAACGCTTCGCGGGCAACATCGAAGTCCGCCTCGGTGTGCCCGATCGCCACGGCAACGCCCGCCTCGACGAGCACGTCGATGGTTTCCAGCGCTCCGGGAAGTTCCGGCGCCAGGGTGAGCTGGCGCAGTGTTCCGCGCGCCGCGCCGATCAGCTCCTCCACCTCGAACGGTTGAGGGGTCGTCAGATAGGCAGGGTTGTGTGCTCCCCTCCTGCCGTCGGCAAGAAACGGCCCTTCAAGGTGCGAGCCGAGTATTGTCGGGTCCGCGTCGGCGAGATCCGCGATGACCGCGAGGCTTTCCCGAAGCTGGGCGAGAGGGTTCGCCACCAGGCTCAAAACTGATCGGGTAGTGCCGTGGGAGCGGTGCATCGCCCGGGCGGCGAGGATTTCTTCCGTGCGGTCATCGTAGGAGTGCCCGCCGCCTCCGTGGCAGTGCAGGTCGATGAAACCGGGCACGAGCCAGTTGCCACCCACGTCAACGCTGTCGGTTGCCGACGGCCGGTCAGGAGTGCGCCCAGAGCCCGTCGCGGTGATCGTGTCGCCCTCGACGATCATCCAAAAATCGTCCACCTGACCCTCGGAGTCAAGCTTGCGCGCGCGGTGGAACAGGGTGCTCATGACGGGTCCCCCCGGCGCTCCAGCGCTATCTCGCGGCGAAGGTTGAGGGTGCCGCTGACCAGAGCGATGACGCCGAAAACGAGGGCGACGATGGGTTCTCCGAGCATCGCCCAGGCGATCACCGCGGAACCCATGACGCCGATTTCCACAATCCCCCGGCCCACCGGGTCGAGCGGAACGCGTGCCTTCGGCGAACGAAACAGCCCCCACACGATGATCGCGAACAGGGGCGTGCCGATCATGAACAGCACCCCTGGCCAGGGGAACGGCCAGGCGAGATACCCCCAATAGCCGAACGTGAAGACCGCGAACAGTTCCAGGAGGAAGCGCAGTACGAGGTTCAGGCTCAGCCCGGCGGTTCGTTGCGGGGCGGGGGGAGACGCTGACACCCGTCAAGCCTATCGAGGGCTCAGCGGAAGATGATGGTGCGTTGACCGTCCAGCAGAACGCGGTGCTCGGCGAACCATTTGACCGCTTGCGTGAGGGTGCGGGATTCCTCGTCCTGGCCGATCGCCCTGAGCTCTGCGACGTTGCGCGAGTGGTCGACTCGAACCACGTTCTGCTCGATGATCGGCCCCTCGTCCAGGTCGCTCGTGACGAAGTGGGCCGTCGCGCCGATGAGTTTCACGCCGCGCGCGTGCGCCTGCCGGTACGGGTTGGCCCCCTTGAAACCAGGCAGGAACGAGTGGTGGATGTTGATCATCCGGCCCGAAAGCGCCTCGCACAATTCAGGGGAGAGCACCTGCATGTAGCGCGCGAGAACGACCAGCTCGATTTCGAGGCTCTCGACGGCGGCCAGGACCCGCCGCTCGAACAGCTGCTTCAGCTCGGGCGAGGAGACGGCGTGCGCCTCAAACGGCACCCCGTAGAACGTGGCGAGGTCCGCGAGATCCGGATGATTGCTGAGCACAAGCGGCAACTCGACGCCCAATTGGCACGCGCGCTGGCGGAACAGCAGGTCGCCCAGGCAGTGGCCCGCCTTCGAGACGAGCACGAGGGTGCGCAACGGCCTGCCCACGACATCCAGCGTCCACGTCATCCCGTACCGGTCGGTGACCGGGGCCAGCTTCGCTTCGAACGCGGCGCGATCGGTGGCGGCCTCCACCTGCAGCCGCATGAAAAACATTCCGGTGTCGAGGCTCGCGAACTGCTGCGACTCCGTGATGTTGCCGCCGGCATCCACGATCGCGCCGCTCACCGCGTGCACGATCCCCGGCTGGTCGGTGCAGACCAGCGTGAGAACCCAGTGCGTCCCGGGGATCAATTCGGCCATAGCCTCCAAGCGTAGGGGAATCACGCGATACGCTGGGATGGATGCCGCCGGCCGCGGCATCCAGCGGGCGGCTTGACGCACCAAACAATTCGTAAGGGGCACTACGGCATGCCTGTGCCAAAAACCGAGACCGCGTTCCCGTGGGTCGGACTGGTGACCCTGGCGGGCGCGATCTTCGTCACCGTCACGAGCGAGTTCCTGCCCACCGGTCTTTTGCCGCAGATGGCGGAGGGACTGAACGTCTCTCAGGCGCAGGTCGGGCTACTCATTACCGTGTTCGCCGCGACCGTCGTCGTCTCGGCGGCGGCCCTCACGAACTTCACGCGACGGTTCCCCCGCAAACCGCTCATCGTCATCGTGCTCGTCGCGTTCGCCCTGACCAACTTTCTGGGCGCCATCGCCCCGACCTACGAGTTCATGGTCGCCACCCGGGTGCTCGGCGGGCTCGCCCACGGATTGTTCTGGGCCGTCGTTGGCGCCTACCCCGGGCACCTCGTCCCACAACGCCAGCTTGCCCGCGCGGTGGCCATCACCTCCGCGGGAGGTTCCGCCGCGTTCGTGCTGGGTGTGCCGGCGGGGACGGCCATCGGGCATGCTCTGGGCTGGCGGCTCGCGTTCGTCGCGATGGGTGCGGTCATCCTCGTGTTCACCGCGCTCGTCGTGAAGTTCGTTCCCGCGGTCGAGCACCGCCAACCTGTGAAGACCGGCGAAATCCCGCTTCCCCTTCGCCGCGACCCGACCCTGCCGGGGGTCATCCTGGTCGGCATGATCACCCTCACGATCATGGTCGGGCACAACCTTTTCTACACCTACATCGTGCCGTATTTCACCGACGTGAACGGTTTCCCGGTGGGCGCGGTGAGCGCGTTGCTGCTCGTGTACGGAATCGCGGGAGCGGGGGGCCTGATTCTGGTCGGGGTGGTCGGCGGGCGGCTGCCGAGGCTGGGGTTGTTCGCGGGCGTGCTGTTCGTGGCGATATCCGCACTCGCGATCGGCCTGCTGCCGACGGAGCAGTGGCTCGTGATCGTCGCACTCGTGGTGTGGGGGGCTGCGCTCGGTGGAATTCCCGCCCTGCTCCAGACGCGGGCGCTGCACACGGCGTCGCCCCAACTGAGGGACCTTTCCTCTGCGCTCGTCACCACATCCTTCAACATCGGGATTGGCGGAGGAGCGTTCGTCGGCGCGCTCCTGCTCGACGGGCCTGGGTTGCGCTCGCTGCCGTTTGTGGATGCTGCGGTCATGGTGGGCGTGCTCGCGCTGCTGCTGGTGAGCGATCGGACGATCCGGAACCGGTCAGCGCGGCGCCCGTCGATCCCCTTTTCCTAGATACCCCAAGGGGGTATAGTGGATTCATGCCCGCCCGGGGTATCGGGGAGGAAGGACTGCCGATGATCGGATACGTCGAAGACAAGGACGCCCTGCTGAAGCGGCTGCGTCGCGCCGAGGGCCAGGTGCGCGGCATCCAGCGGATGATCGAAGACGACACGTACTGCATTGACGTGCTCACTCAGGTATCGGCCGCCACGAAAGCGCTCGAGAACGTTGCGCTCTCCCTGCTGGAGGATCACCTCAGCCACTGCGTCGCCGAAGCCACGAGAGAGGGCGGCGTGATCGCGGACGAGAAGCTCCGCGAAGCGAGCGACGCCATCGCCAGGCTCGTCCGGTCCTGACCCCCAAACCCGTTTTGTCCCTGCCACCGCAACTGAAGGAGAAGCCATGACCAGCACATCGAACGAGGCCGCGCCGACCGACGAGATCACCGAGGAGTACCGCGTGAGCGGGATGACTTGCGGGCACTGCGTCGCGAGCGTCACCGAGGAGATCTCCGAGCTCGAGTCGGTGACCGGCGTCGAGGTCGCACTCAACGCGGGCGATGTTTCGGTGGTGACGGTGCGCAGCTCTGCAGCAGTCGACGCCGAGTCGATCCGCGCCGCGGTCACCGAAGCAGGCTATGAACTGGTGACCCCGTAGTCGTGACGGACACCACCACCGAGCCTGCCCACGACGTCCTCGACACGCTCGACCTGAACATCGGCGGGATGACGTGCGCCTCGTGCGCGACCCGCGTCGAGCGCAAGCTGAACAAGCTCCCGGGTGTCGAGGCGAGCGTCAACTACGCCACGGAGAAAGCCCAGGTGCGAGTTCCGAGCGGCGTCGATATCGAGACGCTTCTTTCGGCGGTCGCATCTGCCGGGTACACCGCGACCGTCCCGGAGCCGCCGGCGCCGGAACCCGTCGCTGGCGCGCCCGGCCCAACAGAGGCAGACCCGACCGCATCTCTGCGGCAGAGGCTCATCGGGTCGGCGGTGCTGGCCACCCCGGTCGTCATCTTGTCGATGGTTCCGTTCCTCCAATTCACGAACTGGCAGTGGCTCGCCCTCGCGCTCGCAGCCCCCGTCGCGCTGTGGGGAGCCTGGCCGTTCCACCGGGCCACCTGGGTAAACCTGCGCCACGGTGCCACAACGATGGACACCCTCGTGAGCATCGGCGTGCTCGCCGCTCTCGCCTGGTCGCTCTATGCGCTGTTCTTCGGCACCGCGGGCGAACCCGGCATGACCATGTCATTCCACTTCCTCTCCGAACCGGGCTCCGGCGCCAACGAAATCTATCTGGAGGTTGCGGCGGCCGTTACCACGTTCCTCCTCGCAGGCCGCTACATCGAAGCGCGGGCAAAGCGCGAATCCGGTGCGGCGCTGCGGGCACTCCTGGAACTCGGCGCCAAGGATGCCGTGAAGCTGGAGGGCGGTCGCGAACAGCTGGTTCCGGTTTCCGCACTCCACCCCGGCGACCAGTTCGTGGTGCGCCCGGGCGAGAAGATCGCCACGGACGGCTTGGTTCTCGACGGGGCATCCTCGGTGGATGCGAGCATGCTGACCGGGGAATCGATGCCCGTGGAGGTTGCCGCTGGGCATCGGGTCGTGGGTGCCACCCTCAACCTTTCGGGACGGCTCGTCGTCGAAGTGACGAGGGTCGGCTCCGACACGGAGCTTGCCCGCATGGGCCGACTCGTCGAGCAGGCGCAGACGGGCAAGGCGCAGGTGCAGCGGCTTGCCGACCGCGTGTCTGCCGTGTTCGTGCCCGTCGTTCTGGTTCTCGCCGTTCTCACGCTCGTCGTGTGGCTCGCCGTGGGTGCGGGGGCCAGCGTCGCGTTCACCGCCGCCGTGGCGACGCTCATCATCGCGTGCCCGTGCGCGCTCGGCCTTGCCACCCCGACCGCGCTGCTGGTGGGAACCGGCCGCGGTTCGCAGCTGGGCATCCTGATCGCGGGGCCCGAGGTTCTCGAGCAGACCCGCCGCGCGGACACGATCGTGCTCGACAAGACCGGCACGGTCACGACCGGCCAGATGGCGCTGCAGTCGGTGATCGTCGGGGACGGCGAGACCGAGGAGGAGGTGCTGCGCCTCGCGGCCGCCGTCGAGCACAATTCGGAGCATCCGACCGCGCGGGCGATCACTCAGGCGGCATCCGACCGCGGGATCGCCATCGGCGAGACGGAGGATTTTGCTGCGGTGGCCGGCAGCGGCGTCCACGGCATCGTGGATGGCCGGCTCGTGATCGTCGGGCGAACGGACTGGGTACGGGAAAATTGGGCCCTCGGGATTTCCCCGTCCCTGGGCAGCGCGGCCGAGAGCGCTGAGGCGTCCGGCGCCACGGTCATGGCCATCGCGTGGGATGGCGAAGTGCGCGGGCTCGCGACGGTTGCCGACACCGTGAAACCCAATAGCGCGCGAGCGGTCGCCCTGCTGAAAGACCTCGGGCTGACGCCGATCCTGCTCACGGGCGACAACGCCGGGGTTGCGGCGACGGTCGCCGAAGCGGTGGGCATTGCGGATGTGCGCGCGGGGGTGACGCCGCAGGGCAAGCTGGAGGCGATCCGCGAGTTGCAGCGCGAGGGGCGCGTTGTCGCCATGGTCGGTGACGGCGTGAACGACGCCGCGGCGCTCGCGGCGGCGGACCTCGGCATAGCGATGGGTTCGGGAACGGATGCCGCGATCGCGGCGGGCGACGTGACGGTGGTCAGCGGCGATCTCGTGGTGGTGGCGGATGCCATCCGCCTCGCCCGGCGAACGCTGCGCATCATCAAGGGGAACCTGTTTTGGGCGTTCGCCTACAACGTGGCCGCGATCCCGCTTGCGATGCTCGGGCTCTTGAACCCGCTCATCGCCGGCGCCGCGATGGCGTTCTCGTCCGTGTTCGTCGTGACGAACAGCCTTCGGCTGCGGGGGTTCCGCGGGTCGCTGTAGGTGGTCAGCCCGCGTGCGCGCCGCACGGTTACTTCCGTGCCGCAGCGCGGCGTGCTTTAGGCTCGTGGCGTGGCCAGGAACACCGGACGTGATGCACGCGGCGAACAGTTCGTGGTAGCCATCGACCAGGGCACCACGTCAAGCCGGTGCATCGTGTTCGACGTGCACTCCACCATCATTGCCGTCGCGCAAAAGGAACACGAGCAGATTTTCCCGCAGCCGGGCTGGGTCGAGCACGATGCATCCGAAATCTGGATGAACGTGCAGGACGTCGTCCAGGACGCGCTCGCCGAAGCGAAGCTCGACGCAGCCGACATTGCGTCGATTGGCATCACCAACCAGCGAGAGACCACCGTCGTCTGGGATCGTGCCACGGGGAAGCCGGTGTTCAATGCGATCGTCTGGCAGGACACCCGCACGGCGGACCTGGTGCGCACACTCGGTGCGCCGGTGGGGCCCGAGCGATTCCGGGAACGCACCGGGCTTCCCTTGGCTACCTACTTCTCCGGGCCGAAACTGCTGTGGCTGCTGGAAAACGTGGATGGGCTCCGGGACCGCGCCGAACGCGAAGAGGTGTTCTTCGGAACGATGGACACCTGGTTGATCTGGAACCTCACCGGCGGGGTCGACGGCGGCCGCCACGTCACCGATGTGACCAACGCGAGCCGCACGATCCTGATGAACCTCCACAGCCTGAGCTGGGATGAGACGATCCTGGAGCGCATGAACATTCCGGCGTCGGTGTTGCCCGAGATCGCGTCGTCGTCCGAAGTGTACGGCGTGGCCACAGGAGCGCTCGCCGGAGTGCCCGTCGCCGGCGCACTCGGCGACCAGCATGCTGCGCTCGTCGGACAGACCGCATTCGAGGAGGGCGACCTCAAGAGCACCTACGGCACCGGGGCATTTCTCCTGCTCAACTCGGGGGAGAGGCCGGTGTCGTCGCAGCACGGGCTGCTGTCGACCGTCGCATTCAAATTCGGCGAGGCGCCGGCACACTACGCGCTGGAGGGGTCCATCGCCGTGAGCGGTTCGCTCGTGCAGTGGTTCCGCGACCAGTTGGGCGCCATCGCTAAGGCCAGCGACATCGAGGCGCTCGCGGCATCCGTCGACGACAACGGCGGGTGTTATTTTGTTCCCGCGTTCTCCGGCCTGTTCGCGCCGCACTGGCGCAGCGACGCACGCGGCGTGATCGCGGGGTTGACCGGATACGTCACGAAGGCGCACATTGCCCGCGCCATCCTGGAGGCGTCGGCCTGGCAGACGCGCGAAATCGTCGACGCGATGGCGGCCGACACGGGAATCGAGCTTCAGGAGCTGCGGGTGGACGGCGGGATGACCGCGAACCGCCTGCTCCTGCAGATTCTCGCCGATGCCCTCGACGTGGATGTCGTTCGGCCGACGGTCGTCGAGACGACTGCGCTCGGCGCCGCCTACGCCGCCGGCCTGGCGGTCGGGTTCTGGCCCGACCTGGACGCGCTGCGCGCAAACTGGGAGGTCGACGAAACCTGGCATCCGGTGGTCGATGCACGGCGCCGGGCGAGCGAGTTCCACCAGTGGAAGAAAGCGGTGTCTCGCACTATGGACTGGGTCGACTAGTCGATCGGCAGAAGTTCGGCGACCGGCCGCAGCCGGAACAGCCGAACAACCCTGCCTGACTCGCGCTCGTAGGAGCGGTACCCGGGCCACTGCGCCTCGATGAGCGCCCAGGCCGCATCCCGCTCGCCATCCGGAATCAGCGTGGCGTGCACGGAGAGGCGCTTTCCGGCCGCCGTGATTTCCGCATCCGGGTTTGCGAGCAGGTTGTAGGTCCAACCCGGGTGCCGCTCCCGCGCAAAGCTCGTGCCGGCGACGATCGCGTTGCCGAACCCGTCGGGCGTGTACATGAGCTCGTTGGCGCGGATCTCGCCGGTTTTCGCCCCCTTCGTATAAAGGGTCAGCGAGTGAACGAGAAGGCTGCTCACCTGCACGCGGCCGCCGCTCAACCCTTTGACCAGCAACTCGACCGGCGGGAGAAGGCGCGGTCCGAGCCAACGGAATGCGCGTGTTCGGGTGAGGGGCGCGACGACCGACCGCACCAGGTGAACGACAGAACTCATGGAACCGCTTTCAGCCAGGGCACCCCGGGGGTGCGTTTGAACCCTATGCCCTGAGAGTCGAGGTAGTAGCCGAACGTGGCGAGCCGCGTGGCGAAATCATCGAAATTCCGGGCATCCTGCTGCATCCACCCCACCTCGGCGATCGCCGCGATGCGCGGAAACGCCATGTACTCGATGTCCGCCAGGGTGCTGATGGTCTCCGTCCACAGTGGTGCTTCAACGCCGAGTACGGTGTTTGGATCCCTGTCGGGAAAGACGGCGGCCGGATCCCAGCCGTACGCTTCCTGAATCGTGAGGGGCGCCTGGGCCCACTCGGTGCCGATGTCTTCGTCCAGGTCGTATTTTTGGTCAAGATAGGCGACGTTCGACGGCGACATGATCAGTTGGCCGCCATTGCCGAGAATGTTTTCGGTGAGCACGGCGGATCCGCCCCGGGGCGTGATGTAGTCCCAGTACTGGCCGATCGTCCCTTTCGGCAGGTCGGTGGCCCAGCCGATGTCGTGCCAGCCGATGACAGTCTTGCCCGCCGAGGCGACGATGCCGCTCGCCCGATTGATGAAGGTCTGGTAGTCGTTCAGGCTAGTGGCGCTCGACTCGTCCCCGCCGATGTGGATCCACGGGCCCGGCGTGAGGGCGGCGAGTTGCGTGATCACATCCTCGACGAAACGCCAGGTCACGTCTTTCCCGACGCACAGGGAAGAGAATCCCACGCTCGTGCCGAAATACAGCGACCGCGCTCGCCCGTTGCAGTTCAACTCGGCGTACGACGCGAGGGCCGCGTTCGTGTGCCCCGGCATGTCTATTTCGGGCACGATCGTGATGTACCGGGATGCCGCATAGTTGACGATGTCGCGATAGTCGGCCTGCGTGTAGTAGCCGCCGGCGCCGCCGCCGACCTGCCGTGACCCGCCCACCTCCGTCAGGCGCGGCCATCCGTTGATCGCGATGCGCCAGCCCTGATCGTCGGCGAGGTGAAGGTGCAGCACATTCATCTTCAGTTGCGCAATATCGTCGATGTACCTCTTGACCACGGACACGGGGAAGAAATGCCGGGCGACGTCCAGCATCGCGCTGCGATAGGTGTAGCGGGGGTAGTCGGTGATCGTGGTTGCGGCGATCGCGTAGCCCGTGGTTGTGGAGGTTCTCGGCGGAAGCAACTGGCGAAGAGTCTGGACGCCGTCGAAGAGTCCGGACGCTTCGTTCGCCGCTATCCAGATCTGGTCGGGCGTTACGCGCAGGTCGTACCCGCCCGGTGTATGGCCCGGCTCCACGATGAGGACGATGTTCCCGCGCCCGGACAACGGCAGGGAAAGGCCCGTCATGGGCCTCAACAGGTTGACGAGGTATTCGGCCACCGGGGCGGCCGCGCCGCGACCATCGACGGCGCTGCGCTCATCGATGGTGAACGTCCCTTCGCCGGGGATGCGGGACACCGGTGACGGGATGACCGTGCGCGCAAGGGTCGTCGCCGTCGCTTCGATGGGCGGCGCGCCAGCGGTCACCGTGGTGCTCACGGCGCCGTTCGCGGTGTTCGCGCCCGCGAGCGCGATTGCGAGCAGGACGTACCACGGCGTACGTCGAAGAAGTGACATGATCGCGTCCTCACGCCGTCGGGCGGCGCTGTGTGGTTGGAGGTTCTGTCGAGACTATCGCCCTTCAACCCGGGTTCGCTGCCGTGATTCCGGGCACCGAATGGTGACCCCGCCACCTGGCTGGGGGACGGTCGATGAACCCGGCGCGGCGCGAGCGTTGAGCGTAACGTGAAGCACAGGAGCGCCGGGAGGCGCACGGTGAGTGTGGACTGGGAGGCGAGGATGCGGGGGATGGCGAAGGCGCTCGTCGCCACAGCCGGCTATGTCGCCCTCGGCCTGGCGGGAGTCGTCGTGCTCATGGTCCTCGAGAGCCTGTGGGCACGGCAGCGACGAATACCGGAACCGGTGTCCCCGGTGGAGGTGCGCTCGGGACTCTTCGGCGGCGACGCTGGCGGCGAACCGCTGGAGTTGGCAATTCTCGGCGATTCGCTCGCGGTCGGCTTCGGTGCGGATGACCCCGACTGCGCGGTCGGCGTGCTGCTGGCCGAGGGCCTTGCTGCGGCATCCGGACGGCCGGTGCAGTTGCGCAACGTCGCCGTGGTGGGGGCCGAATCCAGGGACCTTGCCGATCAGATTCCGCGCCTGTGCCATCCGGGGGTCAGTCTCGAAGTGGTGGTGATCATCGTGGGCGGCAATGAGATCCTGCACCTGCACAGGATCGGGTCGTCGGTGCAGTATTTGGCCGAGGCGGTGCGATTCCTTCGCCGACGGGGGTGTGAAGTGGTCGTCGCCACGTGCCCGGACGTTGGCACGGTGAGGATCTTCGCCCAACCGCTGCGGTCCCTCGCCCACCTGCTCAGTCGGCTGCTGGCCACTGCGCAGACCATTGTCGTGCTCCGTGCGGGTGGCCGCACGGTGTCCATGGCGGAGGAGCTGGGGCCGATTTTTCGAACGAATCCCGACGCCATGTTTTCCGCCGATCACGTTCACCCCTCCTCCCAGGGTTACGCTCGCGCGGCAGCGATCATTCTGCCCAGCGTGTGCGCGGCGGCCGGGTATTGGTCGGGTCAGAAACTGAACGTTCCGCACAGGATCTACCGGCAAGATCTCCGCATCCACCGGTTGGCGTGGCTGGCGTTTAGGACCGTCCGGCACGCGGGCGCGGAAGTGCGGCCCGCGGAGGCCGAGTCCTGACACGACGCGAGGGGCGTGCGCGATATGCTTGCCGCATCGCGACTGGCGTTCGGGTGGATCACCACCGGGGAGCGATGACCAAGCGAATCGGCCGTACGCCTGGGCCGTAAGCGGATACCGTTATAGGTATCCGATGAGCCCAGCGTCTGTCACACACCGAGGAGCCAGCCCGTGTCCGATCGCCTTCCATCCACGTTCACTGATCCGTTGTCCAGCGTCGACCCGGAGATCGCGGCTGTGCTCCAGCAGGAGCTCGGCCGCCAGCGCGACTACCTCGAAATGATCGCGAGCGAAAACTTCGTGCCGCGCGCTGTGCTCGAGTCGGCGGGATCCGTGCTCACCAACAAATATGCCGAGGGGTATCCGGGGCGCCGCTACTACGGCGGATGCGAGTTCGTCGACATCGCCGAGCAGCTCGCGATCGACCGGGCGAAGGCGCTGTTCGGAGCGGAATACGCGAACGTGCAGCCGCACTCCGGAGCCACCGCGAACGCGGCAGTCCTCTCCGCGATCGCAGAGC
>OEIU01001021.1_pt1 | contig 20623 bp, 15 predicted proteins | sample 1539221 | NCBI WGS metagenome assembly OEIU01 (sample SAMN03792071, study PRJEB22550) | activated sludge metagenome | feature: wastewater treatment plant; material: activated sludge; isolation source: Wastewater treatment plant of a petroleum refinery complex | place: Argentina: Zarate | collected...
GCCTCGAACTGCTCGCTGCGGTTGCGCGTGAACTTCGGCCAGGCCTGCGCGCCGGGAATCAGCGGGCTCAACGCGGCCATCATCTGGCAGCCGTTGCACACGCCCAGCGCCAGCGTGCCGCTGCGGCTGAAGAAGGCGGCGAACTGTTCGGCCAGCATCGGGTTGAACAGGATCGAGCGCGCCCAGCCCTCGCCCGCGCCGAGCGTGTCGCCGTAGCTGAAGCCGCCGCAGGCGACAAAGGCCTGGAACATGTCCAGCCGCGCGCGCCCGGCCTGCAGGTCGCTCATGTGCAGGTCGAAGGCGTCGAAGCCGGCCTGCGCCATCGCGTAGGCCATCTCGACATGGCTGTTGACGCCCTGCTCGCGCAGGATCGCCACCTGCGGCCGGGTCTTCAGCACGGCCGGTGCTTCGCCGGGATTGAAGCTCAGGTGCAGGTGCAGCCCGGTGTCGCCGTCGGCGCCGGCCGCGGCGTGTTCGGCATCGGCGCATTCGGGGTGGTCGCGCAGCCGTGCGATGCGCCACGACACTTCGTCCCAGGCCTGCTGCAGCTCGCGCAGCGGCGCCCGGAACACCGCCTTGGCGTCGCGCCATACCTCCATGCGCCGCTTGTCGTTGAGCCTGCCCACCGCATGGCTGTGGCGCCCCAGGCCGTGGCGGCGCAGCACGCCGATGGCCGCATCGCGCATCGCGCGCGGCACCTGGATCAGCACGCCCAGTTCCTCGTTGAACAGCGCGCGCAGAGTCAGCTCGCTGCGGCGCTCGCCGACCTGCGCGGCCCAGTTCTTCGAGTCGCCGTATTCGGCACGGCTGTCGGCGATGCCGTCGCTCTCGGTGACCAGCAGGTCGACGTTCAGGCTCACGCCGAGCTGTCCGGCAAAGGCCATCTCGCACGCCGCCGCCCACAGGCCGCCGTCGCTGCGGTCGTGATAGGCCAGCAGCATGCCGGCGGCGCGCAGCTCATTGATCGCATCGACCAGCGACTTCAGCGCGCCGGCATCGTCCAGGTCAGGAACCACGTCGCCGAAGCGGCCCAGGCACTGCGCCAGCATCGAGCCGCCCAGCCGCATGCGCCCCTGCCCCAGGTCGACCAGGATCAGCGTGCTGTCCACCGCCTGCAGCTGCGGCGTCAGCGTGCCGCGCACGTCGTCGAGCGTGGCGAAGGCGCTGACGATCAGCGACACCGGCGCCGTGACCTGCTTGCTCTGACCGCCATCGTCCCAGCGCGTGCGCATCGACAGCGAATCCTTGCCCACCGGCACGCCGATGCCAAGCTTCGGGCACAGCTCCAGCGCCACCGCCTTGACCGTGTCGTACAGCGCCGCGTCCTCGCCCGGCTCGCCGCAGGCCGCCATCCAGTTGCAGCTGAGCTTGAGCTGGTCGAGCACGATCGGCGCGGCCAGCAGGTTGGTGATCGCCTCGCCCACCGCCATGCGCCCGGAGGCCGGCGCATCGAGGCTGGCCAGCGGCGTGCGCTCGCCCACGGCAAAGGCCTCGCCGCGCACGCCCACGAAATCGGCCAGCGTCACCGCGCAGTCGGCCACCGGCACCTGCCACGGCCCGACCATCGGGTCGCGGTGGCTCAGGGCCCCGACCGTGCGGTCGCCGATGGTGACCAGGAAGCGCTTCGAGGCCACGGTCGGATGGCGCAAGACATCGAAGGCCGCCTGCTCGAGCTTGACACCGGTCAGCTCCAGCGGCGGCTCGGCGCGCCGCACGCGCGTCACGTCGCGTTGCATCTTCGGCACCTTGCCGAGCAGCACCTCCATCGGCATGTCGATGAAGCGCTCGCCGCCGGGGCCGTCTTCCAGCACCAGCCGGCGCTCGTCGCTGACCACGCCGACGACGGCGAAGGGGCAGCGCTCGCGCTCGGCCATCGCCTGGAACAGCGGCAGGCTCTCGGGCGAGATCGCCAGCACGTAACGCTCCTGGCTCTCGTTGCACCAGATCTCCTTCGGCGCCAGCCCGCGTTCTTCCAGCGGCACGCGCCGCAGGTCGAAGACGGCGCCCTTGCCCGCGCCGTCGACCAGCTCCGGAAAGGCGTTGCTCAGGCCGCCGGCGCCGACGTCGTGGATCGCCAGGATCGGGTTCACTTCACCGAGCGCCCAGCAATGGTTGATGACTTCCTGCGCGCGCCGCTGCATCTCGGGGTTGCCGCGCTGCACGCTGTCGAAGTCCAGCGCCGCGGTATTGCTGCCCGCGGCCAGCGAACTGGCCGCGCCGCCGCCCATGCCGATGCGCATGCCCGGCCCGCCGAGCTGGATCAGCAGCGTGCCGGCGCCGAAGGGCAGCTTGTGCGTCTGCCCGGCGCCGATCGCGCCCAGCCCGCCGGCGATCATGATCGGCTTGTGGTAGCCGCGCCGCACGCCGGCCACGTCCTGCTCGAAGACGCGGAAGTAGCCGCCAAGGTTGGGCCGGCCGAACTCGTTGTTGAAAGCCGCGCCGCCGAGCGGGCCGTCGATCATGATCTGCAGCGCGCTGGCGATATGTGCCGGTTTGCCGACGGGCTCGCGTTCCCACGGTTCGTCGGTATCGGGCAGGTGCAGGTTCGACACCGAGAAGCCGGTCAGGCCCGCCTTCGGCCGCGCGCCGCGGCCGGTCGCGCCCTCGTCGCGGATCTCGCCGCCGGCACCGGTGGCCGCGCCCGCGAAGGGAGAGATCGCCGTCGGGTGGTTGTGCGTCTCGACCTTCATCAGCACGTGCGCGATCTCGTCGCGTGCCGCATAGACGGGCGCATTGGTGTAGCCCTGCGGCAGCCAGCGCCGCACCGGGCCGCCGAGCATCACCGCGGCGTTGTCGTGATAGGCGACCACCGTGCGCTGCGGCGACACGCTCTCGGTGTGGCGGATCATGCCGAACATCGACAGCGGCTGGTCCTGGCCGTCGATGCGGAAGGCGGCGTTGAAGATCTTGTGCCGGCAGTGTTCGCTGTTGGCCTGCGCGAACATCATCAGCTCGACATCGCTGGGGTTGCGTCCGAGCCTGGTGAACGCCGCCACCAGGTAGTCGATCTCGTCGCCGCTGAGTGCCAGGCCGAAGCGGCCGTTGGCCTCGTGCAGCGCCGCGGCGCCCTGCCCCAGCAGGTCCACGTGTTCCAGCGGCGGCGCCGGCGGCTCGTCGAACAGCTGGCGCGCGGCGTCGTGCTCGAAGGCCACGCTCTCGGTCATGCGATCGTGCAGCAGCGCGGCGCAGGCGGTCAACTCGTCGGCCGTCAGCGCCTTGCCGGCGCCGAGCAGGCCGCGTTTCAGCCCCAGCCGGTACTCGGTCGCGCGCTCGATGCGCTGCACCGCCAGGCCGCAGTTGTGCGCGATGTCGGTGGCCTTGCTGGCCCACGGCGAGACCGTCCCCAGGCGCGGCATGACGACGATCAGCCGACCCGCCGCATCCGGCGCCGCCGGGTCGCCGTAGCGCAAAAGCGCCTCCAGCTTGTCGGTCGTGGCCGCGTCCAGCGGCGCCGCGCAGCGCACCCAGTGCACGTATCGGGCGCCGACTTCGCCGATGCGCGGGCTCACCCCCTGCAGCGCCTGCAGCAGCCTGCGCGCACGGAAGGCGGACAGGGCGTTGCCGCCCTGGAAAGAATGAAGCAGGGTCGTCGTCGTAGGGGCAGACATGCGGTCGCTGGGAGCAATGGGCCGCGCCGGACTCGGGCGATCGACGCGCAGGCCCGGCATTCTAGGAGCCTGTCGGGTGGGATAATCCCGCCCCATGGCAATCACCTTCAAGACCGGCAGCGAGGTCGACGGCATGCGCTTGGCCTGCAAGCTGGCCGCCGAGGTGCTGGACATGCTGACGCCGCATGTCAAGGCCGGCATCAGCACGCAACAACTGGACAAGCTGTCGCTGGACTACATCGTCAATGTGCAGGGCTGCGTCTCGGCCACCGTCGGCTATGCGCCGCCGGGTTATCCGCCCTTTCCGGCGTCGATCTGCACCTCGATCAACCACGTGGTGTGCCACGGCATCCCCAACGACCGGGCGCTGAAGGACGGCGACATCGTCAACATCGACGTTACCGTCATCAAAGACGGCTGGCACGGCGACACCAGCCGCATGTTCATCGTCGGCGAAGGTTCGATCCAAGCCAAGCGGCTGGTGCAGCTGACCTACGAGGCGATGTGGCGCGGCATCGTGCGCGTCAAGCCCGGCGCAAGGCTCGGCGACATCGGGCACGCGATCCAGAGCTTCTGCGAGAGCCAGGGCTTCTCGGTGGTGCGCGAGTTCTGCGGCCACGGCATCGGGCGCAAGTTCCACGAGGAGCCGCAGGTGCTGCACTACGGCCGACCGGGCACGCTGGACGAACTGCAGCCGGGCATGACCTTTACCATCGAGCCGATGGTCAACGCCGGCCGGCGCGAGATCCGCGAGCTGGGCGACGGCTGGACCATCGTCACCAAGGACCGCTCGCTGTCGGCGCAGTGGGAGCACACGGTACTGGTCACCGACAGCGGCTACGAGGTGCTGACGCTGTCGGCCGGCAGCCCGCCGCCGCCGGCCTTCGCCGCCGGCTGACATGGGGTACTGATGTCCGCCGTGCTGCAGCCCGACGCGCAGCGCCGGGTGGCCGAGTTGCGGGCGCGCTTTCGCGACGGCAAGGCGGCACTGCTCGAGCATTTCGGCGCGTCGCGCGCCACGGCGCTGGCCGCGACAAGGCTGACCAAGGCGCTGACGCGCCATGTAGACAGCCATCTGGCCCAGCTCTGGGAACGCGCCGGCCTGCCCGCCGGCGTGGCGCTGGTTGCGGTGGGCGGCTACGGCCGCGCCGAGCTGTTCCCCTATTCCGACGTCGACGTGCTGCTGCTGCTGCCGCCCGACGCCGGGCTCGACGACGCGGCCGACGGCAAAGCGGCGGCGCTGCGCGAGGCCATCGAGACCTTCCTGCACGACTGCTGGGACATCGGCCTGGAAATCGGCTCGTCGGTGCGCAGCGTCGACGAATGCGTGCAGCAGGCGCTCCAGGACGTGACGGTGCAGACCGCGATGCTCGAGTCGCGCTTCCTGTGCGGCTCGCGGCGCCTGTACACCGAGTTCCGCCAGGCCACCGACGCGGTGATGGACGCCAGGGCCTTCCTGCGCGCCAAGGTGCTGGAGATGCGCCAGCGCCACGTCAAGTACGAGGACACGCCCTACTCGCTGGAGCCCAACTGCAAGGAAAGCCCGGGCGGGCTGCGCGACCTGCAGCTGATCATCTGGGTGGCGCGCGCCGCCGGCCTGGGCCGCAACTGGACCGAGCTCGCGGCCCGGGGCCTGGTGACGCCCTTCGAGGCCAGCCAGCTGTACAAGCACGAAGGCGCGCTGAAGCTGATCCGCGCCCGGCTGCACCTGATTGCCGGCCGGCGCGAGGACCGGCTGGTGTTCGACCTGCAGACCGCGGTAGCCGACAGCTTCGGCTGCAGGTCCACGAGGGCGCAGCGCTCGTCCGAGGTGCTGATGCACCGCTACTACTGGGCGGCCAAGGCGGTGACGCAGCTGAACCAGATCCTGATGCTGAACATCGAGGAGCGCATCCGCGGCTCGGAAGAAGCACCGATGCGTCCGATCGACGCGGACTTCTTCGACCGCGGCGGCATGCTCGAGGTGGCGCACGACCGGCTGTACAGCGAGCAGCCGCACGCCATCCTGCGCAGCTTCCTCGTCTACCAGCAGACGCCGGGCATCAAGGGCCTGTCGGCGCGCACGCTGCGCGCGCTGTACAACGCGCGCAACCTGATGAACGCCGGCTTCCGCAATGACCCGGTCAACCGCGCCACCTTCATGCAGATCCTGCGCCAGCCGCAGGGCATCACGCACGCACTGCGGCTGCTGAACCAGACTTCGGTGCTGGGCCGCTACCTGTGGGTGTTCAGGCGCATCGTCGGGCGCATGCAGCACGACCTGTTCCACGTCTACACCGTCGACCAGCACATCCTGATGGTGGTGCGCAACATGCGCCGCTTCTTCATCCCCGAGCACGCGCACGAATATCCGTTCTGCTCGCAGCTCGCCGGCCAGTGGGACGAGCCCTGGCTGCTGTACGTGGCGGCGCTGTTCCACGACGTGGCCAAGGGCCGCGGCGGCGGCCATTCCGAGCTCGGCGCGGCCGAAGCGCGGCGCTTCTGCCGCGAGCACGGCGTGTCGCGCGAGGACAGCGCGCTGATCGAGTTCCTGGTGCGCCAGCACCTGACGATGAGCCGCATCGCGCAGAAGCAGGACTTGAGCGACATCGACGTGATCCAGTCCTTCGCGCGCCTGGTGGGCTCGCCCCGGCGCCTGACGGCGCTGTACCTGCTGACGGTGGCCGACATCCGCGGTACCGGCCCGAAGGTGTGGAACGCCTGGAAAGGCAAGCTGCTCGAAGACCTGTACCGGCTGACGCTGCGCGCGCTCGGCGGCGAGCAGGCGAACCTGGACGCCGAGATCGAGGCGCGCAAACAGGAGGCGCGCCAGCTGCTGGCGCTGCATTCGGCGCGCCCGGGCACCGAGCAGCAGCTGTGGAACACGCTGGAGGTCAGCTACTTCGCGCGCCACGACGCCGCCGACATCGCCTGGCATGCACGCTCGCTGTGGCGCTGCCTGGACACGGCCGTGCCGGTGGTGCGCGCACGCCCGTCGTCGGTCGGCGAAGGCCTGCAGGTGCTGGTGTATACGCCGGACATGCCCGACCTGTTCGCGCGCATCTGCGGCTACTTCGACTCGGCCGGCTTCAGCATCCAGGACGCGAAGATCCACACCACGCGCGCCGGCTTCGCGCTCGATACCTTCCAGGTGGTCAGCACGCGGCTCGAGGCCGGCGACGCGGCCGCCTACCGCGACCTGCTCTCGCTGGTAGAGACGCAGGCGGTGCAGGCGCTGGCCTCGACCGGGCCGCTGCCCGAGCCGCGGCAGGGGCGCGTGTCGCGCCGCGTGCGCTCGTTCCCGGTGACGCCGCGCGTGGCGCTGCATCCGGACGAACGCGCGCAGCGCTGGCTGCTGAGCATCAGCGCCAGCGACCGCTCCGGGCTGCTGTACGCGATCGCGCGCGTGCTGGCGCGCCACCACATCAACCTGCATCTGGCCAAGATCAGCACGCTGGGCGAACGCGTCGAGGACACCTTCTTGGTCGACGGACCGGCGCTGCAGCATGCGCGCACGCAGCTGCAGGTGGAAAGCGAGCTGTTGGACGCATTGGCGCCGACGTGAGCGCGCGTGGCCGCTCCAAAGTGCTCGCACCGCAGCGCGATCAGCGCGGAGGTTGCCTTATGAGCGCGCGTGGCCGCTCCAAAGCGCTCGCACCGCAGCGCGATCAGCGCGAAGCTTCACGATGAGCCTGCGTTTGGTCACTGCCACCGAGTGGGACAGCGATGCGCAGCGCTTCGGCCAGCTGATCGACGTTCGCTCGCCGGCCGAGTTCGCCGAGGACCATCTGCCCGGCGCAGTCAACTGGCCGGTGCTCGACGACGAGCAGCGGCGCGTCGTCGGCACGCTGTACAAGCAGGTGTCTGCGCTGCAGGCGCGCAAGGTCGGGGCGGCGATGGCCGCGCGCCGCATCGCCGACCACCTGGACGTTTCGGTGGCCGACCAGCCGCGCGAGTGGCAGCCGTTGGTCTACTGCTGGCGCGGCGGCCAGCGTTCCGGCGCCCTGGGCTGGTTCCTGAGCCAGATCGGTTTTCGCACCGCGCAGCTGCAGGGCGGCTACAAGGCCTTCCGCGCGCTGGTGCGCGAGCAACTGCCGACGCTGCCCGGCCGCTATCGCTGGCAGGTGCTGTTCGGCCGCACCGGCAGCGGCAAGACGCGGCTGCTGCACGCGCTGGCCGACGCCGGCGCGCAGACGCTCGACCTCGAAGGATTGGCCGGCCACCGCGGCTCGGTGCTGGGCGCGCTGCCCGGCACGCCGCAGCCCAGGCAGAAGCGCTTCGACACGCTGTGCTGGCAGGCGCTGCGCGGCTTCGACGCGCGGCGCCCGGTGTTCGTCGAAGGCGAAAGCCGCAAGATCGGCGCGCTGCGCGTGCCCGAGGCACTGGTGCAGCAGTGGCGCGAACACGGCCGTTGCATCCACGTCGAGCTGGACGATGCGCAGCGCGTGCAGTTGCTGCTGCGAGACTACGGGCATTTCGCCGCGGACGCCGAAGGCTTCTGCCGCCTGCTCGACGGGCTGGTCGTGCTGCGCGGCCGCGACACGGTCAAGGCCTGGCAGGCACAGGCACGCAGCGGGTGCTGGGCCGAGGTGTTCAGCGCGCTGATGCGGCAGCACTACGATCCCTTGTACGAGCGCTCGTTCCGCCACGGCAACCCGCCGCTCGGGCAGGCGATGCCGCTGCGGCTGGCCGACGCGGGGCCGCAGTCGATGCGCGAGGCCGCGCGCCGGCTGATCGATGACCTGAGCGCATGACCGGAGCGAGCCGCGCGAGCCGCGACAATAGCCGGGCCGCCGCTGCAGCGGACGCACGCACAACGACCTCACCGAAGCGATGCCAGCCGAATCCGCCCTCGAGCAATCACGCCGCTGCCGGCTCGCGCCGGTCGGGTATGCGCAGCCCTTCTTGTGGCTGCGGCGCGGCTGGCATGACCTGTTGCGCACGCCGTTGCCGGCGCTGGCGCATGGTGTGGCCGTCACCGGTTTCGGGCTGTTGCTGCTGCTGCTGGCGCATCGCCACTTCTGGCTGCTGGCCGGCGCCTTCAGCGGCTTCCTGCTGATCGGCCCGATCGCCGCCACCGGGCTGTACGCGGTCAGCCGCGCGCTCGAGCAAGGCCGCCAGTCGACGCTGGCCACCGCGCTGGCGGCGTGGCGGCCGCGCGACCATCGGCTGGTGCTGTTCGGGCTGCTGCTCGCCGCCGCCGGGACCTGCTGGGTATTGACCTCGGCGTCGCTGATCACCGCCTTCGCGCCGCAGCCGGTGCGCGGCCCGGCCGATTTCCTGCGTGTGGTCGTGCTGGACGAGCATTCGTGGCTGTTCGAGGGCTGGTTGATGCTCGGCGGCGTGCTGGTGGCGCCGGTCTATGCCTCCAGCGTGGTGGCCATTCCGCTGATGCTGGACAAGCGCATCGGCGTGCTCGCCGCGGTGCTGACCAGCTGGCGCGCGGTGCTGCAAAGCCCCGGACCGATGGCGCTGTGGGGCGCGCTGCTGATGGGCATCACGCTGATCGGCATGAGCACCGCGCTGCTCGGGCTGATCGTCGCCGTGCCGTGGCTGTCCTACGCCAGCTGGCACGCCTACCGCGACCTGGTGCCGCAGGCGGATCTGGAAAGCGCCTGATGTTCGGCTTCACCGAAGACCAGATCGCGCAGTTCGGGCTGACCTTCGGCGTCGGCGCGTTCATGCTCTACATGGTGTTCATCATCTTCCAGCTGGCGCGCGAATCGAAGGCCGGCCGCTTCGGCACCTTCGTGCTGTTCCTGGCGCTGGGCTTCGGGCTGCTCGGCTACGTCGCCAAGGGCGTGATCAAGTTCTTCATCGGCGGCGACTGATGGGCGACGGCGATGCCGCCGTGCCGGCCCGGCCACGACATTCGTGGTTCGACGACGCACAGGCGCTGCTGACCGGCACGCTGTTCGTCGGCCTGGGGCTGGCGATGTTCCAGCATGCCGGGTTGATGACCGGCGGCACGGTCGGTCTCGCGTTCCTGGCGCACTACGCCACCGGCGCGGCCTTCGGGCCGCTGTTCTTCGTCATCAACCTGCCGTTCTACGCCCTCGCGTGGCGGCGCATGGGGCGGCGCTTCACGCTGAAGACCCTGGCCGCAGTGACGCTGCTGGCGCTGCTGTCCGAGGCCTTGCCGCACTGGCTGCGGCTGCAGCAGGTGGCGCCCTGGTTCGCCGCGGTCGGCGGCGGGCTGCTGGTCGGCGCCGGCTTCATCATCCTGTTCCGCCACCGCGCCAGCCTGGGCGGGCTGAACGTGCTGGTACTGTGGCTGCAGGAGCGCTTCGGCTGGCGCGCCGGCCACGTGCAGATGGCCATCGACTCGGCGATCCTGCTCGCGTCTTGGCCGTGGATCGATGCCAAGCGGCTGGCGCTGTCGGTACTCGGCGCGGCAGCGATGAACTTCGCGCTGGCCGTCAACCACCGGCCCGGACGCTACATGGCCTTTTGAAGGGACGCGTGAAAAGGCCGGCAAGGCCGGCCTGTCCATCCGCAGAGCGGCAATCGGTCGAGGCCGCGCCTCAACCACCCATATGCAACCCGCCGTTGCAGCTGAAGTCGGCGCCGGTGGTGAAGCCGGAGTCGTCACCGGCCAGCCAGGCGACGATCGAGCCGATTTCATCCGGCGTGCCCAGGCGCTTGACCGGAATGCCGGCGACGATCTTTTCCAGCACTTCGGGCTTGATCGCCTTGACCATGTCGGTGCCGATGTAGCCCGGGCTGACGGTATTGACCGTCACGCCCTTGTTGGCCAGCTCCTGCGCCAGCGCCATCGTGAAGCCGTGCATGCCGGCCTTGGCGGCCGAATAGTTGGTCTGGCCGGCCTGGCCCTTCTCGCCGTTGACCGAGGAGATCTGGATGATGCGGCCCCAGCCCTTCTCGACCATGCCCGGCACCACCTGCTTGGTGACGTTGAACATGCTGTTCAGGTTGGTGTCGATGACCGCGTCCCAGTCGTCGCGCGTCATCTTCAGGAACATGCGGTCGCGCGTGATGCCGGCGTTGTTGACCAGCACGTCGATCGGCCCCTGCTCCGCCGTGGCCTTGTTGAACGCGGCGACCGTGGACTCCCAGTCGGCGACGTTGCCCGCCGACGCATGGAAGGTGTAGCCCAGCGCCTTCTGCTCGTCCAGCCACTTCTGCCAGTCGCGCGTCGGCCCGCAGCCGGCGATGACGTTGAAGCCTTCCTTGCTCAGGCGCTGGCAGATCGAGGTGCCGATGCCGCCCATGCCGCCAGTCACGTATGCCACTTTCTTTGCCATGCTCATCTCCTTGGTTGGTCGAAAAGGAGGTTCACCCAGCCGCCAGGCAGCGTCAACCGGGTTCGCCCTGAAATCCCCTGCTTGAAGTCGCCGCCGACGCTGCTCGTTCAGGCCTTCTGCCGCACGTAACGGCCCGGTGCCGGCTCGATGGCCGGGTACTTGCGGCTGCCCGGCGACTTCGGCGCCGCGACCTGCACGCCCGACAGCGGCGCCAGCCAGCCGCTCCATTCGGGCCACCAGCTGCCGGGCACCTCGGTCGCGCCGTCGAACCATGTGTCGGCATCGGCCGGCAGCGCCTCGTTGATCCAGTAGTTGCGCTTCTTCTTGGCCGGTGGATTGATGACGCCGGCAATGTGCCCGGAGGCACCGAGCACGAAGCGCTTCTTGCCGCTCATCACGCGCGTCGAGGCATAAGCCGACTTCCACGGCACGATATGGTCCTCGCGCGACGCGTAGATGAACACCGGCGCCTTGATCGCGCCCAGGTCCAGCTTCTCTCCGCACACCGTCAGCTTGCCCGGCTGCTTCAGCTCGTCCTGCAGATAGGTGTGGCGCAGGTACCAGCAGTACATCGGGCCCGGCAGGTTGGTGCCGTCACCATTCCAGTACAGCAGGTCGAAGGCCGGCGGCGCCTCGCCCTTCAGGTAGTTGCCGACGACGTAGTTCCACACCAGTTCATTGGGCCGCAGGTAGCTGAAGGTGGTGGCCAGTTCCTGACCCTTCAGAAGCCGCGGGCCGCCGGGCGCCTTGTCGCCGATGGTCATCTCGCGCAACTGCACGCCGGCCTCGTCGATGAACAGGTCGAGTATGCCGGTCTCCTGGAAGTCGAGCAGCGTGGTCAGCAGCGTCACCGACTGCGCCGGCTGCTGGCCGCGCGCCGCCAGCACCGCCAGCGCCGTGGCCAGGATCGTGCCGCCGACGCAGAAGCCGAGCGCGTTGATGGACTTGGCGCCAGTCAGATCCTGCACCACCTCGATCGCGCGGATCGCGGCGTTCTCGATGTAGTCGTCCCAGGTGCGGTCTGCCAGCGAGGCATCGGGGTTGCGCCAGCTGACGACGAAGGTACGGTGCCCCTGCTCGACGGTGTAGCGGATCAGCGAGTTCTCCGCCTGCAGGTCCATGATGTAGAACTTGTTGATGCACGGCGGCACCATCAGCATCGGCCGCTCGTAGATCTCGGACCCGAGCGCCTGGTACTCGATCAGCTGGAACAGCTCGTTCTCGTAGACCACCGCACCTTGCGTCGTGGCCACGTTGCGGCCGACCTCGAAAGCCTCTTCGTCGGTCTGCGACACATGGCCCTTGCGCGCATCGCCGAGCAGCTGCTGCAGGCCCGCCGCCAGGCTCTGGCCGCGGGTCTTCAGCGCCAGCTGCTGCGCCTCGGGATTCAGCGCGAGGAAGTTGCTCGGCGCCATCGCATCGACCCACTGCTGCACCGCGAAGCGGATGCGTGCGCGTGTCTTCGCATCGCCTTCGACGGCTTCGGCCATCTGCATCAGCGCGCGCGCGTTCAGCAGGTACATGCTGGCGTTGTAGTAAGTGGCCGGATTGTCGGCCCAGGCCGCCGCGGCGAAGCGCCGGTCGCGCAGCGCGGGGGGCGCGGCAGCCGGCGCCGCGGGTTGCTGCAGCCCCTGCAGTGCCTGGTTCCACAGCGCGGTTACGCCCTCGACATAGTCGCGCTGCAGTTCGCTCAGCGCCGCGGCAGGCAGGTTCAGGCCGGCCACGCTCTGCAGCGCCTCGTGCATCACCGCGGTGATGCCTTCGGTCCCCAGGTCCGGCAGGAAGGTGTTGGGCTCGGGCATCGTCGCAGTCTCCTTGGCAGTCCTTGGCGGCCACTTGGCAGTGGGCGCTGTGCGTCGTTCTTCTGAACCGCCGATTGTCGCGCCGCAAGCTTAGCGCAGTCTGACCGCCATTCGCTGCGTCAGCGGCGGATCCATACCGCTGCCGCCATGCGCCCGGTGACGCCGTCGCGCCGGTACGAGAAGAAGCGCGAGCGCTGCTCGACCGTACAGTGCTCGCCGCCGCTGATGCGCTGCACGCCGCCGTGCTTCAGGCGATCGCGCGCCAGCTGCGGCAGATCGGCCCACCAGCGCGGCGTGCCGTGCGCCGGCGGCGCCGGCACGAAACGCCGTGCATCGGCCGCCTCGGGCGTTTGCGCGAAGGCGCGCAGCACGTCGGCGCCGACCTCGAAGCGCCGCGGACCGATGCACGGCCCGAGCCACGCCCACACCTCGCCGGGCGCGCAGCGCGCGGCGCTGCACAGCGCCGCGAGCGCGGCTTCGACCACGCCGCCGGCCAGGCCGCGCCAGCCGGCATGGGCCGCGGCCACGGCGCGGCCCTCGGGCGCAGCCAGCAGCAGCGGCAGGCAGTCGGCGACCTGCACGACGCAGGCGATGCCGGGCTCGTCGGTCCAGGCGGCATCGGCCGTCGGCGGCGCGTCGAGCAGCGCCGGCGTGGCGCGCACCACGCTGCAGCCGTGCACCTGGTGCAGCCACACCGGCCGCGCGCCCAAGCGCTGCACGAAGCGGCGCCGGTTCTCTGCCACCGCCGCAGCATCGTCGCCGACGGCCAGCCCCAGGTTCAGGCTGTGCCAGGGCCCAGCGCTGACGCCGCCGGTGCGCGTGCTCATCAACGCACCGACGCGCGCGTCTGCAGGCCAGGGCGGCCGCAGCAGCTCGGCGTCGGCCAGCGCCGGCGGATCAGAAGGCATCCGGGCAGGCTTCGGGACGCGTCTTCTCGAAGGCGTCGAGCTTCATGCAGGCGTCGAACACGCGCATCACCTGCGGCACATGGCCGGTGCGGCACTGGAAGCGCTGCGCGTTGAAGATCTGCGGCACCAGCGTGCAGTCGGCCAGCGTCGGCGCATCGCCATGGCAATAGCGCGACGGCATCGCCGCCAGCTGGCGCTCCACCGCCTCGAGCCCGCTCTCGACCCAGTGGCGATACCAGCGGTCCTTGTCCTCGCCGCTGACCTTCAGCGACTGCGTCAGGTAGCGCAGCACGCGCAGGTTGTTCAGCGGGTGGATCTCGCAGGCGATGTCCAGCGCGATCGCGCGCACGCGCGCGCGGCCCAGCGCATCGGCCGGCAGCAGGGCGGGCAGCGGATGCTTCTCGTCGAGGTACTCGATGATCGCCAGCGACTGCGTCACCGCATGTTCGCCGTCGCGCAGCAGCGGCACCAGCCGCGACGCCGATACCGCGGCATAGGACTCGGCGGTCTGTTCGCCCTTGACCAGGTGCACGGCCTTGTAGTCGTAGTCCAGGCCCTTCAGCGCCAGCGCGATGCGCACGCGGTACGAGGCCGACGAACGGAAGTAGTTGTACAGCTCCATGCGCTTTCTCCTCAACGCACCGCCACGCGCAGCGTGCCCAGGCCTTCGATCGCGGCTTCCATCAGCTCGCCGCGCTGCACCGCGCCGACGCCGGCCGGCGTGCCGGTGTAGATCAGGTCGCCGGGCTGCAGCAGCCAGGCGGCGCTGAGGTGGGCGATGATCTCGTCGACGCTCCAGATCAGCTCGGACAGGTCGCCCTTCTGCTTTTGCACGCCGTTCACCGCCAGCGTGATCGCGCCCCGGTTCAACACGCCGGTGCGCGCGATCGGATGCACCGGCCCGATCGGCGCGCTCTGCTCGAAGGCCTTGCCGATGCACCACGGCCGGCCCTGCTTCTTCATGTCGTTCTGCAGGTCGCGGCGCGTCATGTCCAGGCCGATCGCATAACCCCAGACGTGCTGCGAAGCCTGGTCCGCCGCGATGTCGCGTCCGCCGCGGCCGATGGCCACGACCAGCTCGATCTCGTGATGCAGGTTCGCGGTCCGGCTCGGGTAGGCCATCTCGCCGGTCTGCCCTTCGGCCACCGGCAGCGCCGCATCGGCCGGCTTCAGGAAGAAGAACGGCGGCTCGCGGCCGGTGTGGCCCATCTCCTTCGCATGTTCGACGTAGTTGCGGCCCACGCAATAGATGCGGTGCACCGGAAACGAGCCGCCGCCAGCCACCGGCACGACGGTCTGGGCGGGCGGGGTCAGCACGAGGCTCATGGCGTTTCCTTCCTGGCGGTGCCGGCATGCACGGGCGCCGGCGATGATGCCATGCATGGCGCCGGCTAAACTGCCCCGCATGTTCGACATGCACCGCATCAAGCATTGCCGCTCGTGCGGCGCCGCCACGCAGTACCTCGTGCCGGCCGGCGATAACCGCGAGCGCGCGGTGTGCAGCGCCTGCGGCGAGATCCACTACGAGAACCCGCTGAACGTGGTCGGCACAGTGCCGGTGTGGGGCGACCAGCTGCTGCTGTGCCGCCGCAACATCGAGCCGCGCTACGGGCTGTGGACGCTGCCGGCCGGTTTCATGGAACTGGGCGAGACCACCGCCGAAGGCGCGGTGCGCGAAACCGAGGAGGAAGCCGGCGCGCGCATCGAGCTGCAGGAGCTGTTCTCGCTGCTCAACGTGGCGCGCGTCGGCCAGGTACACCTGTTCTATCGCGCCCGGCTGCTCGACACGCGCTTCGATCCGGGCCCGGAAACCATCGAGGCGCAGCTGTTCCGCGAGCACGAAATCCCGTGGGAGCAGCTCGCCTTCCGCACGGTGCGCGAGACGCTGCAGTGTTATTTCGCCGACCTCGAGGCCGGGCGCTTCCAGCTACACGTGGCCGATATCGGCTAGGCGCGGGGCCAGCGCCAGCGCAAACGCACCCTCGCCTTCGGCCTGCGCCAATGCGTCGGCGCAACGGGCCAGCGCGATCGGCGCGCCGCAGTGCGGCGGCAATTCGGCCGCGCCGATAGCCAGCTCGGCCAGTGGATCGACGGCAGCCAGCGCTGCGCGCAGTGCCAGAAGCAGCGAACGCGCCGTTTCCTCGCACAGCCCTGCGGCGGGCAGGTACAGCGCTGCGTCGCTGCTGCCCAGCCGCCCGGCCAGCGCGCCCTTGACGCGCCGCGGATACGACTGCAGCACCTGCGCCACCGCCGCCAGCAGGCGCTCGGTACCGGCCGTGCCGAGGCGCCGGTCCATCGCCGGCAACCCGCGCAGCCGCACCCGCAGCAGGCCCGAGCCGCGCGCGTTGGCCTGCAAGGCCGCATCCAGCCTTGCGACGAAGGGCAATCGGCACGCGGGGCGCACCCGCGCAGCCGCCAGGTCCACGGTCAGCCGCTGCCAAAGCTGTTGGGCCAGCGTCACCACGACAGCGCCCCGGCAGCCGATGCCGTGCCCGGCGCAGCGGGCGCGGGGGGAGGAGGATCGCGGCGGTCGGTGCACAAGATGGGTTGGCCTGCTCGACGCAGGCTGCCGAGCCATTTCGGCCGCCGCCGGCACGACTTGAGCCCGGCCTCATGGCGCCGCGCTGCATTGCGTGCCAACGGCACGCCGCACGCGCGAGGCGATGCCGATGCCGGGGACGCCTACTTGCGCTGCGGCGGCAGGTCGGTGCAACTGCCGTGCGCGACTTCGGCCGCCATGCCGATGCTCTCGCCCAGCGTCGGGTGCGGATGGATGGTCTTGCCGATGTCGATTTCGTCGGCGCCCATCTCGATGGCCAGCGCGACCTCGCCGATCATGTCGCCGGCGTGCGTGCCGACGATGCCGCCGCCGAGGATGCGGTGGCCCCCGTCGGGACCGGCATCGAAGAGCAGCTTGGTGAAGCCCTCGTCGCGGCCGTTGGCGATGGCGCGGCCCGACGCGCTCCACGGGAACAGGCCCTTCTTCACCGCGATGCCCTTGGCTTTGGCTTCGTCCTCGGTCAGGCCGACCCAGGCGACCTCGGGGTCGGTATAGGCCACGCTCGGGATCACGCGCGCGTCGAAGGCCGAGATCTGGCCGGCCGCGACCTCGGCCGCCACGTGCGCCTCGTGCACGGCCTTGTGCGCCAGCATCGGCTGGCCGACGATGTCGCCGATGGCGAAGATGTGCGGCACGTTGGTGCGCATCTGCAGGTCCACCGGGATGAAGCCGCGGTCGGTCACCACGACGCCGGCCTTGTCGGCGCCGATCTTCTTGCCGTTGGGGCTGCGGCCCACGGCCTGCAGCACCAGGTCGTACAGGCCAACGCTTTCCTTGCCGTCGGCGCCCTCGAACTTGACCTTGATGCCTTCGGTGGTCGCCTCGGCACCGACGGTCTTGGTCTTCAGCATGATGTTGTCGAAGCGCGGCGCGTTCATCTTCTGCCAGACCTTCACGAGGTCGCGGTCGGCGCCGAGCATCAGCGAATCCATCATCTCGACCACGTCGAGCCGCGCGCCCAGCGTCGAATACACCGTGCCCATCTCCAGGCCGATGATGCCGCCGCCGACGACCAGCATCTTCTTCGGCAGCTGGCGCAATTCCAGCGCGCCGGTGGAGTCGACGATGCGCGGATCGTCGGGCAGGAAGGGCAATCGCACCGCCTGCGAGCCGGCCGCGATGATGCAGTGCTTGAAACGGATGGTCTGCGACTTGCCGGTCTTGTCCTGCGCATTGCCGCTGGTTTCTTCGACCTGCACATGGTGCGGGTCGACGAAGGTGCCGCAGCCGCGCACCACCGCCACCTTGCGCATCTTGGCCATCGCGCCCAGGCCGCCGGTGAGCTTGGCGACGACCTTGTTCTTGTGCGCCAGCAGCTTGGCGGCATCGACCTTCGGTGCGGCGAACTCGACGCCCAGGTCGGCGAAGTGCTTGACCTCGTCCATCACCGCGGCCACGTGCAGCAGCGCCTTGCTCGGGATGCAGCCGACGTTCAGGCACACGCCGCCGAGCGTCGCGTAACGCTCGACCAGCACGGTCTTCATGCCCAGATCGGCGGCGCGGAAGGCAGCCGAATAACCGCCCGGGCCGGCGCCGAGCACCAGCATGTCGCATTCGAGGTCGGCGCCGCCGGCATAGCTCGCCGCAGCCGGCGCTTGCGCGGCCGCCGCCGGGGCCGGTGCGGGCGCCGCCGCGGGCGCGGATGCGGGCGGGCTTGCAGGCGCCGCGGCTGCGGCGGCGCCCTCGCCTTCCAGCATCAGGATGAGCGAGCCTTCGTTGACCTTGTCGCCGAGCGCGACCTTCAGCTCCTTGACGGTGCCGGCGGCCGACGATGGAATCTCCATCGACGCCTTGTCGCTTTCCACGGTGATCAGGCTCTGCTCGGCCTGCACCGCATCACCCGGCTTGACCAGCAGCTCGATCACGGCAACGTCCTTGAAGTCGCCGATGTCCGGGACCTTCACTTCGATGAGTGCCATCGTGCGTCTCCCGGCTCAAAGGACGATGCGGCGGAAGTCCGCCAGCAACTGGCCCAGATAGGCGTTGAAGCGCGCCGCGGACGCACCGTCGATGACGCGGTGGTCGTAGCTCAGCGACAGCGGCAGTGTCAGCCTGGGCACGAACTGCTTGCCGTCCCACACCGGCTTCTGGTAGCCCTTCGACAGCCCGAGGATCGCCACCTCCGGCGCGTTGATGATCGGCGAAAAGGTGGTGCCGCCGATGCCGCCCAGCGAGCTGATCGAGAAGCAGCCGCCGCTCATGTCGGCCGGCCCCAGCTTGCCGTCGCGCGCCTTCTTCGACAGCTCGGCCATCTCCTGCGCGATCTGCAGCAGGCCCTTCTTGTCGGCGTCCTTCAGCACCGGCACCACCAGGCCGTTGGGCGTGTCGGCGGCAAAGCCGATGTGGAAGTACTTCTTGTAGACCAGCGCGTCGCCGTCCAGGCTGGCGTTGAACTCGGGGAACTTCTTCAGCGCCGCGACGCAGGCCTTGATGACGAAGGCGAGCATCGTCAGCTTGATGCCGGCCTTTTCGTTCTCCTTGTTCAACTGCACGCGCAAGCCTTCCAGCTCGGTGATGTCGGCCTCGTCGTTGTTGGTGACGTGCGGGATCAGCACCCAGTTGCGGTGCAGGTTGGCGCCGCTGATCTTCTTGATGCGCGGCAGATCCTTGCGCTCGATGGGGCCGAACTTGGCGAAATCCACCTGCGGCCAGGCCAGCAGGCCGGGGATGCCGCCGCCGGCCACCGCCGCCGGGGCCTTCGGCGCGGCCTGCGTGCCGGCCATCACGCCCTTGACGAAGCCCTGCACGTCGGCCTGCGTGATGCGGCCCTTCGGCCCCGAGCCCTTGACCTGCTCCAGCGGCACGCCGAGTTCGCGCGCGAAGCGGCGCACCGAAGGCGAGGCATGCGGCAGCGCCGCGGTCGGTGCGCTCGGCTGATGCGCCGCGGCCGGGGCCGGGCTGGGCGCGGCGGGCGCCGGCGCGCGGGCTTCGGCTGGGGCCGCCGCGGGTGCCGCGGCCGGCGCGGGCGCTGCGGCACCGGCCGCGGCCTGCAGCACCGCCATCGCCGAGCCCTCGGACACCTTGTCGCCGAGCTTGACCTTCAGCTCCTTCAGCACACCGGCATGCGAGGACGGGATCTCCATCGACGCCTTGTCGGATTCCACCGTGATCAGGCTCTGCTCGACGGCGATGGTGTCGCCGGGCTTGACCAGCAGCTCGATCACCGCCACGTCCGCGAAGTTGCCGATGTCCGGCACGACCACCTCGACCAGACCACCGTTCGCAGGCGCCGGTGCGGGAGCCGGCGCCGGCACCGCAGCCGCCACGGGCGCAGGCGCGGGCGCAGCGGGCGCGGGGGAAGGCGCGGGCGCCTCGGCCCCCTGCGCCGCTTCGAGCAGCAGCAGCAGACTCCCTTCGCTGACCTTGTCGCCGAGCTTGACCTTCAACTCCTTGATCACGCCGGCATGCGAGGACGGGATCTCCATCGACGCCTTGTCGCTCTCCACCGTGACCAGCGACTGCTCGGCCTTGATGCTGTCGCCTGCCTTGACCAACAGCTCGATGACCTCGACCTCCTTGAAGTCGCCGATGTCGGGAACCTTGACTTCCACCACCGCCATGTTCGTCTCCTTGTCGTGCGGGTTGTCGCGCTCAGGCCTGCAGCGGATTGACGCTTTCGGTGTCGATCTTGTACTTCTTGATCGCCTCGGCCACCTTCGCGGCCGGCAGCGCGCCTTCGTCGGCCAGCGCCTTCAGCGCGGCGACGGCGATGTAGTGGCGGTTGATCTCGAAATGCTCGCGCAGCTTCGCTCGGAAGTCGCTGCGGCCGAAGCCGTCGGCGCCGAGCACGCGATAGGCGCGCCCCTTGGGCACGAAGGCGCGGATCTGGTCCACGTAGTTCTTGATGTAGTCGGTGGAGGCCACCACCGGCCCCGGGTGCGGCTCCAGCTGCTGCGCGACGAAGGGCACGCGCGGCTTCTCGGTCGGATGCAGCAGGTTCCAGCGCTCGCAGTCCTGGCCGTCGCGCGCCAGTTCGTTGAAGCTCGGGCAGCTCCAGACGTTGGCCGACACGCCCCAGTCGCTGGCCAGCAGCTGGCGCGCCGCCATCGCCTCGCGCAGGATCGTGCCGCTGCCCAGCAGGTTGACGCGCGGCGTCTTTTTGTCGCCGCTGCCCTGCTCGAGCAGGTACATGCCCTTGAGGATCTGCTCCTCGGTGCCGGCCACCAGCCCCGGCATCGCATAGTTCTCGTTCAGCAGCGTCAGGTAGTAGTAGACGTTGTCCTGCTTCTCGACCATGCGCTTCAGGCCATGGTGCAGGATCACCGCCACCTCGTGCGCGAAGGTGGGGTCGTAGCTGACGCAGTTGGGGATCACGCTGGCGTAGATGTGGCTTTGGCCGTCCTCGTGCTGCAGGCCCTCGCCGTTCAGCGTCGTGCGCCCCGAGGTGCCGCCGAGCAGGAAACCGCGCGCCTGCATGTCGCCGGCGGCCCAGGCCAGGTCGCCGAAGCGCTGGAAGCCGAACATCGAGTAGTAGACGTAGAACGGCACCATGATGCGGTTG
>OEIU01001022.1_pt1 | contig 20585 bp, 18 predicted proteins | sample 1539221 | NCBI WGS metagenome assembly OEIU01 (sample SAMN03792071, study PRJEB22550) | activated sludge metagenome | feature: wastewater treatment plant; material: activated sludge; isolation source: Wastewater treatment plant of a petroleum refinery complex | place: Argentina: Zarate | collected...
GACGAGGACGAGGTCCGCCGACAGGTTGCCTGCGTCGTGAAGCTTCGTGACGATCCGCCTTGCGTGGCCCACTGTGTTGCCAGCGCACGGATCGGCCTCGTGGTGCAGGACGAGTACCGGAAGCGTCGTGGTCTCCCAGTTCAGCGACGTGCCGTTCTGGCCGGCGCTGACGATCAACCCGGAAACCAGGGCTGCCCGCTGCTCGTCCTGCAGGCGCTTGTACGCCTCGGTCACGCTGATGCTGCCCATGCTGTGCCCCATCAGCCAGACCGGCTTGCCCAGCTGCTCCTTGTAGTGACGCACGACATCCGCGACACGGGACAGATGGTCCGCTCCCGTACGCTGGCCGGACCAGTGGCTCGAGGTATGCAGCACGGTAGGGCTGTCGAAGATGACGACGTTGAATCGGCCCGATGTGGCACCGGAGTCGCTGAGGCTGCGTAGCATCCGGTTGAACGGATAGACGGAGAAGTAACCATGCTTCTCCGTCACGTCGGTCCCGAATCCGCGCCGGCCTTCGCCGCCGGGGATGAACACGAGCGTCGCGACCGCGTCCTGCGCGGGAAACAGGAACGTCATCGTCGGGTCCGACGACGACAGCAAGCTCTTGTGCGTGGGCTGCACCGCCGCGACTTGTGCCGAGGCTGCCCATGGAGCCGCAGCCAGACAAAGCAGCGAAATGACGCGCGCAGTCGAAAGCAGGAACTGCATGTGTGGTCTCCCCCAGTCGAATCGCGGCGATCGCGAGCACTCGTCCGTCCGGGGGGTGCACTCGACGTCAAGGGGTGGATACGCATTTGCCGCGCCAGTTCGAGCGGGGGTCAGGCGGTTCGGGTCGCCGCAGAATCACGCCGGGTCGTGGTGCGCGTGGTGCCTTTCGACGACGCCTTTGGCTTGAGCTCCGCCGCGGCACCCAAGCCAACGAGAGTCTGCTCCAAACAGGCAACCTGCTCGGGTGAGAAGTACGAGCGTCGCAAGGACGCCAGAAACGGGCCAAAGGCTTCGTCGATCTGCGTACCGAAGCGCTGAAAGATCTCGGCCAGGTAAAGATCGTGCCGGATCAGCGACTCGGCCATCGTAACGATCGGCTCGCTGCGCGTATAGGCTGCGTATACCTCGCCATGCATCTTCGCAGTCAATGCCGTCTTGAAGTCCGTGGTAATCGTGAACAGGTTGTCCGCATTTCCGACTCGAACGCCGTTGCCTTCGTGCAGGTAGATGCGGACATTGTCGTTAAAGCGAAAGCGCGCTTCGTCCTGGCCGAAGAGGATGATCATGATTGTGACCCCCCGTTCGGTGGCATCCCGAAGTGCCGTCCGGTGCGTCTCGACGACGTCTTCGTGAGCCTTGATCCAGACATGAACCCGCGCATTTGCGATCATTTCTGCGATCATGGCGTTCACTGCATCGGCACCTTGCAGGTTCCAGACGAAGTCGCGCTCTTCACGGGCCTTGAGGTGGCTCAAATCAGAGGCCAGCTGCTGGCAGCGACTCGAAGTGTCCCGGGCAATGCGAGCAAGCAGGTTCTGCGGGTCGACGGGAACGTAGCGGGTAGGGTTCTGGCTGAATGGCTGCACTGCGCCCTTTTGCGTGCATATTTCGAGTGCGCTGTAGGTATTGGCGCGGGGGAGTCCGGCCGCTTTGCTGACCTCGTAAGCCGTGGCAGGGCTTGATTGCAGCAACGCAATGTAGGCTCTCGCCTCATACTCGGAAAAGCCGAGCCCCTGTAGTTGCTCGACCAGGGAGTGCCGCTGGGCGCCTGATCCAAGAGACACGGCGGCTGGCTTCGTTGCCCGCGGGCGAGCAGGGCTGCGCCGCCGCAGCGCCGTGGGTCGGGCGGCAGGTTGCTTCCGTCCGTTCTTGGTCATTCGAGCCTTCCGGTCGCAAGAAAGCGTCAGTCTAATCTGAAGAGCCAATGCGGCGGTGCGCTTCGTATCCGATGGCCAGCAAGGCGGCCGCGCTGTCTGGAAGGTCCTTCTCCGGGGTGTCGCTAACGATTTCGAGCGCCATGGCGCCAGCGTAGTGGGCCTCACGAAGAGCCGTGCCAATGTCCTTGAACGGCACTGCTCCGAGGCCGACGGGATCGTGGCGCCAGGTCTGCGTTGACGTATCCGAGAGGTGCACTAGGCCGAGTCGAGGCATGGCCGCCTTCAAACCCTCGATCGGGTCCTCGCGCGCAAAGACTGCGTTTGCGACGTCGTACACGATTCCAACGCGTTCAGGCGGCAGGTCGCGAATGGCTTCCATGAGCTGGCCGGCGCGCGGAAGAAAGGAGAAGGGTACGTTCTCCAGGAGCAACCGCACGTCTCGCGCTTCTGCATGCCGCGCAAGTCGCGCAAGGCTGTCCGAGAACCAGCCCAGCAGCGCTTCGTGGGATGGAGGCAGGAGTCCTCTTCCCTGACCCGGTACCACAACCACGTCGTGGGCGCCCAGATCGGCCGCGAGGTCGATTACGTCGCGAAGGTATTGCTGGGCGAACTCCCTGACGTTACTAGCGGGACTCGCCAGATTGTTGTCGAAGCCGCCCGCATTGAGCGAGACAACTCGTGCACCGTGCGCTCGCAGCGCTTCGACCAGGTGGCGCCTGTGCGCCGTGTCGCAATCCGCTGGCCAGAGGTGTGGAGCGGTCAGAAGGACCTCGAAGGCATCGAAGCCGATTTCCGCCAGCCAGGGGATGCAGTCTACGAAGGGATGCTTCCAGATGAAGGAGAAGGTATTGCAGACGAATGGCTGGCGCATAGGTAAGAATCCGTAGTTGCCTGTTAAAGCGTAGTGGCATAAACTACTACGTCAATGGCGAACATTCAAGTTCGCCAAGTGCAAGGGTCGCAAGAGCCCGTCGCACACGGGCAGGCAGAGGAGACTGATCAGATGCGGGTCCTGGTTACGGGGGCCGGTGGCTTCCTGGGTTATGAGACAACGCGCAGCCTTGCCGAACGAGGCGACACCGTCATCGCGTTCGACACGGCCTTCGGCAAGCCGCTACTCAGACTCGCAGGGGACTCGCCCCAAGTGCGAGTCGAGGCAGGTGATTTGACCGATCTCGCCAATCTCGTTCAGGTGTTCGAGGCGCATCGACCCGAGGCCGTCGTGCACCTGGCGGCCGTGGTTGGCGTCCCGGCTTCGCTTGGAAGTCCGTCGAACATCGTGCGGGTGAACGTCCAGGGAAGCCTCAACCTCTTTGACGCCATGCGGCTCTTCAAGGTCGCGCGGGTCATACACATGAGCACGGAAGAGGTCTACGGAGACTTCGAACAAGCGTGCGCCAGTGAAGATCATCCGCAGCGGCCGACGAATCCCTATGGAATCACGAAGCTCGCCGTCGAGCACTTCGGGCGCAGCTACGGGCAGTTCCATGGGCTTGAATGCATCAACCTGCGCACCTCCTGGGTCTACGGAATCGGCCTGGATCGGCCGCGACCGCCGATGAACTACCTGGAGGCGGCGCTCACAGGTCGAAGCATCGACTTGCCCAGTGGCGGCGACACCGTAATCGACTACGCATACGTAGATGACGTCGTGGCCGGAATCCTGTTGGCCCTTGATCACCAGGCCCACCGCCACGACGTTTACAACCTCGCAAGTGGGCAAGGCGTGAGCGATCGGGAAATGATCGAGGAGATTCGCCTGTTGCTTCCGGAGGCGAGGCTTCGTGTTGGTCCGGGGCTTCGTCCTTACTCGTCGGGTCACCGCATGCCGGTCAAGGGCGCGCTCGACTGCTCCAGAGCGCGCGAGGAATTCGGCTACGTGCCGCGGTTCGACATTCGCCGTGGGCTTGCGGAATACGTGAATCGTTGGCGCGAGCGAGGGGCTGTGTCGTGAGCCTGCGCTTCGCTCGTGGCCATTGTCGCGTTGCCGCTGCTTGTCGGAGAGACCATTGAAACTGATCACTGTCCCCTCGTCGCCATTCGGTCGCAAGGTGGCGATCGTCGCATCGGAACTGGGTGTCCTCGAGCGTCTGGACGTCGTCCACGACAATCCATGGAAGCCGGAAACTCAGGTGCCGAAATTCAATCCGATCGGAAAAGTGCCTGTCCTGGTCGCCGAAGATGGCCTGGTGCTCTACGGTTCATCCGTGATCTGCGAGTACTTGGACAGCCAGTCAGGCCGTGACGGCCATCGATTGTTCCCGGAAGCGGGTGCTCCACGCTGGACTGCTCTTCGGCGCCAGGAATTGGCGGATCAGGCCACCGAAGCGTTTGTCGCGGTTCGACTCGAGCGCAACCGTCCGCAAGGAGAGCAATCACCCAGATGGGTCGAGCGCAAGCTTGCTGTGCTCGCCCGATGCCTCGATGCGCTGGAAGTGGAGGATTTCAAGATCATCGATGCTCCGACGATTGGACACGTGGCTGCTGCCGTCCTGCTCGGTCATCTGGACTTTCGTCGCACGCCAGTCGACGCCAACTGGCGACCCGATCGCCCGAGGCTGGCTGCCTGGTACGACAGCTTTGCTCAACGGCCGTCGATGATCGCCACGCCTCCCAGCGATTGAGCGCGAGATTGCCATGCTGGAAACCGAGTGCATCGTCGTTGGGGCTGGCGCAATAGGCCTGGCTATTGCGAGGCGGTTGGCCATGAGCGGGCGTGACGTTCTGGTGCTCGAGCGTGCTGCTCGCGTGGGAACGGAAACCAGTTCCCGCAGCAACCAGGTAATTCATGCTGGGCTCTATCACCGTCCGCGAGGGCCTCAGGCGGTATTTTGCGGACGTGGTCGAGAAGCGCTGTACGAGTATTGCCAGGCTCATGGTGTCGAGCACCGACAGGTGGGCAAGCTTGTCGTGGCGACTGATGATGACTCCGTAGGCTGGCTCGAAGAACTGCATGGGCGTGCACTAGAAAACGGGGTGCCCGCCTTGGAGATGCTGGGGTCGAGGGCTGCAAACCAACTCGAGCCGAATCTGCGCTGCAAGGCGGCGTTGTTCTCGGGGCGAAGCGGGATCGTCGACGCGCACGGACTCATGCTCGCCTATCAGGGCGACGCCGAGTCACATGGTGCTGCCGTGGCATGCAATACAGCCTTTGTATCGGCCACACGAAGAACGGGTGGGTTCGATGTGGAGGCGCGATCTCCAAGCGGAGAGCGTCACACGGTCCGCTCTGCCATGTTGGTCAACTCGGCGGGCATATGGGCGCCCGAAGTTGCCCGCGGCATCGAAGGAATGCCGTCGGATCAAATCCCGAAGATTCATTACGCAAAGGGCGTGTTCTTCGCGGTGCGCGGGCGAGCACCCTTCGGTCGCTTGATCGTCCCCGAGCCTCGGACGTGGCGGCTGGGGGGCATCTTTACGCTCAACTTGGGGGGGCGCGGCCTGTTCGGGCCAGATGAGGCCTGGGTTGACGCGGTGAACTATGACATCGAGGGATGGCCGATGTCGCACGTGTACGAGGCCATCCGGCGGTACTTTCCACAGCTGCCCGATGATGCGCTGACTCCCGACTACTCGGGCATCAGGCCGCGGCTCAATGGTCCGGGCGGAGTCCCGGCTGACTGGCTGATTCAGAGCGAGGCGCAGCACGGTGTTCCAGGCTTGATCAACCTCTTCGGCTTCGAAAGTCCGGGAATCACCTCTTCCCTGCCGATCGCCGATGCGGTCGCCGGTGTCTTTGACGGCGAAAAGTTGCCGTATGAGGTCGATGCGTCGAACTATGGGGACTACGTGCCCCCGCGTGCATCGCAAACACTCTCATGAGCGTTGGAGTCTTGACGTAGTAGCGCCAGCAGCTACACTGTCTCCGTTGAACAATCAACTCAGAAATAGAGAGCCGCGTCGCCATGGCATCCACAAAGGGCGGTGAATACATCGTCGACTTCCTTATCCGGGAGAAGATTCCTTACGTGTTCGGAGTTTGCGGGCATGGCAACGTCGGACTGCTCGACGCCATGTATGACCGCAAGAGCGAGCTGAGGCTCATTTCGCCAAGGCACGAGCAATGTGCTGGACACATGGCCGATGCTTACTACCGGGTGCGACATGAGCCCGTTGCGACGCTTTCGTCGATAGGGCCTGGCACGGCGAACCTTGTGATGCCCTTGGCGAACGCCTACGCGGATTCGTCGGCCGTGCTGGCGATCACGTCGAACGTGCCAACGCAGCAGACCTTCCGCAGCGCGTTTCAGGACTTGTCCCGCAAGAACGAGGTGGAGTTTGCATCCGTCTTGCGCCCCGTGGTCAAGCGCACCTTCCAGCCGCCGACATTGGAGACACTGCCCATCGCAATGCGTCAGGCGATGGCCCTCACCACGTCAGGCCGGCCCGGCCCCGTGAACGTGGACGTTCCATTCAATCTCTTCCAGGAATCGGGAGAGCTTTCATATGAGGAGTCGCAGCGGACCACGCTCGGCGCCCGCTTGGGTGCAGCACCGGATCAAGTCGTGGCGGCGGTCGACATGCTGATGGGGGCCAGTCGCCCACTGATCTACGTGGGCAACGGCGTCACGTTGTCCGAGGCCGCGCCCGAGCTCCAGGAGCTCGTGAGGACGCTTCAGATCCCGGCAGTGTTCCTTCCGAACGGCTTGGGGACGCTTGACATGCGTGATCCACTGGCGCTTGGCTTCGTTGGCCGTAACGGCGCCTACCAGGCGAACGAGGCGGCTCGCCGATGCGACGTGCTGCTCGATCTCGGCGCGCGCTTTGACGACCGTTCAGCTTCCTCGTGGATTCCTGGGTATTCGTGGAACATTCCCCCGACGCGTCTCATCCAGGTGGATGTCGACCTGTCGGAGATCGGTCGCACCTATCCAGTCGCGATCGGCATCAACGCCGACGTGAAGACATTCCTGCGGCAGATGCTTCAAGAAGTTGCCCACCGTGGGGAGCCGAATCTTCAACGTAGCGCGGCTTGGCGGTCCGACATTGCCGCATGGCGCGCGCAATGGGACGCGCACATCCGACGAAGCGAGATCATCCCGGCATCCCCCATGCATCCTCTGCAGGTGGTTTCGGATCTTCGAGAGGTCCTCCCCGACGACGCGATCGTGCTCCCTGACGTTGGAGCTCATCACAACTGGTTCATGCAGTTCTGGGAAGCCCGCAGACCTCAAACCTTGCTTAACGCATATGGCTACGGCGGCATGGGTTTCGGGGTTTGCGGCGTCCTGGGTGCAAAGCTCGCCGCACCGGATCGGCCCTGCATCGCAGTCTGTGGCGATGGCGGGTTCAGCATGGCGCCGCACGTGCTCTCAACGGCTGTCGAGTATGACATTCCGGCCGTCTGGGTCGTATGGAACAACTTCGGGTGGACTTCCATCCGCGACATTCAGTCCGGGATGTTTGGTGGGCGTGAAATCGGCACGATGTTCCGCAAGGGCGACGAACGCTACAACCCGGACTTCGCCGCGATGGCGCGTTCCTATGGCGTGGAGGGTCTGACCGTCATGAACGGTCGCGAACTCAAGGATGCCCTGGTACATGCCATCTCGCTTGGAAAGCCGGCCCTGATCGACGCGCACGTCAACGGAGACATCCACCTGCCCTCTACAGGGGCCTGGCAGTTGCACCCGACGCCGTACCGAGAGCCAGGCTTCGGAAAGCGCTACATCCCCGACGCATGATGAGCCGCATCACAGATAGATCCGATCCGCCGCGGGTCAGGAACCTGATTGGCGGAAGGTGGTGTGACGCAAGTGCCACCGTCGACGTGATCGATCCCTATCGAAAGGAGATCGTGAGCCGGGCTGCCGTGGCCTCAGCATCAGATGTCGACGATGCCGTTGCTTGCGCAGACACAGCGCGACAGGCGGCTGCAATGCCAGGCTACAAGCGCGCGGAGTGGCTGCGCCAGACTCAGTCTTTGGTGCGCCAACGCGCCAAGCAGTTTGCGGTTGCCATTACGCGTGAAACCGGCAAACCCATCCGCGATGCCAGAATCGAGGTGAGTCGTTCCATCGAAACACTGGGCTTGTGCGCAGAAGAGGCAATCCGGATCGAAGGCAAGCACGTGCCACTCGACGGTAGCGAACTCGGTGCAGGAAAACTCGCCGTAGTTCTCCGCTTTCCTGTCGGCGTAGTGGGCGCGATTGTCCCGTTCAATGCGCCGCTGAACATGGCATGCCACAAGGTCGGGCCGGCCATCGCGGCTGGAAATGCCGTCGTCCTTAAGACGCCGCCCGAGGCTCCATCCTGCTTGCAGCTGTTGGCACAAGCCTTCATGGACGCAGGCTTGCCTGCGGGCGTGCTCAATGTACTGAATGGCGACGCGTCTGTCGGCGACCAATTGGTGCGCGACCCCCGCGTTGGGTTTGTGACCTTTACCGGGTCAACACGCGCGGGGGCTGCCGTCAAGGCAGCCGTGGGACTGCGCCGCGCTACGCTCGAGTTGGGAGGGCTTGGGCCCAACATCGTCGAGGCAGACGCCGATGCCTCGACGGCGGCTACGCAGTGCGCCTCGAACGGCACCCGATTGGCAGGTCAGAGCTGTGTCTCGGTCCAGAACCTCTTCGTTCACGAGGAAGTTCTCGACGCATTTCTACCTCCTTTCGTAGACGCGATGCGCGCGCTGAAGTTGGGCGATCCGATGGCTGAAGACACGGCGGTTGGGCCGATGATCAACCAGGATGCGGCCGAGCGTGTCCAAAATTGGGTCGACGAAGCGCGGGCTGCCGGCGCTCGCTTGCTATGTGGCGGAAAGCGGCACGACGCCTTCTACGAGCCCACCGCACTTATCGACGTGACGCCCGACATGAAGGTGGTTTGCCAGGAGATATTCGGGCCGGTAGTTGTCGTGCGGCCCTACGCCGACATCAGCGAGCCGATCGGATGGATCAACGGCACCGGCGTCGGACTCAATTGCGGGCTCTTCACGAACTCGACTCGCACAGCGATGCGTGCAATTCGTGAGATCCGTTGTGGCGGAATCATCGTCAATGGCACGTCAACGTTCCGCCCCGACCAGGCGCCTTACGGAGGCGTCGGGCAGAGCGGCAACGGACGTGAGGGTCCTTCTCGCGCAGTACTGGACATGACCGAAGAGCGACTCGTCGTCTTCAATTATTGACGACACGAATGAGGGAGTAGGGATTCGATGGCTTTCGAGGAAGTGTTGGCCGAGCTGCAGCAGCGCCGCGAGAAGGCGCTCGCCATGGGAGGTAAGGAGCGACTTGCGCGTCGGCGCGCGGACGGCAACCTGAACGCGCGCGAGCGACTCGATTTGCTGCTGGACACGGGTTCGTTTCACGAATCGGGCCTGCTGGCAACTTCGTACCGTCCAGAAGTACGGCATCGCACGCCTGCAGACGGAAAGGTAGCCGGGTTCGGTCGAATTGATGGCCGCCCGGTCGCCGTCGTGTCGAACGATTTTACGGTCCTCGGTGCCACCAGCAGTGTCGTGAATGGCAAGAAGATCAGGCACGTAAGGCAGGTGGCCAACGATTCCGGAATGCCGATCGTGCTCCTGGGCGAGTCGGCGGGTGCACGCATGCCGGACCGAATGGGCGCAGCGGGTCGGGGCATCCTGGGCCAAGACCCCACCGAGTACTTGCGCGATCGCCGCACGCCGTGGGTGTCCGCGTTGCTGGGGAGCTGCTATGGCTCATCGACGTGGTATGCGTGTCTGTCGGATTTCGTGGTCATGCGCAAGGGCGCGACGATGGCTGTCGCCAGCAAGCTGGTGACGGAGTTGGCCATCAAGCAGGCTGTCGACGCCGAGGAATTGGGTGGCTGGAAGCTCCATACCGCCGTTACTGGCTTGGTCGACGTAGCGGTCGATACCGATCAGCAGGCCTTGGACGTGGTGCGACGATTCTTGAGCTATCTGCCGAGCCATTGCGGCGAAGCTCCGCCGGTGGCATCGGTCCCGGAAGGCTCGGACGATGCAATCCGCGACATCTTGGATGTCGTGCCCGAGTCGAGGTCGAAGACCTATGACATGCGGGACGTCATCACCCGCGTTCTCGACCGCGACAGCTTGTTCGAGATGAAGCCGCGGTTCGGGAAGTCCATCGTGACCACGCTCGGCCGATTGAGCGGGCGAACGATCGGCGTCATCGCCAACAATCCGAAGTTCAAGGGCGGCTCCATCGACGTGGACGCCTGCGCCAAGGCGACGAGTTTTCTCGTCTTCTGCGACTCGTTCAACATTCCAATCGTCTTCCTGGTCGATCAACCAGGTTTCTTGATTGGCATGGAGGGGGAGAAGCGTGGCGCACCAGGGCGAATCATGAACTGGATGAACGCGCTCTCGCTGGTGACGGTCCCGCGCGTCGCGATCACGCTACGAAAGAACTATGGACAAGCGTATCTGAACATGGGTGGTGGGCGTAATTCGGAGGAGGCCGCTTCGTGGCCGAGCGCCGACTATGGCTTCATGGATCCGGCCACCGGGGTCAACGTTCTGCATGGCCTGCGGGAGGAGGACGACCCCGTTCGCTTCAAGCGGCTCATGGCGGAGATTCAGCAAGACAGCGCGCCGTGGGGTCTCGCGGAGATCTACGAGGCCAAGACCGTGATTGATCCGCGCGAGACGCGCGAGTACCTCAAGCAGATCCTTGCGGTGCATTCGCGCCGCCCGACCGGTGGTGTCGGCCTGCATCGACTTAGTACGTGGCCCACGAGCTACTAGTCCAGCCCCGGATTGCCACCCGCCCAACGAGGAGAAAGCATGGCGCGAATTGATGTTCGGAGCGAGATCACGGGGAATGTCTGGAAGGTTCTCGTGCAACCCGGTGACACCGTATCCGAGGATGCCCCTCTGCTGATCATCGAGTCGATGAAGATGGAAATCCCTCTTACAGCTCCTGAGGATGCTGTCGTCAAGGAGATTCGCGTTGGCGAAGGTCAGCCGATCGCCGAAGGCGAGATTGTCATAGTGCTGGAAGCCTGACGCGAGGAGCAGGCGCGATGGAGCAAGAGCCCGGGGAACTCGCTCGCCACCTTATCGGTGAGGCGCGAGGGCGTGGTCGGACCTCGCTGGACGAACTCGCCGCCAAGCGAGTGTTGGCCGCCTACGGAATTGACGTGCCCCGGTCGGTTCGGATACCCGTGTCCGGTCCGTCGCCCGACGAGTTGCACGCGCTGACAGCGCCGTACGTGCTCAAGGTGATGTCCGCCGATGTGCTGCACAAGTCGGACGTGGGAGGAGTAAGGCTCGGATTGCGCGATGCCGAAAGTCTGATAGCCGCGCGTGACGAGATGACACGGAATCTGGCGCAATCGGGGATGAGGCTGGATGGATTCCTCGTGGAGGAGACGGCGCCGCGAGGTCACGACGTTGTCATTGGCGGTATGCGTGATGCCAGCTTCGGGCAGGTGCTGATGTTTGGCTTGGGGGGCATTTTTGTCGAGGTGCTGAGGGACGTCGCTTTCCGGGTTTGCCCAATCGAGCCGGTGGACGCACGGGAGATGATCGCCGAACTACGAGGTGCGCCCGTTCTTGCGGGCGCACGCGGAGGTCTCAAGATCGACGAGCAGCGTGTGGTTGATCTGCTGATGACTATTGGTGGTCCACGCGGTCTTCTGATGGAACTCGAGAAGGAACTCGACGAGGTCGACCTGAATCCCGTAATCGTCTCGGAACACCGCGCAGTCGCCGTCGACGCGCGGCTCGTACTGTCCGCGAGGCTTGGCAATGAGCGCTGAGATGGCGGAATTCGGCGGAGTCCTTGACCGCCTAGGCCCGCTGTTCGCGCCTCGGGCCATCGCCGTGGTCGGGGTGTCCGGCAGGACCGTCGGCCAGGGCAACGCGTTCATTCGCCACCTGAGAGAGGCCGGCTATGAAGGCGCGATCTATCCGATCCACCCTTCGGAGCGCACGCTGGAGGGCCTGCCCGCTTACCCGTCGCTGGCCAGAACTCCGACGCCGGTCGACTACGCGTTCTTGGCCATCGGCGCGGAGAGCGTTCCAGAGGTGCTCCGGGCGGGGCAGGGGCGGGTCCGATTCGCTCAGGTCATGTCCAGTGGCTTCGACCGCCACCCGGATGGCCGGGATCTGAAGCGCGAGCTCGTGGAGGCGGCGAGAGCGGCTGGGATGCGCCTGCTTGGGCCCAATTGCATGGGCACCTGCTCGCCGCGTGCACGCATGAACTTCATCGGCGGTGGCGTAGATGCGCCAGGTCCGGTGGGCATCATGTCGCAAAGCGGCGGACTGTCCATTGACATCCTGCGGCATGGACGCGTGCGCGGCCTTCGCTTCAGTGGAGTGGTCTCACTCGGAAATTGCCTCGATCTGGGGCCGAACGACCTGCTCGAGTACTTTCTTGCTGATCCTCATACTCGAGTCATCGGCGCATACCTCGAGCACGTCCGCGACGGGCGTAGATTCTTCGAATTGCTGCGCGCCTCAGGTGCTGCCAAGCCCGTCGTGCTTCTCAAGGGCGGGCGTACTGCGCAGGGACAGCGGGCCGCCGCTTCTCACACGGGGTCATTGGCAAGCGATAACGATGTCTGGCGAGGGATGTCGCGACAGACCGGGACGGTATTGGTCGACACGTTCGATCAGTTCGTCGACGCGCTGGTCGCGTTCCAGAGCAGTGAGCCGCTACGTGAGTACCCATCGGGGCGTGTGATCCTGTTCGGCAATGGCGGAGGAGCGAGCGTTCTCGCGGCGGACCACTTCGCGCACCTTGGCCTCCAGGTCGCGCCGCTCGAGCCGAGGACGCAGCGGACGCTCGAGAAGCTCGGGGTGCCGCCAGGTGTGAGCCTGGACAACCCTATCGACGTTCCAGCGAACATCCTGCAGCGCGAGAGAGGCGCGTTCGCGAGCAGGATCCTGTCGACCGTCTGCGAGACCGAGTCACCGGAAGCAATTGTGGTTCACCTCAACCTTCCGGTGATCCTTGGCTACCGACACGTCGACATGCTGGACGATCTGCTGCGGGCAGTGCTCCAGGTGCGTGCCAGACGTAGCGGGCGCTTCCGACTACTACTCGTGCTGCGCTCCAGCGGACAGCGCGAGTTCGAGGAGCGGCGCATTGAATGTACGCAACTGGCGATGCAGGAAGGTGTTCCCGTTTTCGCGCAACTCGCCGACGCAGCACATGCATTGGCGGCGCTACACGAACATGCCCGCTTCATCGACACACGCCATAAGGGAGGAGCCGAAGAAACCTAGTTTTCCCAGTCATCACGCCATCAACCGGTACGGGTGCGTGCGTATGCACGTAAGTCGCAGGCATTCATCCGTGTAATGGGCGCCACCGCAGGACAACGGGGTGCGCAAGATCAACGAGGAGACACCGACGTGAAGCATCAAGGCGAAAAGACATTGATTCGGTCGGACAACCGCCGCCGCAGATTTCTGTCCAGTACTTCCAGCTATGCATTCCTCGCATCCTTGCGCGGGGCCATTCCAACGGGTGCCGTGCTGCTCGAGATGTCCGCGGCCTTTGCCGCGACCGAGGCGGAGAAGAAGGCCAAGGCCGAGCATGTGATGTTGCTTGGCACCACTGAGTCGCCGAACAGGTGGCCTAATGGCAAGCTCGCCCACGAGCAATCCAACATGACGGGCATCGCCGAGCTCAAGAAGTTCATCGAGGAAGAGAGCAAGGGCAAGATCTACGTTGATCTCCAGTACGGTGGAACCCTAGGAAATCAGATCGAAATGCCGCGCAAGCTGCAGCAGGGGGTCCTGGCCGCTTGCCACGCGTCGACACAGAACGTAGCTGCCGTGGCGCCGGTGTGGAACGTGATCGACTTCCCCTACCATGTCGGCCCGGTAGAGAACTTCTGGAGATTGCTCTTTTCGAAGCGGTTCAACGACACGGTACGCAAAAAGTCGGAAGAGCAAGGCATGATTCCGCTGTGCGTCTTTCCGCAAATTCGCTGGATTCAGCTTCGCAAGGGGCTCGGATTCAGCGTGCGAACACCGGATCAGTTGAAGGGCCTCAAAGTCCGGGTCACGGGCTCTCGCCTCGAGCAGGAGGCGTTCAAGATCCTGCCGTCCAATGCCACGCCGGTTGTCTGGGGTGAGGTTTACAACGCGATGAAGGACGGCACGGTCGATGGCATCCACATAGGCCCTGCCCCAGTGGCGGACTACAACATTACCGACGTTGTCGGCACGCAGACCGATGTGGAGTTCATGTACAACTCGGACGCTGTCCTCGTATCCACAGGCTGGTACCGAAAGCTGCCAGCGGTGCTGCAAGGCGCCGTGATGGAAGGTGCATTCCGTGCGCAATCGCTGCAGCATGACGTCTATGAGCCCTATCTGCGAGATCAATGGGGTATCCGCCCGAACTCACCTGCCGATTCGGTTTACAAGAAGCTCAATATTGATACGGTGTATCTCACGAACAAGGAACGGGATGTTTGGCGGGAGTACCTCTCCTACGAGCGCAACAAGGCCGTGTTCGATCCCCTGATCCAGCGCTTCGGCAAAGCCGAATACGAGGCAGTTGGGCAGATCGCCAAGGAGAAGGGTTCTGTCGAGAAGCGCCGCTGGTGGAAGGAAGGCGCCTGAAGTCGTGCGGCTGATGGGGCGGGCTCGCGCCTGCCCCTTAACCTCTTTAAAGCTCACCGGGAGCTCGGATGAGTACTGGACAGTCGCGCGAGGGGGGCGGACGTGGGCCCCAATTGGTTGTGTTTGACCCGCTGAGTCGGGTCCTGAAGTGGTTGGACCAGAACGTCGAATACTGGCTCAGCTTCTTTTTCTATTCTCTTCTCACCTTGATCATCGTGACCGAGGTATTCAGACGATACGCATTGAATTCGTCCACGACCTTTGGCGAAGAGTTCGCGCGCTATGCTTTTATATGGCTTGCGTACGTTGCCACTGCACGGGGCGTACGCAACCGAAGCCATCTCTCGATCGACATGCTAAGAGAGCGATTCGGGCGAACCGGCAGGTTCGTGCTTTACCTTTTCAGCGACGCCTGCTTTCTGACGTTGGGCGTCATCGTGGTTTACACAAGTGCGCAGTTCGTGATCGGCGGCATTCAGTTCGATCAACGATTCACCGGCAGTGATCTGCCGCTCTGGCTCGCCACCTCTGCGGTGCCGGTCGGCTGGCTGCTCGTTTGCTTGCGAGTCGTTCAGCGTAGCGTGGCGCTCACACGGGCGTACCGCACGGGCGCGCCTCTTGTCGGTTCGGCAGCGGATAAGCTAGCGGGCGAGTGACATCATGGATCCTATTGTCTATCTCGGTTTGGGCGCGATCGTCGTGATGCTTGCGCTAGGCGTCGAAATCCTGGTTTGCCTCGGCCTTGGTGCTGTGATTCTAACGTTTGCTCAGAGCCAGTTTCAGATCAACAACATCGGCATCACAGCATTCGGCGCAATCGACTCGTTCCCGCTGCTGGCAATGCCGCTGTACATCTTGACTGGCGATCTGATCGCACACTCTGGCATCGCGGAACGCCTGGTGAATTTCTCGCGTACCTTGATCGGCTGGCTGCGCGGCGGCTTAGCCGTGACCTTGATCCTGGCAAGCGGCTTCTTCGCCGCGATCAGTGGGTCCAACTCGGCCACCGTTGCCGCCATGGGTCGCATGATGGTGGGGCCGATGCGCAAGGACGGCTATCCCGACGACTTCACGGCGGCTGTAGCGGCGTGCGGCGGGACGGTGGGCATCATCATCCCGCCCAGCATCGTCTTCGTCATCTACGGCGTCGCATCCGGCGTTTCAGTCGGCGATCTCTTCCTTGGGGGAATATTGCCGGGAATCTTGATGGTGGCGGTGATGGTTCTCGTGAGCACCATTGTCTGCCACCGACGCAAGGTCGGAAGCGCCTTCCCCTTCAGTTTGCGTGCGATGTTGCGCGAGGGATGGAGAGCGAATCTTGCGTTCGGCGCGACGGCTGTGATCTTGGGGGGCATCTACGGTGGTGTGTTTACGCCGTCAGAGGCGGCGGCGATTGCAGTCGCCTACTGTCTGGTGGCGGGCCTGGTCGTCACGCGAGAGATCAAGCCGCGCGACATTCCAGCAATCACCAATCGAAGCAGTGATATTGCCGGCCTCGTGGCGCCGATCATCGCCATGGCTATCGCGCTGTCTCAGGTCATGGGTGTGCTGGGGCTGCCGAAGGCGGCGGTGGACTTCTTTCTTGGTCTGTCGAGCGATCCGACTGTATTGATGCTCCTGATTCTGGTGGTCCTGCTCATCGCGGGGATGATCATGGAGACTACCCCGGTGGTACTGCTGTTGACACCACTACTGGTTCCAGTGGCCAACTCCATCGGTATTCATCCCGTGCATTTCGGTGTGGTTGTCGTGATGGCGCTTGCGATCGGATTCGTCACCCCTCCGGTGGGTCTGAATCTCTTCGTGGCGAGCGCCATTACCGGGGTACCGGTTCACCGGGTGGCGGCCTCGTCCGTTCTGATCATTGTCGGACTCCTCGCAGTGCTACTCCTGGTCGCGTTTGTACCTCAACTCACCCTTGCCCTGGTGCCGTCGAGGTGATGGTCGGCCCGCATCCAAGGCGCCACACAGGATTCGGTCAGTCGCGTTAATGAACACGGGGCCCGCGCTTGCCGAACTGGGCATGTTCCACGGTGCAGCCCTCCTGGCTGTTGCATTCGCTGCCGGTTTGCTGCGAGGCTTCTCGGGTTTCGGCTCCTCCCTCCTGCTCGTTCCCGCGCTCGCGCTAGCGATGGGACCCGTGGCGGCCGTGGCCGTTGGTACACTCCTCGAGAGCTTGGCCACGGCAATGCTGGTGCCGTCAAGCGTTGCGCATGCGGACCGGCGCCGGCTGCTGACGATGAGCCCAGCAGCCTGCGTCGCGATTCCGCTCGGGCACTTCGCGCTACTCAAGCTGGATCCGGCAGTGAGCAATCTGGCCATTAGCGCCGCAGTCGTCTTGATGTCCGGAATGGTATGGCGCGGGGTGTCGTTGCGTTTGCCGGGAGGGGAACGCGGCGATGTAGGAATCGGGCTCGTGTCCGGGTTTCTGACTGGATTCGGTTCGATCGGGGGGCCGCCCATGGTTCTCTACATTCTTGCCGGCGCTGGATCGTCCCTTCAGAAGCGGGCTGATCTGATTGTCGTAGCAGGCATCGCGCAAGCGGCGGCCTTCGTATCGATGATTGCTTTCGGCCTGCTGACGATTGGCGGCGCAGGAGGAGCAGCGGTGCTTGCCCCGATGTTCCTCGGCGGAGGGTTCCTCGGCAGCCAGCTCTTCCGGCGCGCGAGCGAACGGACCTATCAGCGGGTTGCGCTCGGTGCCTTGTTCGTTGCCGCTGCCATCCTGTTGAGTGTGAATATCGCCAAGATCCTGCTTCGGTAGGGGGCTCAGGGCGTGATAAGCACCTTGAGATGGCGGCCGGGCTCACCCCTCAGCGATCGGTATGCGTCGTGGAAGTGCTCGAGCGGCCACGTCCCCGTGATCATCCGCTGGGCGTCAATCGCTCCGCTGCGCAGCAACTCTATCGCCTCGATGAAGTCCTCGCGCGCGTAGTTGCGTGAAAGCAGGATCGACAGCTCGCGCTGGTAGGCGGTGGCATAGCTGAGCGGGATGTCGTTGCCGCCGTGCGGGAAGCCGAGAAGGATGAGCGTGCCACCCGGCACGAGCGAATCGATTGATGCTCTAACCGTGTCCGGAGTGCACGCATTGTCGAAGACCAAGTCATAGGGCCCGCTACGCGTCAATCCATCGCGCAACTGTTCCGTATCCGCGGCATGGACGAATCGATCGAAGCCTAGATCAGCACACAGCTGTCTGCGAGAAGCGAGGCGGTCAGCAAGGACGATGTCCGTGACGCCTCGCGCACGCGCTACCTGAGCGATAAGCGAGCCAATTACGCCGAGTCCGATAACACCTACCTTCTGATGGCCACCGGCAGCAACGTTCGCGCGCCGGTTGGCGTGAACCGCCACGGCAACCGGTTCAATAAGCGCGCCATGCTGGTTCTGAAGTTCCTCGGGAACTGGCAGGAGTTGCGAAGACGCCACGGCGATCATTTCTGCGAAGCTGCCGCCATCCCGATGGACGCCATATACCTTGAAGCCGCGACAAAGGTTGGGCCTACCGGCTGCGCAGGCTGAGCAAGAGCCACATCCTTGCGTCGGATAAATTGTGACCCAGTCGCCGGGCCGGAAACTGCCTGCTGCGGGTGTGGTCACGACCGTGCCGATGAACTCGTGCCCCGGAGTCATGGGATATACGGCAACGGGACTAATGCCCTCGATCGTCGCAACGTCCGTGGCGCAGATGCCCGACCATCTGACGCGTATGACTGTGTCCCCGTTCCCCGAGATCGGACCCTCTCGGTCGATCACATCAAACTCACCTGGTCGTCGCAAGTACAGAGCCTTCATCTCGTCACACTCAGTTGGTCCATGGCAGGCCACCACTGTAGCACCGCCACACGCGAGAACAAAGCAGTAGTTGCGCGAGCTACTACGAAGGATTATCATGGTTGGGCGCTCGGAAGATTGGCGTGAGCGCCCGGATGAGGAAATGCGACATGGCCAGATTTGTGATTCGTGCAGAGCACTTCGTGAAGGATGGCCACATGAAGCAGTGGCTCGAACTGGCTTTTGCCAATTCGCGGGAATCACTTAAAGAACCAGGCGTGCAGCGATTCGACGTGTGTGTCTCGCGTGACGATCCAAACCACGCTTTGCTGTACGAAATCTATGAGAGCCATGACCATTGGCTGGCTCACTGCCAGACCGAACACTTCAAGGCGTTCGTCGCCGGCATAGAGGACTTGATCACCCGTCGCGACCGAGGGTACTTCGATCTGCTGTCCGGTGCGTGACCCTACCCGGATCGTTGATTGAGAAGGGGAGGATGTCGCAGCGCGTCCGGCAGTCAAAGGCAGATGCGCGAAGAGAAGTTGTCGGCTCTTCATCTACCGGCGGCAGGACAAATCGACCCCCGCTGGGCGGCAACCTCTGCCAGGACCCGACGTCTCGGCTGTCTTGAGGCGCCGGGCGCGCACACAGGTTCTGCCGGGACGCGGAACCGCGTCTTGTGGACCGGGTGATCGCCCTCGTCCACGCCAATTAGATCACTCATGACATTGGACCCGCGTATGACTATTCGAACCGTGCTGATTGCGAACCGCGGCGAGATCGCCGTCCGGATCATTCGTGCCTGCAGGGAACTCGGCATTGAGACGGTCCAGGCATATTCGAGCGCCGACAAGGACTCCCTGCCGGTGCGGCTTGCGGATCGATCGGTCTGCATTGGTGGGCCGTCCTCGGCGGAGAGCTACCTCAATGCTGGTGCCTTGATACGCGCCGCGCGCGACTTCGGCGCCGATGCCGTGCATCCGGGGTACGGCTTTCTGTCAGAGAACGCGGAGTTTGCGGAGGCTGTAGAGAGCGAGGGCCTCATCTATGTGGGCCCTGATGCAACCTCCATCCGACTCATGGGCGACAAGGCTGCCGCACGCAAGCTCGCGATGGAAGCGCGGGTTCCGGTCGTGCAGGGGTCGCCCGACCCGGTATCCGGCGTTGAGGACGCCGTTCGCCTCGCCAACGACATCGGCTACCCCGTACTAGTCAAGGCAGTCGCTGGTGGCGGCGGCCGTGGCATGCGTGTAATGTCGAGCGAAAAGCAGTTGCGGGAGGGGCTGGAGCGCGCGTCGGCGGAGGCGGCAGCCGCGTTCGGCAGCGGTGCGGTCTACATCGAGCGTTACATCTCCCCTGTGCGCCATGTCGAAGTTCAGGTCATGGGCGACGGAAGCAAGGTGATTCACTTGGGCGAGCGCGACTGCACGATCCAGCGTCGCCACCAGAAGCTGCTGGAGGAAAGTCCATCGCCCATCGTGTCGGAAGAGATGCGAGCGCGGATGACTGAGGCCGCCTGCGCGTTGGCAAAGTCGGTGAAGTACCGCGGGGCCGGCACGTTGGAGTTCGTCGTCGACGCGGCACGCTCCGAGTTCTACTTCATCGAGATGAACACCCGGATCCAGGTCGAGCATCCGGTAACCGAAGCCGTGACCGGTGTGGATCTTGTGAAGCTGCAATTGCGCATTGCCTCAGGCGAGCCGCTGACGCTGAACCAATCGGACATTCATCTGAAGGGGCACGCCATCGAGTGCAGAATCAACGCGGAGGATTCTGAGAAGGGATTCATGCCTCGTCCAGGCAAGCTGACCGATCTGACCTGGCCTGCGGGCCCTGGCGTGCGCGTGGACACGCACGCCTTCCCGTCCTATGAGCTGCCGCCGTACTACGATTCATTGGTTGCGAAGCTGATCGTCTGGGATGAGAACCGCGAGGCTGCCATCGCCCGCATGCGGCGGGCCTTGTCCGAACTGCAGATCTCCGGTGTGAAGACAACGCGCGAGTTTCACCAGCGCCTGTTGGCCGAGCCGGCTTTTGAGCAAGGAGACATCAGTACGCAGTTCGTAAAAGAGACGATGTATGCGCAGCATCCAATGCGGCATATGCTCTGAAGCGCGCAGGGAAAGGCTTCAGGCATGAGCGAGTAGGCTGGTGCGCGAGGACATTCAGTCCGCGGGCGGCCCAGCATAATCTACCAAGCGCGGAGGACGGGGCGGTCCGAATGTGCGTTCCTACGGCGCGCTGCGCCACGCTAGCATTTGGACGGAGAGTAGCCAGGCATTCGCCTCAAAATGGCGCGCGACCCGAGCGGGTCGCGCAAAACCACTGTGCGGGTGCCCAAAACCGCCACGGCAATCCGCTAGTGCACCGCCATCGTCGCTCCCGGGCTTTCCATCACGAAAATTTCGCTGGCG
>OEIU01001023.1_pt1 | contig 20580 bp, 20 predicted proteins | sample 1539221 | NCBI WGS metagenome assembly OEIU01 (sample SAMN03792071, study PRJEB22550) | activated sludge metagenome | feature: wastewater treatment plant; material: activated sludge; isolation source: Wastewater treatment plant of a petroleum refinery complex | place: Argentina: Zarate | collected...
AGGGCGGCAGGATCAGGTCGACCTTGTCGCTGCCCATCAGCTTCTCGTAGGTGCGGATGCAGGTCTCGATCTCGCTGCGGTCGTCGAAGCCCATCAGCTCGATCGGGCGCCGCACGCCCTTCACGTCCAGGCCGCCGGCGGCGTTCTGCTGCTCGGCCCACATCACGAAGTTCGGTTCCTGGCTCACCTGCGCGCCGCCGGCCCACGGGCCGGTTCGCGCGATCGCGTAGCCGATCCGGACCGGCTTGGCCTGCGCGCGCGTCACCGCGGGCATGGCGAGCGCCGCCGCACCGACGCCGAGGGCCTGCACGGTGGTACGACGGGTGGTGGACTCGGGCGTGCTCATCGTCTGTCTCCTTCGGATTTCTTGTGGCCGGACGGGGCCGGCATGCCAGCCGGATGGCTGTGACCTCGCGATCATACGAAGCGCGCGCGCGCCGCGCTTCTCCGACCGTGCAGCGTGGCTTGACGATTTGTGCAGGGCCACCCCCGTACTTTCCCTAGTATCCGGCCCGGCCGCCCGACCCGCCACCCCCGCCGCCCCCGCGGCCCGGATAATCGCAGCGAACGCGCCAGGCGCCGGGGAGAGCCGCATGCCCAGTTTCACGCCGACCATGAGCACCGATCTCGTGTCGCCGGGCGAGCGCGTGTCGTACTGGTCCGACTGGATCGACCGGATGTTCTTCGGGCTGCAGTCCGATGTCTACGGCGACACCGGGTTCGACGGGCACATGGCCACAGAGCAGGCCGGCGACGTCGTGCTGACGCGGCTCGAGGCCAACCGCCACCGCGTCCTGAAGAGCGACCGGCAGGCGCACGACGGCGACGTCGGCTACCTGAAGATCGTCGCGCCCTACCGCGGCACTGCAGGCGTCGAGCAGAAAGGTCGGCAAGCCTGGGTGTCACCGGGCGAATGGAGCATCTACGACACGACCGACAGCTACCGGGTCGCCAATCCGGTGCGCGTCGAGCACCTGATCGTGATGGTGCCCAAGGCGCCGCTGGTCGAGCGCGGGCTGCCCCTGGATCGGCTGACCGCGCAGCGGCTGGGTGCCGGCGGCGGCATCTCTCGGCTCGCGTTGCAGGCGATGCGCGGGGCCTGGCAGGAGCTGCCGTCGATCTCGCCGTCGGCAGCGCGCGGAGTCGGCGAATCGATCATGCAACTGGTGCAGCTGTCGCTGCTCGAGCTCGCCGGCCGCGACAGCGCGCCCACGCAGCGCGAGGCGCTGCGCGAGCGCATCAAGCAGCTGGTCGCCCGCCGCCTGGGCGACCCCCAGCTGTCTGTCGACGCGATCGCGCTCGAGCTCAACTGCAGCCGGCGCCAGCTCTACAACGCGTTCTGCGACGAGCCCGACGGCGTCGCCGGCTACGTGCTCGCGCAGCGGCTCGAGGCGTGCCGCCGCGACATCGAAGACCGGTGCCTGGTCGCGACCTCGATCACCGAGCTCGCGATGCGACGCGGCTTCAACCACCCGGCGCACTTCAGCCGGGCGTTCAAGGCCCGCTTCGGCGTCACGCCGAGCGAGTGGCGGGCGCAGCGCCGGATCGTGACGACCTGAGGCGCCCGCCCGACCGGCCCGTCAGGGCCTGACGACGATGTTGTCGCGGACCGCGACCACCCCCTTGGTCTCGCGAGCAATTGCCGCGGCGCGATCCTTCTCGGCCTGCGACTTCGCGAAGCCGCTGAGCTGCACCGTGCCTTTCAGCGTTTCGACGCTGATTGCGGTGGCCGCGACCGTCTTGTCCGCCGCGTAGGCGCTCTTGATGCGGGTCGTGATGGCGGCGTCGTCCACGTAGGCGCCGGCCGTCTCCTGGCCACGCATGACGGAACAGCCTGTTGCAGTGGCGACGATCGCGCTCAGGGCCACGGCGGCGAGTTTCTTGCCGATCATTTTCCGGTCTCCCTGTTGTTGGCGAAAGTCCACCCTACACCCGTTCGCGAGGTCACCTCGTGAGCGGGGATCGGGCCGTTCAGATGCAAGGATCGTCAGGGCGAACCGGCCTCTCGCTGCGCCCCGCAGGCAGGTGTGCACGGATCCGCATCGAGGAAGCCTGGTGGCACGCGAACCGGCATCGAGAGCAGGATCTGCGCCATCCCCTTGCCGAGCGGATCGTTGCGAAGCGAGGCCATGCCGCCGCCGCCGAGCGCACGCTCGCAGACGAAATTCAGCGCATGGATGCCGGGCACCTCGTAACGCGTGACCGGGCCCTGCACCAGGTGGGCGAGCCAGGTGGCGACGCGTTCGACGGTCACCTGCTCGCGCAGCACCGCGAGGAGTTCGGGCCTGCGTGCGATCAGCCCGATGTTGGAGGTGTCGCCCTTGTCGCCGCTGCGCGCGTGGGCAATGCGGATCAGCGGCACCTCGATGCGCTCGTCGTCGGGACGCTGCCCGACGGGCACAGACGGGTCCCGATGCGACGCCGGCGCATCCGTCGGCGGCGCATTCGTCCGCGGCGCATTCGTCCGCGGCGCATCCGTCGGCGGCGCATTCGTCTGCGGCGCATGCGGCGCGGCCGGCACGGCGATCCGCTGCTCCCCGATCACGACCGCCGGCGCCACCCGTGCCTTGTCGAGCAGGAACGCATACTGCCGGATCGACGGCGACACCGACGGCCGGCCGCTGGCGCCGGTGGTTCCGCAGGCCCACGAAGTGCCCGCCGGGGCGATCTCGCGCGCGAACAACTCGAGTGCCTCGCGTAGCGGGTGCGTCGCGCTCACGCGCAGCACCGCCTCGCGCGTGGCGAGCGCCCCGTCGCGCGCGTGCGGCCCGTAGCAGCCCTCGGCGCCCAGCACTTCGACGAGCGTCGCGCTGTAATCGGGCCAACCGAGCCGCCCGAACATCGACCGGGTGCGCGCCAGGATCGCGTCGCCGGTGCGCCGCGCCTTGGCGACCGCGTCGAATCCGACGATCGTCAACTGCGCGCTGCTGCGGAAACCTTCGGCGAAAGTGGCGCTGACCTTGTAGGCCGGGCCCGGCGCGCGGCCGCGCGCGCCGCGCACCCGCACGCGATCTTCACCGACTGCCGCCATCGTCACCGCGGTGAAGTCGCAGGTGACGTCCGGCAGCAGGTAGGCGGCGGGATCGCCGATCTCGTAGAGCATCTGCTCGGCCACGACCGCCGGCGTCACCTTGCCGCCCGTGCCGGCGGGCTTGCCGACGACGAAGCTGCCGTCGGCTTCGCATTCGACGATCGGGTAGCCGATTCCGGGCCAGTCGGGCACCGTCTCCCAGTCGGTGTACAGCCCGCCGGTGGCCTGGCAGCCGCACTCGATGACGTGGCCGGCGAGGCTGCCGCCCGCGAGCCGGTCGTAGTCGTCGCCGGCCCAGCCGAACTCGTGCATCAGCACGCCCAGCGTCACCGCAGAGTCGACGCAGCGCCCGGTGATCACCACCTGCGCGCCCGCGTCGAGCGCGGCACTGATCGGCGTTGCGCCGAGATACGCGTTGGCGCTCAGCACTCTTTGCGGCAGCGACGCCCCGCCGTGCATCTCGCGCACGCCTTCGTCGCGCAACGCCGGCAGCAGCGGCATCACGTCGTCGCCCTCGACCACCGCGATGCGCAGTTCGACGCCCTGCTCGGCCGCCAGCGCCGCGAGCGCGCGCGCGCACCCGTGCGGATTCACGCCGCCGGCGTTGCTGACCACGCGGATGCCGCGCGCCGCGACCTCGCGCAGCACCGACTTCATCGCGACGTCGACGAAGTCGGTGGCATAGCCGGCCTCGGGCCGCTTCAGCCTCGCGCCGGCGAGGATCGACATCGTGAGCTCGGCGAGGTAGTCGAACACCAGGTAGTCGATCGCGCCGCTGGCCACGAGTTGCGGCGCAGCCACCGCGCTGTCGCCCCAGAAGCCCGAGGCGCCGCCGATCCTGACGACGCCGGCCCGCGCGCGTGCCTTCGCGATGTCCTGCTTCCGGGTGTCCATGTCCGCCGAGGGGTCCTGTGCTGGCCGCCGTTGCCGCAAGGTACCCGATCCGCTGCGCGGCGGGGAGCCGTGCACGCCGCTAGGGGACGGCGACCGGCTCCGCTCGCCTCGCGCCGACCTGCTGCCCGGCGCCGCGTGGCACCGGGCAGTCGATGGCCGCGGCCACGGCGCGCACGAACGCGTCGTAGTTCGGATCGCCGGGCGTGCGCGCCAGCGTGATCAGCACCTTGAGCAGGATCGGCTTGTCGAGCGGCGGCAGGCCGAGCAAGGTGTCCAGCGCCAGCGCGAGCTCGGTCGTGCCCACCTCGTCCGGCGTCGACGCGGGCGGCGGGATCTCGAGCATCGCGGCGGCCCCGGCCAGCGCATCGCGCGTCGCGCGCGCCGACGCTTCACCGACGGCAGCGGCCATCGCGAAAAGGGCCGCGAGCGCGCGGCTCTGCGACTGCTTCGAGCTCGGCGCCCTGCGCAGGCGCGCCGTGGCCGACGCGTTCGGCGACAGCCGGTGGCGCGCCAGCGTGTAGTAGATCCATTCGGCCGAGTGGACGTGGCCATCGGCCTCGATCGCGCGCCGACAGCGCTCGAGCAGCTCGCGGCGCCGCCCGCTGCTCCAGCGCCTCACCCGCGCCAGCAGCAGCTCGAGCAAGGGCACGCGCAGCGACGCGCCGGCCGGCGAGACCAGCCAGTCCAGCGACGCGCGCAGCGCTGCGTCGGGCTCGTCGACCGCGCGGCCGGCCACCATCGCGACCAGCCAGCGGCCGGCCATCTCGAACCCGAGCGATGCAGAGCGGATCTGGGTGATCAGCGCGGTCGCGGTGGCGGCGGCGTTCTCCGGCTGCTGAATCGAGCCCGGCGCCGAAGCGTCGGTGCGGCCGCCCGGCGTACCGGCAGGCATCGACGCTGCGAGCGGCAGCGCAACCCTGACGAAGGGAATCGTGTCTGCCAGCGGCGATTCCCCGCGCGTCGCGGGCGCGTCGCCGCACGGCGCGCAACCCGCCGCTCCGGCGGCGCCCGGTGCGCGCCCGGCGTCCCCCGTGGCCGTGCGCGCCGCCGGCTCGAGCGGCGCCATGTGCCGCCCATACAGGCGCGCGATCCGCTCTGGCAGCGGTGGGTGCGTATCGAACCAGTCGCTCAGCCCCGCCGGCTGCACCAGCAGGAAGTGACTGATCATGCCGGCATAGTCCGACTTCAGTGCAGCGGGCGGCTCGCCCGCGATGCGGCGCAGCGCGCAACCGAGCCCGTCGCGGTCGCGCGTGATCTGCACGGCGAGCGCGTCGGCGAGGAACTCGCGCTGCCGGCTGATGCCGGCCTTGAGCACCTGCGCGGCCAGCACGCCGAGCATGCCCACGCCCGACAACAGCACGCCGCCCACCAGCGCCGCCAGCCGGGGAAGCCCGAATCGCGAGACCGGGCCCGGATCCTGCGCAGTGGCCGATTCGATCAGCTTGAAGCCTGCCAGGCGCAGCGAGCACAGTCCGTACAGCGCCGCGGTCAGCCGCACGTTGAGCTCGGTGTCGCCGCCGACGATGTGCGCGAGCTCGTGGGCCACCACGCCCTGGAGCTCCGCGCGCTGAAGGCGCTCGAGCGCGCCGCGCGTCACCATCACCGCGGCCAGCCCCGGGCGCTCGCCGGCAGCGAGCGCGTTGATCGAATCGTCGTCGAGGACATGGAGCGCCGGAACCGGCGCCCCCGCGCCAATCGAGACCTCTTCGGCCACGTCGCGCAGCCTGCGGTGAAGCGGCAGCGAGTCGTCGATCGGGCGCGCCCCGAGCCGCTCGGCGAGCGCGGCGCCGCCTTCGCGCAGGCGATGCAGCTCGACCCAGGCGCCGCCGAAAACGATCAGCAGCGTGACCAGCGTGTTCGTGACGAAGAAGAACGGCGGCCAGCGCAATCCGCCGCCCAACACCAACCAGCCGAGCGCCGCTGCGCCGTTGACGGCCGCGACGACCGAGGCGAGCGAGAGGACGAACAGCGCAGTGAGCCTGCGCGAGGCCGCCCTCGCCCGATCCTGGTGGGCGTAGAAGTCCATCCGCGAAGCGCCCCGTCAGAGGGCGACTGGAACCGCGTGGCGCTCCTGCGCGGATGCCGTGGCGCGCAGCGTGTTCGCGCGCCGGAATCCGCACAGCGTGCCCACCAGCGAGGCGGGAAACGATTCGAGCTCGATGTTGTAGCCCATCACCTGGTCGTTGAAGGCCTGGCGGGCGAACGCGATGCGGTTTTCGGTCGTGCGCAGTTCCTCGGTCAGGCGATGCACCGTGTCGTCGGCCTGCAGCGCCGGGTACTGCTCGACGAGCGCCATCAGCCGCGACAGCGGCGAGGCCAGCGTGGTCTCCGCGGCCTCGAGCGCCACCAGCGCATTGCCGTCGTGCGGGCGCCGCCTGGCGACCTCGCTCGCATCCGAGGCTCGCTGGCGTGCCGAGATCACGGCCTCGAGCGTCTGCCGCTCGTGCGCCAGGTACGCCTTCGTTGCGGCGACGAGGTTCGGGATCAGGTCGTAGCGCCGCTTCAACTGCACGTCGATCTGCGCGTACGCGTTCTGGTAGCGGTTACGCAGCGCGACGAAGCGGTTGAACACGACCACGCACCAGGCAGTGGCCGCCACGAGCACGATCGTCGACAGGATCAGTCCACTGGACATGAATCTCACCGGTGCGCGCGAGGCGCGGGAAACGATGAGAAATTGTCCGTCGAAACGGGCGAAAGGGATGGCCGTTTTCGTGCCGCTCGTCGGACTGGCAGCGGCATCCGTCCGCAAGTGCGGCGCGGGCGCCGTTCGAGACCTCCGCGGGCCCGCTGCGAGCGCCCGCAGCGGGCACTGCGCGAGCGCTTACTGCTTCTGCTCCGAAGCCCGCTTCGCTTCCTCTTCGGTGATGTACTCGAAGACGGTGACGACGCGCTGCACGCCGGCGACCCGGCTGGCGACCTGCGCCGCGCGGTCGGCTTCGCGGCGCGAGACGAGCCCCATCAGGTAGACGGTACCCGACTCGGTGATCACCTTGATCACGTTGGCGTGCAGGTCTTGCGCGTCGACGAGCGCAGCCTTCACGCGCGCGGTGATCGAGGTGTCGGCGGCGCTCGTGGCGAGCGAGGGCCGCCCGAGCACCTGCAGCTCGTTGTGGATCGAGCGCACGTTCGGCAACCCCGCGACAGCCGCCTCGGCCGCGCGCTTGTCGTCTTCGCTTGCAACCTGGCCGGTCAGCAGCACCTTGCGGTTGAAGCTGGTCACGCTGACGCCCCCGGGCTGCTTGAGCGCGTCGCGCATGCGGTTGGTGGCTCTCAGCTCGATCTCCTGGTCTTCGGTCTGGGCGCCGAGCGTGCGGCGATCGAGCGCCGCCAGCGTGCCGACGGCCGCGCCGGTGGCGACCAGCGGCAGGCATCCGGAGGTGGCCAGCGCAGAGGCGAGCAGGGCAGCGACAAGGGTCAGGCGCGCGGAAGTCTTCATCGTTTCTCCCTGGTGTGCAGAGTCAATCGCCGAGCAACGACGCGTCGATGCCGTCGCAAAGGCAGTGGATGATCAGAAGGTGCACTTCCTGGATGCGCGCCGTGCGGTCGTGCGGCACGCACAGGTGGATGTCCTGGCCTTGCAGCGCCGCGCCGACCGCGCCGCCACCGCGGCCGGTGAGCGCGACGACGGCCAGCCCGCGCTCGTGCGCGGCGTGCACCGCGGCGAGCACGTTGGCCGACTGGCCGCTGGTCGAGATGGCGACCAGCACGTCGCCTTCGCGCCCGAGCGCCCGCACCTGCTTCGCGAACACCTGCTCGAAGCCGTAGTCGTTGGCGACGGCGGTGAGCGCCGACGTGTCGGTGGACAACGCGATGGCCGCGAGCTCGGGTCGTTCGCGTTCGAAGCGGCCGACCAGCTCGGCCGCCATGTGCTGGCTGTCGGCCGCGGAGCCGCCGTTGCCGCAGACGAGGAGCTTGCGATCGGCCGCCAGGGCCGCGGTCAGCATCTCGACGGCCTGCGCGATCGGGCCGGCCAGTTGCGCCGCGGCCGCGCGCTTGAGTTCGGCACTGTCTTCGAAGTGCTGGCAGATGCGATCGACGAGGCTCATGGGCGGGCCGCCATGGCACCGACGCCTGCGGCGCAGGCGTCGTGTGGCGCTGGGCGCCGATTATACCGGCGGCTCCTGCGCACCACGCTCAGAACGCGTCGCGGATCCAGTCGATCGCGGCACCGTCGAGCGCGCAGACGTCGAACCGGCACGCGGGCCAGCGATCGCCGAAGTGCGCGACGAGGTAGCGCTGCGCCTCGCGCCTGAGCCGGCGCTGCTTGGCCGGCCCCACCGAAGCGGCCGCCCCGCCGAAGTCGGTGCGGGCGCGGCTGCGCACTTCGACGAAGACGAGCGTCTCGCCGTCGCGCATCACCAGGTCGATTTCCCCCAGGCGGCTGGCGACGTTGCGCGCGACGAGGCCCAGGCCCCGTCCGAGCAGGAACGACAGCGCCCGATCTTCGGCAGCGTCGCCGCTCGCCTGCGTCGGCGAGCGCCGGGTCATTGCAGCGCCAGCGGCACCAGCACGCCGGCGCGGTACTCGGCGAGCACGCCGGCGCGATCGACCGCGCCGCCGTCGCGCACCGTCAGGCGCAGGCGCCCGGTCACCCCGTCGAGATCCACCTCGGTGCCACCTTCGAGCAACTGAAGCGCGAGGCGAAACGCGTCGATGCCCAGCGCGTAGAGCTTCTGCAGCTCCATGTGCAGGTCGGCCGGCTTCGGATAGGCCATGACCGCGACGCTGTCGGGCTGGACCTGCCACGGCATGTCCACCAGGCGCACGCCGTCGAGGTCGGGCGAGCGGATGAGCGCCGCCGCGGTGCCCGGGGCGGCGCCGAGCACCGCGCCCGTGTTGAGCATCGACGTGCCGTAGATCGTCGCACGAGCGCCCAGCGCGATTCGCAGCGCGCTCGCCACGGCGGGCGACGCGGCGACGAAGAACACGTCCGCCTTCAGGCGCGCGACCGCCGAGCGCACGCGCCCCGTGGTCACGGTGGCGATGGTCACCGGCTCGTAGACGTCGCCGCCGAGGTCGCGCCAGCGCTCGGCGAACGCGGAGGCCGCGCGCCGGCCCAGGGCCGAGGCGTCCTGCACGATCGCCGCGCGCACGCGGCGCGAAGCGCTCGCGACCGACGCCTCGTCCCAGGCGATCGACGCCGCCTGGCGCGCCTCGGTTTCGATCGACAGCCCGAAGGTGACCATGTTGGCGGGCACCCCGCCGCTCTCGGGCTGGTTGAGCGCCAGCGTGAACACCGGCGGCGGCCCGCCCGCAGCGACCAGGCTCACGGCGCTGCGCGTGAGCGGCCCGATGACGAGCGAGAAGCCGCGCTGCTTCAATTCGTCGTACAGCGCGCGCAGCATCGCCGCGTCTTCGTCGATCTCGATGATCTCCAGCGACACCTTGTCGCCTTCGCGCGCATGCGCCGCGCGCACGCCCGCGATCAGCGCCTGCGCGGCGCGCCGGTAGATGCCGTTGTCGGGCGGCACCAGCAACGCGACGCCGATCGGCCCCTTGCCGACGGTCTGGCGCTCCTTCGAGGCGGTGCCGCGGCTCTCCGGCCCGATCGCGCTTGTCTCGGGCTGGGCGAGCGCGGACAATGCCGGCACCGCACCCAGCACGGCGCCGACCAGCGCGGTCAGGACGTTGCGGCGAACGGGCATCACGAATCGGATGACTGAAGAGCTGTCGGGCATCGGCGAGGTCGGGACATTATATGTAGTGGCCACGCCGATCGGGCACCTCTCCGATCTCGGTGCGCGCGCCGCCGAGGTGCTGCGCAGCGTCGACGTGGTCGCCGCCGAGGATACGCGCACCTCGCGAGTGCTGCTCGAACGCGTCGGCTCGCACGCGCGGCCACTGGCAGCGCATCGCCACAACGAACGCGAAGCCGGCGAGAAGATCGTCGCGCTGCTCGCCCAAGGGCGTCGCGTCGCGCTGGTCACCGATGCCGGCACGCCCGCGGTGAGCGATCCGGGTTCGCGCATCGTCGCGATGGCGCTGCGCGCGGGCTTTCGCGTGGTGCCGATCCCGGGCCCTTCCGCGCCGATCGCGTTGCTGTCGGCCTGCGGCCTGGTCGAAGGCCCGTTTCACTTCGAGGGGTTCCTGCCGACGCGCACCAGGGCTCGCGATGCCCGCCTCGCCGTGCTGGCGCGCATGCCGCACGCGTTCGTCCTCTTCGAGGCACCGCACCGGATCGCGCAGACCGTTCCGGCGATCGCGGCCGCCTGCGGCGATGCGCGCTGGATCGCACTCGGGCGCGAGCTGACCAAGCGCTTCGAGGAAATCCACGTGTGCCGCGCCGGCGAAGCGGCAGCCTGGCTCGCGGCGGACCCGAACCGCGAGCGCGGCGAGTACGTGCTGGTGATCGCCGCGCCCGACCACGATCCCGAGCGCGCCGGCGAGAGCGCCCCGGCCGCAGCGCGCCCGGCGGCCGCGCCGGACTCCGGGGTCGACGCGCCTGCCACGGCGAGCGTCGACGTCGCCGCGCTGCTGGCCGCCCTGCTCGAGGAGATGCCGCTCAGCCGCGCGGTGAAGCTGGCCGAGCGGGCGACCGGCCTGCCGCACCGGACGCTGTATCGGCTCGCCCTCGATTCAGCGCAGCGTCGCGAACGGCCTTAGGTCGGTCCGCGCGCGCACGCGCCCGGCCGCCGCGGCCGCGTCCTCGCGGCGCGACCAGGGGCCCGCCTGCACCTTGTACATCGCCCCCTCCTGCCGGATGTCGAACGCGACGCCGAGGAAGTCGAGCCGACGCGCGAGATGGGTCATCGCGCTGCGCGCGTTCTCCAGCGAACTGAAGGCGCCGAACTGCAGCCAGAAGCCGCGCCGGGCGGCAGCGGCCGTCGGCGCGGAAGGCATGGCGGAAGCGCTCGCCTGCGGCGAAGTCGCCGGGAACGTCGGGGCGGACGGGGCCGTCGGCACCGTCGCGGCCGTCAGCGCGGTCGGGCCGGCCGGCGTCTCCGCGCGTGCCGGTGCCGACGTGTCGGCGCGTGCCGGCGTGTCGGCAAGCGCCGGCGCGGCAGCACCTGTCTGGGCACTGCGCTGCGGCGCCGTCGCATCGGCCGCCGCCCCGGCCGCGGCCGATGCACGCTGTGCGCCGCCGGCCGCGTAGTCCGTCTCGACGTTCAGCCGGACCGGTTCGGCCTTCGCGGTCGCTGCCGACGTTGCTGCGGGTGTGGCTGCGGGCGTGGCTGCGGGTGTTGCTGCGGGCTGTGCCGCGGGCGTGGATGCTGGCTGCGTCACCGGCGTCGCATTCGCGGAAGGCACCGGGACCAGGGCCATCGCCAGCGCGGGAACCGACGGCGCTGCCGCCGGCGCCGCGGTGGCGCCACGCGAGGCCGCATCCGCCGAAGCCAGCGTCTTCGTGGCGCCATCGAACTGCGTGATCAGGTCGACCTCGACCTCGGCGCTTCCGGCCTCGACGTAGCCGAGCTTGGCCGCTGCCGTGTACGAGAGGTCGATCACTCGGTTCTGCAGGAACGGCCCGCGGTCGTTCACCCGGACCACCACGCTGCGGCCGTTGGCGACGTTCGTCACCCGCGCGTAGCTCGGGATCGGCAGCGTCGGGTGCGCGGCCGTCATCGCATACATGTCGTAGGGCTCGCCGCTGGACGTCGGCTGGCCGTGGTAGCGCCTGCCGTACCACGAGGCCATGCCACGCTCGCGATACGGCGCGAGCTGCGACATCGGCGTGTATTGCCGGCCGAACACCGAATAGGGGCGCATCGTCCGCGGCAGCAGGGGCTCGGGGCGCGGCACCGCATCGGGGATCGACGCGATGTCGACCGGCGGATTCGCGCCCGGCCCGTCGTCGAGGTAGTAGCCGCCGCGCCGCGGCGTCGCTGCAGCGGGCGGCGCGCTCGACCCGGCGGAATCCGCCGACGGCGCGCGCGCGCTGCGCCCGCCCTGCGGCCCGGCGCAGGCGGCCAGCGCCAGCGCGATGGTCACCAGGCCCAGCGCGCGGACCGCACCGTGCATCGACGTGTTCGTCATCGCCTTCCTCCACCGTCGGCGAGTGGCTCGAGCGCAAGCTCGAGCCGCTCGCGGTAGCCGACCAGGTAGTCGATTCCTTCGACCGCGCGGCTTCCGTACCACGACGCCATCTCGCCGTCGATCGTCGTGCAGGTCGGCGCCGCGCTGCCCAGCCGCTCGCCCAGCGCCTCGCCCAGCGCAGCGCAGTGACGTTCGTCGAACCGGTACGGCTCGGACGACAACAGCACGGCGCGCGCGCCGCTCGCCGCGATCTGGTCGAGCGTGAGCGCCGGGTAGCGCGGCAGCGCGGCGTCGATCACCGAGCGCATTCCGGCCTGCGCCAGCATGCTCGCGATGAACGTGTCGCGCCCGACGCTCATCCACGGATCCTTCCAGATCAGGTAGAGCACCGGCAGCGGCTCGAAGCGTCGCGCCTGTGCCCTCGCCAGCGCCTCGCGAAGTCGCGCCGACCATGCCGCCGCCCGGTCGCGCACGCCGGGTACGGCCGCGAACTCGTCCGCGAAGCGGTCGAACAGCGCGAGGTTGTCGGCGACAGTGAGCGGGTGCGTGACGATCACGTCGGGCACGAACCCGGCCAGCCGCTCGACCGTTTCGCGGTCGTTCTCGTCGACGTTGACGACGAGGTGCGTCGGGGCCAATGCGCGGACGCGCTCGACGTCGACGTCCTTGGTGCCGCCGACCTTCGGCACGTCGCGCAGCGAGGCCCGCGGGTGGATGCAGAAACCGGTGCGGCCGACCAGGTGGTCGCGCAGGCCGAGCTCGCACAGCAGCTCGGTCAGGCTCGGCACCAGCGAGACGATGCGCGGGCTCATCGGCTTCGATGGGGCGCGGCGTCGGCGAGGCGGCGCTTGCGCGGTGCTCGCTCGAACAGCGTGTCGAAAAGCCAGTTCGGCAGCACGCGAAGAGCCAGCGCGACACCGCGCATCGGCCACGGGATCACCGCGTACGAGCGCCCGCTCGCGATCGCGTCCACCGCGCGTCGCGCGAAGACACCGGGGTCGGTGATGAACGGCATCGGGTAGGGATTGCGCTCGGTCATCGGCGTGCGCACGTAGCCGGGCGCAATCGTGACCACGCGCACGCCGCTGCCGCGCAGCTCGACGCGAAGGCTCTCGAGATAGGCGATGGCGGCGGCCTTCGACGCGCTGTAGGCGCCCGCCCCGGGCAGCCCGCGAATGCCGGCCACGCTGGCGATCCCCACCAGCGTGCCGGTGCCACGTCCCCGCAAGGCGGGCACGAACGGCGCGAAGGTGTCGAACATGCCGGTCACGTTCACGTCGACGATGCGCTTGAACACCTCGGCGTCGGCGGTCTCGCCGGTAATCGTCCCGGCGCTGATGCCGGCGTTGGCGATCACCACGTCCGGCGGCGCGCCGGCCGCCGCGACGAAGTGCGCCGCTGCATTCGCGAGCGCGCCGCGGTCGGTCACGTCGATCGCGTAGCAGTGCACGCTCGCCCCGGCGAGCGCGGCGGCAACCCGGTCGAGTTCGTCGGCGCGACGCGCCACCAGCGCGATCGTCAGGCCCGGAAACCGCCGGTGGTATTCGCGCGCCAGCGCCTCGCCGATGCCGCTCGAAGCGCCGGTGATGAAGACCTTCATGCCGGCGGGCGCGTCACTTGCGGGCCTGCCGCTCCTGGGCGATCAGCCAGTCCATCACGCGCAGCGACGCCTGGTTCGAGCCGGCCATGCTGGGCGAGGTGTAGTACTTGCCGTTGACCGCCATCGCCGGCACGCCGTCGACGCCGTAGGCCTCGGACACCTGCGCCGCGCGACGCATCTTCGTGCGCACCGCGAACGAGTCGAAGGTCTCGGCGAACTGCTTGCGGTCGACGCCGTAGCGCGACAGCATCGCCGTCATCTTGTCGACCGTGTCGAGCCGGTCGTTGTCGACGTGGATCGCGTGGAACACCTTGTCGCCCAGGGCCTCGGCCTTGCCCATTGCCTCGAGCGTGTAGTGCAGCTGCTGGTGGCGGCGGTCGCCGAACGGCACGTGCACGCGACGGAAGAAGACGTCGGCCGGCAGCTTCCTGATCCAGTCCTGCAGCAGCGGCTCGAGCGAGTTGCAGTGGGGGCAGCCGTACCAGAAGAACTCGATCGCCTCGATCTTGCCCGCCGGCGCTTCGGTGGGCTGCTGCGGCTTGACGAGCCGGTAGTCGCGGCCCTCGCGCGGCATGCCCTGCGCGCCAACGGGCCGCGCGAGGGCCGAAGCCGCGGCGGCGGCCGCGGCAGTGAGCATCCAACGTCTGCGTGCTTCGATCATCGTCTCTCCCGACGGAGCCCGCGGCTCCGGTTCAGCGCTGGCGCACGACCGAGGCCTCGATGCCGTTCTCGGCCAGCCGCGCCCGCGCCCGATTCATTGCGTCGAGTTGCGCGTACGGACCTATCCGAACGCGGTACATCGTCTGGCCGTTGACGTCGGCCGTGAGCACCCGCGCCTCGAAGCCGATCAGCGCCAGCTTGGCCTTCATCGACTCGGCCTCCGACGACGAGCGGAACGCCCCCGCCTGCAGCAGGTAGGTGGCGCGATCGTCGCCCTTCGAGTCGGGCGCAGCGGCCGGCGGAGCCGTCGGCGGCGCCACCGCGACCGGCGGCGAGCCGGCGGGCGCTGCCGGCGAGGCGGGCTCCGGCCCGGGGCGCGATTTCGAGTACAGCGGCGCGTTCGGGTCCGGCGCCTCGGCCTGCGACTTGGGCTCGATCGCCCGCTCCGGCGCGCGATTCGCCTTGTTGACGAACGGCACGGGCGCCCGCGTGACGAAGATCGCCACCACGACCGCGATCGAGAGCCCGACGATCAGGCCGATCATGAATCCGAGCAGCGTGCCGCCGCGCATGCGCCGCGATCTCGCCGTTACGACGGGGTGGGCCATCACATCCTCTCGGGGGCCGACACGCCGATCAGTGCCAGCCCGTTGCGTAGCACCTGGCGCGTCGCGAGCAGCAGCGCCAGGCGGGCGGTTCGCGTGGCCTCGTCGTCGACGAGCACACGCTCCGCATTATAGTAAGAGTGAAGTTCCGCCGCTAAGTCCTTGAGATAAAAAGCAACGGCGTGCGGCGCCAGTTCGTCGACCGCGGCTTCGACAGTCTCGGGCCAGGCCGCCAGCCGGGCGGCCAGCGCGAACTCGCGCGGCCCCTGCAGCGCGTCGAGCCCCACGCCGCCCGCCGCGACCGCAGCCGCGAGCGACCCGGCGTCGCCGCCCCACTGCGCCAGCACCGAGCAGATGCGCGCGTGCGCGTACTGGATGTAGTAGACCGGGTTCTCGTCGGTGCGCGCCAGCGCGAGGTCGACGTCGAAGACGAACTCGCTGTCGGCCTTGCGCGAGATCAGGAAGAAGCGCACCGCGTCGCGGCCGCGCTGCTCGTCGATTCGCACGCCATCGTCGTCGCGCACCTCGCCGGTCCAGCTGATCAGGTCGCGCAGCGTCACGTACGAGCCGGCGCGCTTGGAGATCTTCACCTCCTCGCCGCCGCGCATGACCGTCACCATCTTGTGCAGCACGTAGTCGGGATAGCCGGCCGGAATGCCCGCGCCGATCGCCTGCAGGCCGGCGCGCACCCGCGCGACCGTGCCGTGGTGGTCCGAGCCCTGCACGTTGATCGCGCGCTCGAAGCCGCGCTGCCACTTGGTGACGTGGTAGGCGACGTCGGGCACGAAGTACGTGTAGCCGCCGTCGGACTTGCGCATCACGCGGTCCTTGTCGTCGCCGTAGTCGGTGGTGCGCAGCCACAGTGCGCCGCCATCTTCGTAGGTCTTGCCGGCGCGCACCAGCGCATCGACCGTCGCGGCCACGCGCCCGTCTTCGTACAGCGACGACTCGAGGTAGTAATTGTCGAAGCGCACGCCAAAGGCGCGCAGGTCGATGTCCTGCTCGCGCCGCAGGGTCGCGACCGCGAAGCGACGGATCGCCGGCAGGTCGTCGGGATCGCCGGCCGCGGTGACTTCGGCGACGCGCTCGGCCGAGACGGTCTTGCGTGCGAGGTAGTCGGCGGCGATCTCGGCGATGTAGTCACCGCGATAGCCGTCGGCCGGGAAGCGCTCGTCGTCGGGATGGACGCCGCGCGCGCGCGCCTGCACCGACAGCGCGAGCTTGTCGATCTGCGCGCCCGCGTCGTTGTAGTAGAACTCGCGGGTCACCCGCCACCCGTCGGCGTCGAGCAGCGCGGCCAGCGCGTCGCCGAGCGCGCCCTGGCGGCCGTGGCCGACGTGCAGCGGCCCGGTCGGGTTGGCCGAGACGAATTCGACCATCACGCGACGCTGCAGCCCGCGCTCGCCGCGGCCGAACGCCGCGCCGTCGCGCAGCACGCGGCCGATCACGGCGCGCTTGGCGTCGGCGCGCAGCCGCAGGTTGATGAAGCCGGGGCCGGCAATCTCGAGCGACTCGAGCATCGGGCCGGCGGCCGATTCGCGATCGAGCTCCTCGACGGCGGCCTTCAGCCGCTCGGCGATCTGGCGCGGATTGCCCTTCAGCGGCCGCGCCAGCTGCAGTGCGAGGTTGCAGGCGAGATCGCCGTGGCCGGCCTGCTTCGGCCGCTCGAGTTCGACCGGCGGCGGCGCGACCTGCACGCCCGTTGCAGCCATCAGCTGTGCGGCCGCGGCGTCGAAGAGCGCCGCCAACCTGGATTTCTGTTCCGCTAACATGGCCCCGGATTGTACTTGGGGGGCCGCAAGGCCCCGGGAACCCCCGATGCCGCTGCAGATCCGGTCCGCCGTCGAGCTCGACCACCTGGTCGTTGCCTGCGCCACGCTCGTGCAGGGCGACGCGTGGCTGCGCCGGCTCGCCGGCGTGCCCTCCGCACCCGGCGGCAGCCATCCGGGCTGGGGGACGCACAACCGCCTGCTTCGCCTCGACGCCCGCACCTACCTCGAATTGATCGCACCCGATCCGGCCCAGCCTGCGCCTGCGCTGCCGCGCCCATTCGGACTGGACGACCCCGAGCTGCGCCGTCGCGTGGCGCAGCGGCCGCGGCTCGTGCACTGCGTGTGCCGGGTGCCGCGCCTGGACGAGGCGACGGCCCGCGAGCACGGCTACGTCCCCGGGGCGATCGTGCCGATGACGCGCGGCATGCTGTCCTGGCGCATCACGATGCCAGGCGATGTGCAGAGTGCGGCGCGCCGCTGGAGCGACGCGGGCCGGCTGCAGCCGACGCTGATCGAGTGGTCGGGGGGCGCGAAACCCGAGCGGCATCCGCTCGACGCACTGGCGCCCTCCGGCGTGACGCTGCTGCGGCTGCGCGTGCAGGCGCCGGAGGATCCGGCCCTTTCCGCGACCCATCCGGCGACCCTTTCCGCTGCGCTGCGCGACGACCCGCGCGTCGTCACCGCGCGCGCTTCGCAGCCCGCGCTGGGCGCCGAGCTGTCGACGCCGCAGGGCTGGCGGCTGATCGACTGACGCGGCGACGCGCGCCGGCGCCCGGATCCAGCGTCGCCGCAGCGCCCGCGACCGCCGTCTCGAACGCGCCGGCAAGCCAGTCGCGGAACCGCCGCACCGGCTCGCGCAGGCTGCCGGGTGGCCAGACGATCAGGAAGCGCTTGCCGGTGTCCAGCGGGTGCGTGGAGGCCAGCACCAGTTCACCGCGCCGCACCGAGTCGGCCGCGAGCAGGTGGCTGAGCATCGCCACGCCCTGGCCGCGCGCGGCGGCGTCGGCCGCCAGCATCTCGTGGCTGAAGTACAGCCCGCGCGCCGGATCGATGTCGTCGTAGCCTTCGCGCGCCAACCACTGCTCCCAGTGGTCGACCCGCTCGCGCGACGAGACTTCGTGCAACAGCCGAACGCCGGGCACGAGCCGCCCGCGGCGCACGTGCCCCGCGAGGTAGGCGGGCGAGCAGACCGGGTACATCAGCTCGCCGCAGATGTCGATCGACTCGAGGTCGCGCGGCACGACGCTCACGTGCCGAACCGCCAGGTCGACGCCGTCGCTGTCGAAATCCGCGAGTTCGAGGCTCGCGTCGATGCGCACCTGCACCTGCGGATGCGCGCGGGTGAACTCGTCGAGCCGCGGCACCAGCCAGCGCGCGCCGAGCGACGGCAACACGCTCACCGTGACCGTGTTGCGCTCCGGGCGCAGGCGCTCGGCCGCCTGCGCGATCTGGCGCAGCGAGCGCGCGACGACGGCATGGAACTGCACGCCCGCCTCGGTGAGCTCGACCCCGCGCGCGCGCCGGTCGAACAGCCGCACGCCGAGCCACTGCTCGAGCTGACGCACCTGCTGGCTGATCGCACCCGGCGTGACGAACAGGTCGCCTGCGGCGCGCCGCAGGTTCAGGTGGCGCGCGGCAGCGTCGAACGCGCGCACCGCGTTGAGCGGCGGGAGCTTCATGAGTTCAGTATAGCGTTCAGTTTCTCTAATGCCTCGATCCGCTGCAATTCGCTTGTCGGCCGCCGTGCCCGGGTCGATGATCGTCGCTCACGGCATCGCCTCGACCGGTCCGATCCACGCGACCGGCGGCGGGCCGCAACGCCTTCGGGGAGCCGCCATGGAAGTCTCGCTGTCCGCGCTGTCGCTGCGCCTGCCGCAGGGCGCCACCATGCGCCTCGAGGCGGCGCGGGGTGCCGAATTGCGCGTGCGCGGCGGAACGCTGTGGCTCACCGAGGAGGGGCGCCCCGACGACGTCTTCCTCGGCCCCGGCGCGTCGTGGCGGCTGCGCGCCGACGGCCGGACGGTCGTCGAGGCGGACTCGGCCAGCGACTTCGAACTTCTCGGCCCCGGATCGCCTTGGCGGATCGCGCCGCGCGCATCACCCGGGACGACGCTGGCGGCACGGCTGCGCGGCTCGCTCGCACGACTGCGGGGCACTCCTGGCTGGATGCCGGTGCCGCCCCCGAGCGCACTGCTGCGCTGAGCGTCGGCGCGCGGTCGCGCCGCGCGCCCGCGATTCAGCCGATCGCCGAGGCCGAACGCGCCTGCGCGCGCAGCAGGTGCTTCTGGATCTTGCCGGTCGACGTCTTCGGCACGACGCCGAAGCGCACCTCGCGAGGACACTTGAAGTGCGCGAGCAGCTTCCGGCAGTGCGCGATCAGTTCGTCGGCGAGCGCCTTCGCCGCCTCGGGCGAGGCCGGCTCGCGGTCGGCCTTCAATTCGACGAACGCGAGCGGCGTCTCGCCCCACTTCGGGTCGGGACGCGCCACCACCGCGCAGGCGAGCACCGCGGGATGCTTGTACAGCGCGTCCTCGACCTCGATCGAGCTGATGTTCTCGCCGCCCGAGATGATGATGTCCTTCGCGCGGTCCTTCAGCTTCACGTAGCCGTCGGCGTGCAGCACGCCGAGGTCGCCGGTGTGGAACCAGCCGCCGCGGAACGCCTCGCCGCTCGCCTTCGCGTTCTTCAGGTAGCCCTTCATCACGATGTTGCCGCGGAAGACCACCTCGCCCATCGTCTCGCCGTCGCGCGGCACTTCCTGCATCGTCTCGGCGTCGACGACGGTGAGCCCCTGCTGGACCTGGTAGCGCACGCCCTGGCGCCCGTTCTTCTCGACGCGCCCGGCCAGGTCGAGCGCCTCCCACTCGTCGCGCTTCACGCAGACCGACGCAGGGCCGTAGACCTCGGTCAGGCCGTAGACGTGCGTCACCTCCCAGCCCATCCGCTCCATGCCCTCGATCATCGACGCCGGGGGCGCCGCGCCGGCCACCATCGCCTTGACTGTCCAGTCGATGCCGGCCTTCAGTTCGGCCGGCGCGTTGATCAGCGCGCTGTGCACGATCGGCGCGCCGCAATAGTGCGTCACGCGGTGCTCGCGGACCAGGCCGAGGATAAGCGCCGCGTCGACGCGGCGCAGGCACACGTTGGTGCCGGCCACCGCCGGCAGCGTCCACGGGAAGCACCAGCCGTTGCAGTGGAACAGCGGCAGCGTCCACAGGTAGACCGGGTGCCGCGGCAGGCTCCACGCGAGCACGTTGCCGACCGCGTTCAGGTAGGCGCCGCGGTGATGCACGACGACGCCCTTCGGATCTCCAGTGGTGCCCGACGTGTAGTTCAGCCCGATCGCGTCCCACTCGTCCTGCGGCAACGCGTAGCGATGCAGCGGGTCGCCGCCGGCGATCCAGTCCTCGTACTCGACCGTCCCGATCCGGTCGCCCGGCCCGTCATGGACGGGATCGTCGACGTCGACCACGAACGGCGGCTCGACGCCCGCCGCATCGAGCTGCGCCAGCGCCTGCGCGACCACCGGCGAGAACTCGCGGTCGACGATCAGCACCTTCGCGCCCGAGTGCCGCAACTGGAACGCGATAGTCGCCGCGTCGAGCCGCGTGTTGATCGTGTTCAGCACGGCGCCGCTCATCGGCACGCCGAAGTGCGCATCGAGCATCGCCGGGATGTTCGGCAGCACGACCGAGACCGTGTCGCCGTCGCCGATGTCGCGCGCGGCGAGCACCGAAGCGAGGCGCCGCGCGCGCGCCAGCATCTGCGACCAGCTGTAGCGCAGCGGCCCGTGGATGACCGCGCAGCGGTCGGGAAACACGTCGGCGGCCCATTCGACCAGGCTGATGGGCGACAGCGGCACGTGGTTGGCGGCGTTGCGGTCGAGATCCTGGCGGTAGGGATTGGGCTGGGTGGGCATCGGCGGCGACCTGGGGAATGACGAGGGGGCGGCTGTCGGCGCCCGGAGCGGCGCGCGAACCTCGTTCGATTGTAGGCAAGGCCCGGCGGCGAATCGACCCGGGAATGATCCGACGCACCTGA
>OEIU01001024.1_pt1 | contig 20579 bp, 23 predicted proteins | sample 1539221 | NCBI WGS metagenome assembly OEIU01 (sample SAMN03792071, study PRJEB22550) | activated sludge metagenome | feature: wastewater treatment plant; material: activated sludge; isolation source: Wastewater treatment plant of a petroleum refinery complex | place: Argentina: Zarate | collected...
CGCCCGCCGGCCCTACCGAGCGAAGCGAGGTCGCAGCGCCCGGGGAGAGAGGTGCCGCACCGGCCGACGGCATTCGCAGATTCCCGCCGGCCCTACCGCGCGGAGCGCGGTCGCAGCGCCCGGGGAGAGAGGTGCTGCATGGCCGGCGGGATTGTCCGCCCGCCGGCCCTACCGCGCGAAGCGCGGTCGCAGCGCCCGGGTAGAGAGGTGCTGCTTGGCCGGCGGGATTGTCCGCGCAGCGCCCGTGTAGAGAGGTGCTGCTTGGCCGGCGGGATTGTCACCCCGGCTGGGCGCAGACGGCGTACGCGGTGACGCTCGCCAGGTTGGTGCTCAGGTTCGAGAACGTCACGAACCAGCCGGCGGGCGGCTGCCCCTCGGCGGCGGGGTCGGGACGGCTGGCGAGGACGTTGGCCTGGGTGCCGCCCGGGCTGACGGTGTTGGGGAGGCCGCCGAAGCCGCCGGAGATGAGCACCTCGCCGGGGGCGCAGCGCGCCACGAGGGAGTCGGTGACCCCGACGGGGATCTGGGTGCCCACCACCCGGGTCACCACGATCGGCACGCGCGCGGCGATCGCCAGGTCCAGGCGCTGCACGCCGCCCTGGGCGATCTTGGTCGATGTGACGCTGTTGTTGGCGAGCGTCCGGTTGGTGACCGCGTTCGACGCGATGCGACCGCTGCGCACCCCGCCCTCGCGGATGGCGCGGGTGGTGACGGCGCCGTCGGCGAGCTTGATGCCGGTGACCGAGCCGTCCTTCAGGGCCTTGGTGCCCACGCTCGCGGGAGGGGCGTCCCCCTGGTCGAGCTGGGCGACGGCGCCGCCGCCGGCGGCCAGGACGATGGCGCCCGTGGCGACGGCGAGGGCCAGGCGGGGTCGTGGTTCGGTGGGCCAGACGGGCACGGGAACTCCTCTGGGCGGATTTTCGTGACGCGCGATTGACTCATCCGCGGCCGCGCGCCGTCCACCCCCGGCCCGGGTCCTACGGCACCGCCCCGCCGGAGAGCACCGGCGCGAGGCGGGCGACGAGCCGGTCCAGCTCGGGCAGGCGCACCCCGTCCATCAGTCCGATGGTCACGTTGGGCCCGGCCGGCCGGGCGACCTGGAACCACAGGGCGCTCTGGTGCTCGGCGGGCGCGGCGGGTCGGTGGATGCCGTCGATGGCCGCCAGGCCGGCGTCGTCCAGGATCGCCGCGATCTCGTCCATCCCGGCCGCGTCGATCCGGGGGCCGGCCTGCCAGCCGGTCTCGCCGACGGCGCGCCCTTCGTGGCGTCCGTCGGCCCAGACGCGCCAGCCACCCTCGCGCCCCCGGTCGTCCACATGGACGGATTGGACGAGGACGCCGTCGGGGAGGGGCGGCGGGTCCACGGGCTACGCGACGCGCGGGTCGTCTGGTCCGGGCGGCGCCGGGAAGTCGCCGGGGCCCTGCCGCCCGGGGCCGCCGGGGCCGGGGCGGATGCCCCATGTGCCGGTGGTTCCGGTGACGGTGCCGAGCGCCTCGAGGAACGTGACGTAGTGGTAGGGCCGCACCGACTCGCCGGTGCTCATGATGCTGTCGCTCTCGTGGGCGACGATCGGCTGCTGCCCGGGGATGAGGCGCTGGGCGAGCGCGGAGTGGGCCACCGGGGTGCCGACGGGCCGCCGGGTGGGCGGCGTCGCGTCGGCGGTGGAGTACTCGTCGCCGAGCCCGAGGATGTGGCCGAACTCGTGGACGACGGTGGTCTGCGAGGACGTGAAGTCCTTCACGTCGATCTCCACCATGCGCCACGTGGGGTCCTCGGTCGCGCCCTGCTCGCCCTTGGCGACGACGGTGGGCTGGACCTTGGCGCCGGCCTTCACGATCTCGTTCGCGACGTTGCGCGCACGGTCCTCGGAGAGCTTCAGGTTCTTCTTCTCCTCGCCCTCGCTGCTCGCGTGGCCGGTCACGGTGACGGGGAAGGGCGGCATGTCCGACGCCCCCAGGGTGGCACCGAACTTCTGGAGGTCGGCGAGGTCGGTCCCCGTGACGGCGGATTTGCCCTGGTCGAAGAACACGATGCCCGGGTTGTCGGTGTCGACCTGCCCGTAGCGTGCGCGGTCGGTGGTGCTCGTGCTGTGGGAGTCGCGGTCGAGTCCGAGGATCCCGCCCTCGTCGCGCGAGCCCTCCGCCAGGTGCCCCTTGCTCTGCGCGCTCCCGGGGTCGGGGATGGTCATGGCCTCGGAGAGCCCCGAGTCGACGGGGTACTTGTTGACGTCGAGGACCCATTGGCTCTTGTCCGCCGGCCCCTGCTGGATCAGGACGTTGACGTGGACCGCGGGCAGGGACTCCCAGCCGGGCTTCTGGGAGTGGAAGACGTACTGCTCGCTCCAGGCGTTCTGGACCTCGCCGATCGCCTTCTCGGCCCAGGCGGCCTTCTCCTCGTCCGTCCAGATGAAGTCCTCGGCCTTCCAGCCGCGCCGCCCGATGCCGGCGAACCCCCCGACGGCGGCGAGCCAGTCGGGGTCGAGGATGTTCCCGGTCTTGAAGTTGAAGCAGACCCGGACGGTGACGGTCATCTCGCCGGTCGTCGGCTCGTACGCCACGTCGAACAGGCCGCGCCCGGTCGAGGGGTGGACGTTCTTCATGATGTAGGAGCGCGACATGAAGTCGGCCAGGTCGGCTCCCGCCACGGGGCCGGGGGGCGCGCCCACCGGCTGCCGCGCGACCAGCCGGCTCACCGCCGCGTTCCCCGCCTCGCGCTGGAGCGCGAGCATCGGGTGCGCGGCGTGCGGCTCCTCCACCGCCGCCGGGGGGCGCCGCTCGTCGTCGTGGGTCCCGGCGGCCGGGGGCCGCCGGGCGGCGTCGTGCTCGGTGCGCAGGGGCGGCGCCATGCTGGGTCGAGCATACGACCGCCCAGGCGCGGCGTGCCACGACCGTCGCGCGGGACGTCGCATGGCTCCGCTACCGTCGTGCTGCGAGCGCCCGTAGCTCAGCTGGATAGAGCGACGGCCTTCTAAGCCGTTGGTCGCAGGTTCGAATCCTGCCGGGCGCGCTCCGAGGTGCGGCTCGTCCCCGGGGTCCGGCTACCCGCCGCCCGCCGGACCGCCGGGGCGGTCGATGCGGTGCCGCTCGATCCAGTCGATGAGCTCGTCGCGGCGGACGCGGACCCGGCGCATGCTGAGCCGGTAGACGGGGAGGGCGCGGAAGGCCCGCTCGACCTCGGTGTCGCCGAGACCCATGAACTGGCGTACCTGGGCGCGGTCGAGGTACAGGGGCGGCTGGGGCAGCTCGTCGCGGAAGGGGCGGTCGCCGTCGGTCATCGGCGTCTGCTGGGGGCCTCCTGGCACGTGTCCAGCGTAACCCCGCGGGCGCGATGGGGCGCGGTCGGTGATCGGCGCGGCCGCGTCCGCCGCCGGCCCGGGCGGCGATCCCTCCGATCGGGGAGGCCACGACCCACCGGTCGGGGGACGTCGCGGCGGTCGGGCCGCGCATACGGTCGCCCCGTCAGCGGGGTACCGCTGACTGGGCCGGTGCCGGGCGGAGGTCTCACCCGGGACTGCTGCCGACGATCACGAGGGTGGGTCCGGCGCTCCCCGGGAACCCACCCTCGACCTCGGCTCCGGCGCCCCCGTCGAGGCCCTTCCCGCCTCATGAGACACGGCTCACCCGGTGCGTGCACCGGCCCTGCCGCCCGTGTTATGGAGTCGCGGGATGGACACGACGGGGCGATGTCCCGCGGAAGGAGGGTGACGATGGGCGCCATCCCGATCGACGTGGCACCCGACGCCGCGTACCTGGGCGCCGGAGCGACCGCAGCGCTGATGGCCGCGCTCGATGCCGTCGCGGTGCGCGCATCGGTCACGCGCCTCGCGCGCAGGCAGGACTGGGACGCGCACGCCGAGCGGGTGGACCAGTGGTGCTGGGCCGCGCTGGGCGACGCGCTCGACGACCTGGCGGCGCTCGCGCCGGAGCACTACGGCCCCCACGCCACCGCGCGCCACCGCGCGCTGCTGCGCGATCTGCGCCGCGACCTGGGACTGCCGCCGGCCGACGAGGGCTGACGTCATCGAACCGGGGCCCCGGCCCCGGGTGCGGGCTACCGGAGCACGATGTTGTGGAGGTCGTATCCGGTGGTGGCGGGCATCCGACCCGGGCCGCCGGACACCTCCATCACCGTGGGCATGACGTGGTCGCGCATGAACGCGTCGCAGTCCTCCTTCGACTCCCAGAACTCGATGATGCGGAACCCGTCGCCGGTCCAGCCGGCGGCGTGGGCGATGAACCCCTTCGCGTCGCCCGTGCGCGGCGTGAGACGCGCGCTGATCGCGTCGTAGTTGACGGTCGAGCGCTCGGTCTCGGGCTCGACCCAGTCCTGGACCAGGCAGTACGCCATGGTGGCTCCTCGTGACGGTCGCCGGTGCGGCGGGTCCGGCTCGCCGCACCGGCGACGCTACGCCCGGCCACACGTGCGTCGCCACCCCGCGGGGTGGGCATCGGAAAGGGAGTGATGCGCATGCCGTCGGACGCCTGGACGCGGTGCCCGGTGCGCAACGGCCCGGGGGCGGGTGACGGATGCTCCTGCCGACGGCCGCGCAGATCGTCATCATCCTGGAGTCGACTCGGGACGGAGGCGGGGTGGCGGAGCGGTTCGATGCGGTGGTGGTGGGCGCGGGCCCCGGCGGCTCGACGGCGGCGTACCGCCTCGCCCGCGGCGGCGCGAGGGTGCTGTTGCTCGACCGGGCGCGTTTCCCGCGCGACAAGCCCTGCGGCGGGGGGCTCACCGGGCGCGCGCTGACGTCGCTGCCGGTCGACGTGTCGCCCGTCGTCGAGGACGCCATCACCAAGGTGGACCTGCGGCTGCGCTTCCGCTCGGCCATCACCCACCACTACGACGACCCGATCGCCCTGATGACCCAGCGCCGCCGGCTCGACCACTTGCTGGCCGAGACGGCGGCGGGCGCGGGCGCCGACTTCCGCGACGGCACCCGCGTCCGGGACCTCGCGCTCGACGGGCCGGGCGGTCGCCCCGTGGTGACGCTGGAGGGCGGCGCGCGGATCGGCGCCGAGGTGCTGATCGGCGCCGACGGGGCGAACGGGGTCAGCGCGAAGGCCCTCGGGCTCGGCGGGGACCGCACGTTCGGCGTGGCGCTCGAGGGGAACGCCCCCATGACGCCCGAGCGGGCAGCCGTCCACCGGGGCCGGGCGACCCTCGAGATCGACACCGTCCCCGGCGGCTACGGCTGGATCTTCCCGAAGGGCGACCACATCAACGTGGGCGTGGGCGGGTGGTCGTCGGAGGGGCCGCGGATGCGCCGCTTCCTCGACGCCCTCTGCGCGATGCACGACGTGCGCCCCGAGGAGCTCACCGACGTCCGCGGACACCGCCTCCCGCTGCGCCGCTCGTGGCAGGGCGTGGCCCGCGGCCGCGCCGCCGTGGTGGGCGACGCCGCCGGCCTGATCGACCCCCTCTCCGGGGACGGCATGTTCGAGGCGTTCCTGTCGTCCGAGCTGGCGACCGCCACCGCCCTGGACCTGCTCGCGGGGCGCGTCAGCGGCATGGAGCCCTACCGGTGGCGCGTCCAGCGGACCCTCGCCGGTCACGCCGCGACCGCCTGGGTCGCGCGGGCCACGCTCGAACGGCTCCCCGCGCTGACGTTCCAGGTGCTGCGGCGCGACGCCGCCCGGCGGTTCCTGGGCCACCGCCTGGGCACGCGCCCCCCGGAGGTGAGGGTGCCGCTCATCGGCGGCGTCGAGCGGTTCGCGCGCCGCGCGCTCGGCCCGGCGGCCGGCGCCTAGGCGCCGGCCCCCGAGCCGCCGCCCACACGACGTAGAGTCCCGCCGTGGCCCGCCGCCGCCGCCAGCAGGAGGGGCTCGAGCGCGTCCTCGGCGCCAACGCGCTGTTCGCCACGGCGTACGGCAACGTCGGGTCCTCGATCTACTACGCGCTCGGCGTCACGGCCGCGTTCGCGCTGGGCCTCACGCCCCTCGTCTTCCTGATCGCCGGGCTCATCTTCGCGGCGACGGCGGCGACCTACGCCGAGGGGACCGTCCGCTACCCGGAGGCCGGCGGGTCCGCCACCCTCGCCCGCCACCCCTTCAACGAGCTCGTCTCCTTCCGGGCGGGGCGGGGGCACATGGCCAACTAACACATCACGATCGCCATCTCGGCGTTCTTCGTCCCGCACTACCTCTCGATCTTCTGGGAGCCCCTGAAGTCGAACCCGTGGGACGTGATCGTCGGCGCGATCGTGGTGGTGGTCCTCGTCGGCGTGAACATCGTGGGCGTGAAGGAGGCGGCGAAGCTCAACGTCCTGCTCGCCGTGGTCGACTTCGGCACCCAGGCGCTGCTGGTGATCCTGGGCTTCGTCCTGATCTTCAGCCCGGAGACGCTGGTCGACAACGTCACCTTCGGCGTCGCGCCGACCTGGGCTGACTTCTTCCTGGCGATCCCGGTCGCGATGATCGCCTACACCGGCATCGAGACGATCTCGAACCTGTCGGAGGAGGCGCGCGACCCCTCGCGGGACATCCCGCGGTCGATCTCCCTCGTGGCGGTCGCGGTGTTCGCCATCTACTTCACCCTCCCGGCGATCGCCCTGTCCGCCCTCCCGGTCACGCAGAACTCGGACGGCGTCTACACCACCGCCCTGGGCCTGGGGCCGGAGCAGGGCGGCTACGCCAACGACCCGGTGCTGGGGCTGGTCGACAACATGGGCATCGACGGCGTGGCCCTACAGGTGCTGGAGGTCTACGTCGGGGTGCTGGCGGCGACGATCCTGCTCATCGCCGCCAACGCCGGCGTGATCGGCGCGTCGCGGATCACGTACTCGATGGCCAGCTACCGGCAGCTGCCGGAGCGGTTCCGCCGACTCCACCCGAAGTTCAAGACCCCGTGGCTGGCGCTGGTGATCTTCGCCGGATTCGCGGCGATCCTGGCGCTGCTGCCGGGCCAGACCGACTTCCTGGGGACGATCTACTCGTTCGGGGCGATGCTGTCGTTCACGATCGCCCACATCTCGCTCATCGCCCTGCGGGTGCGCAGACGCGACGAGGAGCTGGTCTACCGGGCCGTGCCGAACGTGCGGTTCCGCGGGATCGACTGGCCGCTGTTCGCCATCCTCGGCGGGCTCGGCACCGGGATCGCCTGGCTGGTGGTGGTCGTGCAGGAGCCGTTGACGCGGTGGTCGGGCCTCGGCTGGCTCGCGCTCGGCTTCGTCGTGTACGCGGTGTACCGCGGCCGGGTGCTGAGGCTGCCGCTGCGCGAGACGGTCCGCGCCCCCGCGATGGTGCTCGCCGGCAACCTGGAGGTGGAGTACCGGTCGATCGTCGTGCCGGTGGTGCGCTCCACCGAGTCGGAGGAGGCGCTCGTGACCGCGGCCCGCCTCGCCGCCGAGCGGCGGTCGCGGGTGGCGGTGGTGCACGTGCTCGAGATCCCGATGGAGCTGCCGCTCACCGCCCGCCTCCCTGAGGCGGAGCGGGAGGCCAACTCACTGCTGGACGACGCGCGCGCCCTGGTCGAGAGCTTCGGCGTCCGGGCCGTCACCCGCCTGGAGCGGGCCCGCGCCGCCGGGCCGGCGATCGTGGCCGACGTGGTCTCCCGCGAGGCGGAGCTGGTGGTGCTGGGCGCGCCGCGCCGGGGCATCGGGCGCCGCGCCCCCGTGTTCGGCCCCACTGCCCGGTACGTGCTGAAGCACAGCCCGTGCCGCGTGCTGGTCGCGGCGCCGAAGCCGGCGGGCAGGGCGGCGCCCAGGTCGGCGGTGGCCGCGTGAGGGCCGCCCGGGCGTTCTCGGTCGTGCTCATCCTGCTCGGCGTCGCCGTGGTCGCGCGGACCATCGCCCTGGGCGTCGGCGGCGGCCTGGGGCTGCTGCTCGGCGGCCTGATGATCCTGGCGGGCGCCCTGCGGCTGTGGATGGCGGGAGGCGCGTGGCGCCGCGGCTGACGGCGCCGGCCCGCCGCCTGCGGGCCCGGTCCCTGGCGCTGGTCGCGTTCGGCGAGGTCGGCTCCTCGCTGATCTTCGCGCTCGGCATCGTCGCCCTGTACGCCGCGGGCGCCACCCCGTGGGTGCTGCTGGCGGTCGGCGTCCTGGTGCTCGTGGTGACGCTGTCGTACGCCGAGGGCGCGTCGGCGATGCCCGAGACCGGCGGCGCCGCCACGTTCGTGCGGCGGGCGTTCAGCGACCCCCTCGGCTTCGTCGCCGGATGGGTGCTGTTCCTCGACTACCTGGTCGTCATCTCCCTGGCGGCGCTGTTCGTGCCCCACTACCTGGGGGCGGCGTTCGGCTGGGACGCCGTCGAGGAGGGCCCGTGGGACGCGGTGGTGGGGATCGGGGTGATCGCGTTCGTCGCCGCCATCCGCTGGACGCGGAAGGTGCGGCTCTACCCGGTGGCGGTGGTTGTGTCGGGGCTGGTCCTGGTCGCGCAGCTGCTGCTGGCCGTGACGGGGCTGGCGCTCGCCTTCGACCCCGACGTCCTGCGCTTCGGCACCGACCTGGGCGAGACCCCGTCCGTGGCCTCCATCGCACTGGCGCTGTCGCTCGCCACTCTCGCCTACACGGGCCTCGAGACGATCGTGAACTTCGCGTCCGAGGTCCGCGAGCCGGGGCGCACCCTGCCCCGGAGCCTGTTCATCGGCATCGGCCTGGTGGTGGTCATCAACGTCGCGGTCTCGATCGTCGGCCTGTCGGCCTACCCGGCGGTGCCCGACCCGGCGGGCCCCGACGGCGTGGCCACCGCTCTGGGGACCGACTGGCTCGACGCGCCGCTGGCGGGCATCGCCCAGGCGATCGGCCAGGAGATGCCGTGGGGCGGTCAGGCGCTGGAGGTCTTCGTCGACGTCTCCAACGCGCTGGTGCTGGTGACCATCCTCGCAACCGCCATGGCGGGCGGGGAGCGCCTGGCCTACTCCATGGCCCGCTACGACATGCTGCCGCACGCGTTCGCCCGGCCCGAGAAGGGCGACCGCACCCCCACGCCGGTGGCGACGCTGGCGGCGGCCGTGATCGCCCCCGTGCTGATCGTCATCGCCGACGCGGTGGGGGACGGGGCGCGGTTCCTGGCCGGGCTTTTCAGCTTCGGCGTGCTCATCGCGATGACCGCCGCCCAGCTCGCGGTGGTGCGGCTGCGGATCCGCGAGCCGGAGCTGGAGCGCCCGTTCCGGGTCCCCGGGTCCGTCCGCGTCGGCGGAGCCGACGTGCCGGTGCTGCCGATCGTCGGCGCGATCCTGACGTTCGGGTTGTGGATCACGTCGCTGTTCACCCACGGGGGCGCCGCGATCGCCGGCCCCGTGTGGCTGCTGCTCGGCGCGGTCGTCTACCTGCTGTCGCGGCGCGCCGGCGGCGAGACGCTGCTGGGCCGCGCCACCCCGGCGGTGCCGGACCTGGTGGAGGAGTCGGCGGAGGACGAGGAGGCCCGCGAGGTCGAGCGGATCCTGGTGCCCCTGAAGCTCGGCGCCATCGGCGAGGAGGTGCTCGCCACGGCGGTGCGCCTGGCGGAGGACCGCGAGGCCGAGGTCATCGTGGTCCACGTGGTCAAGGTCCCGATGTCGCTGCCGCTGGAGGCGGAGTACGAGGAGGAGGAGCACCGGGGGCTCGAGGCCATCGAGGATGCGCGGGAGATCGCGGCCGACCTCGGCGTGAGCGTCATCGGCCACGTCGTCCGCGCCCGCTCGCTGTCGGAGGCGATCATCGAGGAGGCTGAGGTGACGGGGGCCGACCTGATCCTGCTGGGGTCGGCGCCGCGGTGGCGCAAGCAGACGCGGTTCTTCAGCCCGACGGTCGACGAGGTGCTGCGCGCCGCACCCTGCGAAGTGATGGTCGTGACGTATCCGGAGGGCGTCCTGGAGGACGAAATCGAGGCATGATGGTCGCATGAAGGCGATCGTGATCGGATGCGGACGCGTGGGCGCGACCCTGGCGCGCACCCTGGCCGACGAGGGCTGGGAGGTCACCGTGGTGGAGCTGGACGAGGAGAACCTGTCCCGGCTCGGCCCCGACTGGCGCCAGCCGCTGGTGCTCGGCCACGGGATGGACGCGAAGGTGCTGGAGGAGGCCGGCGTCGAGGAGGCCGACGTGCTGATCGCGGCGACCGACGGGGACAACACCAACCTGGTGATCGCGCAGGTGGCGACCCAGAAGTACGGGGTGGCCCACGTGGCGGCGCGCATCCAGGACCCCGCCCGCGCCGAGGCCTACGCGGACCGCGGGTTCCACATCATCTCGCCGGTGAAGATGGCCATCGAGGGGCTCGCGAGCTGGGCGCTCGCGGCGGAGAGGGCCTAGTGCCCCGCCTCGGAGATTCGTCTGGGATTCCCGCGCGAATCCCCCGCCGGGCAAGGACGCAGATCCGGCGCGATACTGGGAGTATTGCGCCGGTCGAGGACGCAGCCCGGCGATGGGATGCAGCCGGGGATCACCACGTCATCTGCGAGGTGGGGCACTAGATGTTCGCGATCGTGGTCGGCGGCGGGAAGGTCGGCGCCAACGTCGCCCGGAGCCTGATGGAGCGCGACCAGGAGGTCGTGGTCGTCGAGAACAAGCCGTCCCGCGCGGATCACCTGGAGGCGGAGTTCGGTCACCGGGTGATCCACGGCGACGGCACCGAGCTGTACGTGCTGGAGCGCGCGGGGGTCACCCGGCCGCCCGACATCGTGGTCGCCGTGACGGGAGATGACGAGGACAACCTCGTCATCTCCCAGCTGTCGCGCGAGCGCTACGGGGTGAAGAAGGTGATCGCGCGCGTCAACGACCCGCGCAACCAGACCCACTTCGACCTGCTCGGCGTGTCGCCGACGGTGTGCCCGACCCAGCGCATCATGGCGCTCATCGAGCACGAGGTGCCGGAGCACGACCTGGTGCACCTGCTGGAGCTGCGCAAGGAGAACCTCGAGATCATCGAGGTGGAGATCGACAGGAAATGCCCGTGCCTCGGCCAGCCGGTCGAGGACCTCGGGTTCCCGGCGGGATCCCGCCTGATCTCGGTGCTGCGCGACGGCCAGGCGGAGATCGCGGTCGGCGCCACCGTCCTGCAGGAGGGCGACCAGGTGCTCGCGATCCTGGAGCCCGGCAAGGAGAACGAGGTCCGCAAGATCCTGCTGGGGAGGTAGCCGTGGCGGGCACGGCACCGCACCGCGTCGTGGTGGTCGGCGGCGGGTTCGGCGGACTGCAGGCGGCGATCAACCTGAAGCGCGCCGACGTCGACCTGACCCTGATCGACCGGCGCAACTTCCACCTGTTCCAGCCGCTGCTCTACCAGGTGGCGACGGGCGCCCTGTCGCCGGGCGAGATCGCGTCGCCGCTGCGCGGCGTGCTGAAGCGCCAGCGCAACGCGACGGTGATGCTCGCCGAGGTGACCGACATCGACGTGGAGCGGCACCGCATCCGCTGCGAGTCGGTGGCGGGGCGGCACCCGTCCGACGTCACCTACGACACCCTGATCGTGGCCGCCGGCGCCGGCCACGCGTACTTCGGCCACGACGAGTGGGAGCCCCTGGCGCCGGGCCTGAAGACGCTGGAGGACGCGCTGGAGCTGCGCCGCCGGATCCTGAGCGCGTTCGAGGCGGCCGAGATCGAGCCCGACCCCGACCTGCAGCGCGAGTACCTCACGTTCGTGGTGGTGGGCGGCGGCCCGACCGGCGTGGAGCTGGCCGGCCAGATCGCGGAGATCGCCCGCGACACGGTGAAGCGCGACTTCCGCAAGATCGACCCCCGCTCCGCGCGGATCGTGCTGGTGGAGGGGGCCGACCGGGTGCTGCTCGCGTTCCCGGAGCGCCTGTCGGCGAAGGGCCAGGAGCAACTGGAGAAGCTCGGCGTCACCGTGCAGCTCGACCGGATGGTGACCGGGGTGGACGAGGAGGGGGTGACGCTCGCGCTGCCCGGCGGCGGCACGGAGCGCCTGGAGTCGCAGACGATCGTGTGGGCGGCGGGGGTGGCGGCGTCGCCGCTGGCGGCGATCCTGGGGCGGGCGACGGGCGCGGAGGTCGACCGGGCCGGCCGCGTGACCGTGCTGCCGGACCTGACCCTGCCGGGGCACCCGGAGATCATGGTCCTGGGCGACATGACCCGCGTGTCCGACGGCCAGGGCGGCCTGATCCCGCTGCCCGGCGTGGCGCCGGCGGCGATGCAGATGGGCCGCTACGCGGCGAAGGTGGTGAAGGCACGGGTGAGGGGGCGGCAGCCGCCCGGGCCCTTCAGCTACCGGGACAAGGGCAACCTGGCGACGATCGGCCGGATGAAGGCGGTGGGCCTCATCAAGGGCGTGCAGCTCACCGGACTGCTGGCGTGGCTGGGGTGGCTCACGATCCACCTCTTCTACCTGACGGGCCTCCAGAACCGGATCCTCGTGCTGATCCGCTGGACGGTCAGCTTCATCACCCACGGTCGCGGCGCGCGGCTGATCACCGGCGAGACCCCACCCGAGTGAGCGCCGCCGCGGACGCGCGCCGCGAGGAGGTGCTCGCGGCGCTGGTGCGGGCGGGGGACGCCGGGGTGTCGGGCGAGGCCCTGGCGGCGCAGCTGGGGTGCTCGCGGGCGGCGGTGCACCGGCACGTGGAGGCGCTCCGCCGCCAGGGCCTCGAGGTGGCGGGGGAGCAGGACGGCTACCGGCTGGCCCCGGACGCCGATCCGGTGGTGCCGGCGCTGGTGGTCCCGCGGCTGACGCCGCCGCTGGCCGGGCCGGTGGCGTGGCAGGCGGAGACGGGATCCACCAACGACGACCTCACCGCGCTGGCTCGCGAGGGCGCGCCGGAGGGGACGGTGGTGGGGGCTGACCGCCAGTCGGCGGGCCGGGGCCGGCGGGGCCGGGCCTGGGTGGGGGGGGGCGGGCACCCCCTTCTGGGGTCGGGGGTCCCCCGGCCCGCCCGCGCCCCCCGCGACCGGGGGCCGCCGCCCGGGGGGGGCGCGGTCGGGGCGGCGGAGGCGCTGGGCCCGGACGCGCGGATCGTGTGGCCGAACGACATCCTCATCGACGGCCGCAAGGTGGCGGGGATCCTGTGCGAGATGTCGGCCGACCAGGAGCGCGTGGCGTGGGCGATCGCCGGGATCGGGGTGAACGTGCGCTCCGCCCCCGACCTGGACGACGCCCGCTGGAGCCCCGGCGCCCTCGCCGACCTGGGCGCGCCGCCGCGCCGCGCCGACCTGCTCGTCGATCTGATCGGCGCGCTCGGCCGTCGCTACGCGGAGTGGACCCGCGAGGGGCCGGCGCCGATCACCGCCGCCTTCGCGGAGCGCGACATGCTCGCGGGCCGCCGGATCGCGGTGAGCCTCCCCGACGGCGAGCTGACCGGCACCGCGGACGGCACCGACGACCTCGGCCGACTCCGCCTCCTCACCGCCGACGGTGTCCGCCACCTCTCCGCCGGCGAGGTCGTCCGGGTCGCCCCCTGACCCCGCTCGGCCCGTCCCTCCGGGCCGCCGTTCGAATGAACATCGGGGTGTCGTTCAAATGAACGCCGCGGGGCGCGCGGAGTGAGCGAGGGTTGAACCCCTTCATCGACGGGGTGGGCCGGGGCCGCGGTCGCGGCTCGTGCAGTCGAGATCGTGCGTCCCGATCGAACCCCGGAGCCGCCGCGCGTTCGAATGAACGCGCGCGTTCGTTCGATTGAACCGCGGGGACCCCCGGACGCCCGGGGGCCCCGGACCTCAGTGGTGGTGGGGGGCCTCGCAGTGGGCGTGGTGGCAGTGGCACTCGCCGGAGTCCGGGTTGGCCTCGCACCAGGGGGAGCAGTAGTCGCTGCCCTCGGACGCCTCGCACGTGCAGGCCGTGTGCTGGCAGGTCGCCATGTCGCCTCCTTCGTCGGGTCCGTGGGGACCTCCCGATCGTCCGTCCCGCGCGGCGCGGGCGCAAGCCTGGCAGGCTGCGCCGGTGAGCGCGGGCGACCCGGCGACCAGCGATCTCTACCTCACCGACCTCGAGCTCACCGACGAGGATCGTGCGGTCCGCGACCGGGTCCGCCGGTTCTGCGACGAGCAGGTCCGGCCCGTCATCAACGGCTACTGGGAGAAGGCGGAGTTCCCCTTCGCCCTCATCCCCGGCCTGGCCGGGCTGCGCGTCTGCGGGGGCACCCACACCGGTCACGGCCTCCCCGGGCTCAGCCCCCTCGCCGCGGGGCTCGTGTCGATGGAGCTCGCCCGCGGCGACGGCTCCATCAGCACCTTCCACGGCGTCCACTCGGGCCTCGCGATGAACGCCATCGCCATGCTCGGCTCGGAGGAGCAGAAGGACCGCTGGCTCCCCGCCATGGCGGCCATCGAGAAGGTTGGCGCGTTCGCCCTCACCGAGCCCGACCACGGGTCCGACGCCGTCGTGCTCGAGACCACGGCCCGCCACCTCGGCGACGGCTACGTCCTCGACGGCGAGAAGCGCTGGATCGGCAACGCGGTGTTCGCCGACCTCATGATCGTGTGGGCCCGCGACGGCCGGGGGGACGTGGGCGCGTACGTCGTCGAGAAGGGCACCCCCGGCGTCGAGGCCACGCTCATCACCGGCAAGATCGCGAAGCGCGCGTCCTGGCAGGCCGACGTCGTGCTCCGCGACGTCCGCGTCCCCGCCGAGAACAAGCTGGCCAAGGCCGCCTCGTTCGACGACGCCGTCCGCGTGCTCACCGCGGCCCGCCCCGGCATCGCATGGGGGGCGCTCGGCCACGCCGTCGCCGCCTACGAGGCCGCCGTGGCGTACACCCTCGGGCGCGAGCAGTTCGGCGCGCCGCTCGCCGGCCACCAGATCACCCAGCTGCGCCTGGCCAAGATGCTCGCCGACGTCACCTGCATGCGGCTCATCTGCCTGCGGCTCGCCCAGCTCGCGGCGCTCGGCAAGGTGACCCCGGCGATGGCGTCCCTCGCCAAGATGCACAACGCCGCCCGCGCCCAGTCCGTCGTCGCGGAGGCCCGCGACCTGCTCGGCGGCAACGGCATCCTGCTGGAGAACGAGGTGGGGCGGCACCTCGGCGACGTCGAGGTGGTCGCCACCGTCGAGGGCACCGACGTCGTCCACGCCCTCATCGTGGGGCGGGAGATCACCGGCCTCAGCGCGTTCGCCTAGCGCCCCGCCGGTGCGCCCGCCAGGGCGGCGTGCGCGATCGTCTGGGCCAGCTCACCGGCGCACGAGAGCAGGGGGAAGTGCCCGGAGCGGATCTCCACCACCCGGGTCGCGTGCCGCGCCATCCGCCGCTGGAGGTCCGGCGAGAGCACGCGGTCCTCGGTGGCGACGACGTAGGTGGAGGGGCGCTCCCGCCAGCCGATCGCGGCGGGCGCCTCGCCGAACACCGACAGCCGGTGGGTGCCGAGCGCCGCGACCATCGAACCAGACCGCTCCGCCGGCACGTCGTCGAACAGGAGCTCACGCGCGCCCGCCGGCTCAAGCCACGACCGGCCGTCGCCGCGCACGCGTATCGCCTCCGCCAGCGGTGTCGGCACCGGGTCCGACGCCATCAGGGAGGCGGTCGACTCGCCCTCGGCCGGCATCACCGCGCACACGTAGACCAGGTGGCCCACGACGTGGTGGCCGGCGGCCGCCTCGGTCACCGCCACGCCCGCGTCGCCGTGGGCGGCGAGCACCACCGGACCGTCGAGCACGTCCAGAGCCGCCCGGATGCGGGCGACGTCGTCACGCAGGCCGCTCGGCGCCGCGCCGGCCGACGGCAGGTCCACCGCGGTGCTCCACACCCCGCGCTCGGCCAGGCGGGCGCGCACGAACCCCCACGCCCAGCCCTCCGTCCATGCACCGTGCACCAGCAGCACCGGCGACGTGCTCACGCGGCCTCCCTCCGGTCCGACACGGGCGTCATCATCTTCGGCGGACCCGCGGGCCGCCCGGCGGGGTGTTCCGGCGTGCCCGGGCGGGAACCCACCGGTGGGCCGCCGGGTGCGGCCGTGTATCCGCCCACCACGGAGGGACCGCCGACATGACCCGCGTCGCCGTCATCTACTACAGCTCCACCGGCAACGTGCACCAGCTCGCCGAGGCCGTGCGCGACGGGGCCGCCGAGGCCGGGGCCGACGTGCGCCTGCGGCGCGTCGAGGAGCTCGCGCCGGAGGAGGCGATCCGGCAGAACCCCGACTGGGCCGCCCACCGCGACGCCACGCGCGAGGTCCCGGTCGCGACCCTCGACGACCTCGACTGGGCCGACGCCTACGTGTTCGGCTCGCCCACCCGGTTCGGGAACGTCGCTGCGCAGCTCAAGCAGTTCCTCGACTCCGCCGGACCGCTGTGGGCGGAGGGGCGGCTCGCGGGGAAGATCGCCTCGGGGTTCACCAGCAGCCAGAACGCCCACGGCGGGCAGGAGAGCACCCTGCTGGCGCTCTACGGCACGATGTACCACTGGGGCGCGATCGTCGTGGCGCCCGGCTACACCGACCCGCGCGTGTTCGCGTCGGGCGGCAACCCCTACGGCGCCAGCAGCACCGAGGCCCCGGGCGACGAGGAGCTGGACGCCGCCCGCCACCTGGGGGAGCGCGTCACGTCCGTCGCCGCCAGGCTGGGGGCGCCCGCCGGCCGGTAGGCTCGCGGCGTGCGGGTCGCGGTCTACCACGGGCGGGGCCGGATCGCGCTCGAGCAGCGGCCCGACCCGGTCGCCGGCGCCGGTGAGCTCGTGGTGCGGGTGCGCGCCTGCGGCCTGTGCGGCAGCGACCTCATGGACTGGTACCAGGAGCCGCGCGCGCCGACGGTCCTGGGGCACGAGCCCGTCGGCGAGGTGATCGCGGCGGGGGAGGGGGCGCCGCCCGTCCCCCTCGGCCGGCGGGTGTTCGTGCACCACCACGTGCCGTGCATGACGTGCGACCTGTGCCGCGCGGGGCGGCACACCCTGTGCCCGCGGTTCCGCGCCACCCGGATCGACCCCGGCGGCCTGGCCGAGATGGTCCGCGTGCCCGCCCAGAACGCCGCCCTCGACGTGCTGGCCCTGCCGGACGAGATCGCGGACTGGGCGGCCACGCTCATCGAGCCGCTCGGGTGCGTCATCCACGGTCAGCGGATGGCCGGCGTGGGTCCCGGCTCCCGGGTCGCCGTCGTGGGGGCGGGGTCGATGGGGCTGCTCGAGATCGGCGCCGCCCTCGCCGCCGGCGCCGCCGCCGTCGTTGCCGTCGAGCCGCGAGCAGACCGGCGCGCCGCCGCCCTCGCCGCCGGCGCGGTGGCCGCCCTGCCCGGCGCCGACCCCTCCGGCGTGGCCGACGCGCTCGGGGGGCTCGCCGACCAGGTGTTCGTCTGCACCTCCGCCGCCGACGCGATCGCCGGCGCCCTGCACCTCGCGGGCCCCGCCGGCGTGGTGCAGCTGTTCGCGCCGCCCCGGCCGGGCACGCCGGTCGCCCTCGACCTGGGGGCCGTCTTCTTCCGGGAGGTGACGATCCAGCACACCTACTCGGCGGGCCCCCTCGACACCCGCGACGCCCTGGCGGTCCTCGCGTCCGGCGCCATCGACCCCGCCGCCGTCGTCTCCCACCGCGTCCCCCTGGAGGAGGTGGAGGAGGCGTTCCGCCTCGCCCGCTCCGGCGAGGCCACCAAGGTCGTGGTCGAGCCCTAACCCCGGCCCTTGCGGGCCACCCCCGCCTCGAAGCGGGCCCGGTCGACCACGAAGCGCTCGTGGTGGCCGGAGCAGATCCGGTCGGCCGCGTCGTGGGCCTCGGCGGCGAAGCGCAGCCGCCGGCCGTCGACGGCCTCCAGCACCACCCGTGCCACCACCTCCATCCCGGGCGGGGTGGCCGCGTCGTGGCTCAGGTCGACGTGGACCCCCAGCGACATCTCGCCGTCGTCCAGGTGGGGTGCGATCAGGTCGATGCACGCCCACTCCACCAGCCCGACCATGAACCCGGTGGCGAAGACCTCCGGCATCGCCGCGAACGACGGCGACTCGGGGTAGAGGTGGGGCACGGTCTTGCCGACGGGCACGGTGAACCGCAGCTCGTGCGCGATGCCGGGCGCGAGGGTGGGCTTCATGGGACCTCCGACTTGATACGGGTGCCCGGATCATGTCTGGTGGGGGCATGGAGCAGGGTGGCCCGCCCGGCCCGCCGGTCCGCGCATCGGACGCCGAGCGCGACGCCGCCGTGCGCGCGCTGACCGAGGCGGCGGCCGAGGGGCGCATCACGCTGGAGGAGCTGGGCGACCGCGCCGCCCGGGCGCTCGAGGCGGTGTCCCGGGACGATCTGGCCGCCGTCACCGCCGACCTGCCCGCGGCCTCCCACGGGCCGGCTCCCCGGGGCACCCGGTGGGTGCTGGGCATCCTGGGCGGCGGCGACCGCGGCGGGCGCTGGCGGATCGCGCCGCGCTGCACCGTGGTGAACCTGATGGGCGGCGCCGACCTCGACCTGCGGCAGGCCACCGTCGAGGCGGCCGAGACGTCGGTCACCGTCATCTCCGTCATGGGCGGGTCCACCATCGTGGTGCCGGAGGGCGTGGAGGTCGACGCCGGCGGCTTCGCGTTCCTGGGGGGCAACGACGTCCGCCTGGAGGGCCCGCCGCCGCAGCCCGGGGCGCCGCGCCTTCGCATCCGCGCATGGTCGCTGCTGGGCGGCACCGACGTGACCACCGTCCCCGGCCCGCGCCGCCTCCATGGCGGCCACCGGCACGGCCCTCCGCCGCCGCCGGCGCCTCCGCGGCCCTTCCGCTAGGGCCCGCGGTCCCACGATCCGAGCCGTCCCGCGCGGAGCGTGGCGTGCGCCGCACGGAAGGGTGTACAAGGGCCGCGACGAGCGGAGGCGGACGTGGCGGTCGACGTGGGCACGCGGACGGCACCGGGGCCCGGGAGGCGGGGGTCGCTGGCCCTCGTGGGCGAGCGTCGCCGCGACGCGCTCGGCATGTTCACGCGCCTCCGCGAGGCCTACGGCGACGTCGTGCGGTTCCGGATGGGTCCGCTCGACATGCTGCTGGTCTGCGACCCGGACCTGGTACAGGAGGTCTTCACCACCCATGCGTCCCGGCTCCGCAAGGGCCGCATCCTGGAGGGCGCCAAGGTGCTGCTGGGGGAGGGGCTCCTCACCTCCGAGGGGGAGCACCACCGGCGCCAGCGCCGGCTGATCCAGCCGGCGTTCCACCGCGAGCGGCTGGACGCCTACGCCGGCGTCATGGGGGCGTGGGCCGCCCGGACGGCGCGCGGGTGGCGCGACGGGGCGACGGTGGACGTCTTCAGCGAGATGTCGGGGCTGACGATGGGCGTCACGGGGGAGGCGCTCTTCGGCGCCGACGTCGCCGGCGACCGGGAGCGCGTCCAGTCGGCGCTGGTGGACGTGTTCCGGGCCTTCGACCTCCTGGTGCTGCCCTTCTCCGGCATCCGGATGCGCGTGCCGAGCCGCACCGTCCGCCGCTTCCGGGCGGCGAAGGCCGACCTGGAGGCGATGGTCGACGAGGTCATCGCGCGGCGCCGGTCCGAGGGGGGCGACCGGGGCGACCTCCTGTCGATGCTGCTCGCCGCCGTCGACGAGGAGGGCGACGGCGCGCGGATGACCGACGACGAGGTCCGGCACGAGGTCATGACGCTGTTCGCCGCCGGGCTCGAGACCACCGCCAACGCCCTCACGTTCGCGTGGTGGCTCCTGGCCGCCGACCCCGTGGCGCGGGCATGGGTGGAGGCCGAGGCCGACGACCTGCCCGGACCGCCGGCCACCCTCGCCGACCTGGAGCGCCTGCCGTGGACGACCGCCGTCCTGGACGAGGCGATCCGCCTGTATCCGCCGGCGTGGATGATCGCGCGCCGCTGCGTGGAGCCGTTCGTGCTCGGCGGGTACCCCGTCGGGGAGGACATGCTGGTGATGACGCCGCCGTGGCTGCTCCACCGGGACGGGTCGCGGTGGCCGCGGGCGCTGGAGTTCGACCCCGGCCGGTGGCTCGACGGCGGCGGCCCGCCCCACCGGTTCTCGTACCTGCCGTTCGGGGCCGGTACGCGCAAGTGCATCGGCGCCGGCTTCGCGACGGCCGAGGGCGTGATCGCGCTGGCCACGATCGCCCGGACGCACCGGCTGGAGCGCCTCCCCGGGCACGCGCTGGAACTTGAGCCGCAGATCACCCTGCGCCCGCGCGGTGGGCTGCCCATGCGCGTGGGGGCGCGCCGCGGCGGGAGCCTGGCCTAGTGCCCTCCGGCCCTCCGCGCGACGAGCGCCGTGCAGAGGAACCCCAGCGCTTCATGGTCGAGAGCCCGGAGCTGATGGAGCTCCTCGGACTCGACGAAGACGACGTCCCCCTCGACGAGGGCGTGGACGGCTTCGCCGAGCAGGACCTCCCCCCGGCCGTGTAGCACCAGGATCGCGTGCTCGTGGCGGTGGCGCTCCAGGGCGGAGGCGCCGCCGGCCGGGATCCGGAAGTAGCGCAGCTCCACGTCGCCGGCGCCGTCGGCGGCCGAGACCAGCACGTGGCGCTCCGCGCCCGCCTCGTACGCGCGCGGCGCGACGCCGTCCCACGTCCAGCCGGACCCCCTCCTCCGCACGAGACCCACCGGCGAACCTCCGCTACACTGCCGCGGGCGCGGGCCTGGCCCGCCCGTTACGGTGAACGTAGCTCAGTTGGTAGAGCTCCTGGTTGTGGTCCAGGCGGTCGTGGGTTCGAGTCCCATCGTTCACCCCTCACGACCGCCGTTCCGGCGGGTGTGGCGGAACCGGTAGACGCGCTAGGTTTAGGTCCTAGTGGGGCAACCCTTGGAGGTTCGAG
>OEIU01001025.1_pt1 | contig 20546 bp, 23 predicted proteins | sample 1539221 | NCBI WGS metagenome assembly OEIU01 (sample SAMN03792071, study PRJEB22550) | activated sludge metagenome | feature: wastewater treatment plant; material: activated sludge; isolation source: Wastewater treatment plant of a petroleum refinery complex | place: Argentina: Zarate | collected...
GCGGTTTTTCCCCCCCCCCCCCCCCCTGGCCGGCCCGGCCCCCGGGCCCCGGCCGGGGCCAGCCGATGCGCCAGCGCGACAACCGCGACCGCCGCGCCGATCGCCGCGAGCGGAGCGACCGAGGAGAAGACGCGCACCGCCCAGAATGTCGTCATGAAGCCGACGGCGATCAATGCGCCAAGCGCGAGCAGCCGCGCGCGCCGCACGCCTTGCGAAAACGCTGCGGCTGCGAGCGTGGCGACGAGCGCCAGCGCCAGCGGCGCGCCGAGCATGAGCGCCGCGGCGGGTCGCGTCGCGCCGAGGTCGAGCAGTTTTTGCACTTCCGCGACATGATCGAGCCAAATCGCGCGCACCAGCGGATCGAGCCCGACGAAAGGATCGCCGAAGCATGCCGGCGCGACGAGCGCCAGCGCCGCGAGCGGAACGAGACCGAGCGCGACCGCAGCCGCGAGGCGCGGCGCCGGCGTCGCCAGTTTGTCGCCGATGAACCCAAGTCCGAGCAATGCGCAGGCGCCTGCGAAGCCTGCGACGAGATGGGCGGCGGAATAGGCGTCGCAGGCCGTGTTCGTCCAGCGCGCGGGCCCCACGGTCGCCACGAAGCAAACGGGCAGGGCGACGATCAGGCCGAGCGCGAAAATGCGCAGCGCCGGCGCTGTTTGCGCGCCGCGCACGACCCAAGCGACGACGGGTATGGCCGCCAGCACGACGAAGAACGGCAGGTTTTCGAGGCTGATCGCCAGCGACAGCGCGATGCAGGACGCAGCGACCCACATCGCCTTCGCGCGCGAGGCGTCGAGCGCGTCGAGCACGGCGCCGCTCGCGAGCATGAGCAGGACGATCTGCGGCGCGTGGTGATCGATGCGGCCGGGAACGAATTGCGCCAGAAAGGGCGCCGTCGCGAAGGCGAGCCCCACGGCGGCGATCTGAACCGCGCGGCCGCCGAACAGACGCGCGACATGCGCCACCGCCATGTAGAGGCCGGCGAGCAGGGCGAGCGGAAAGACGAGCCGCGTCGCCGCCTCCGCCTGCGCGGGCGCGAGAAGCAGTCCAAACGTTTTCATCAGCGCGACGAGCGGAACGTCGACGACGCGCGACCAGTGCATGAACGAGCCTTCCGGCGGCGCGAGCCGGTGCTGCGCCATGTCGAACCAACCCTGACCGGTGAGAAGGTCGCGCACCTGCGCCATGCGCATGGCGTCGTCGGTGTCGCCGAAGGCGCCCGTGGTCCAGACGTTGGCCGTTTGCGGCCATGTCATCGCGACGCCGCAGCCGAGCGCGACGAGGATCGCGAAGGCGACGCCGGGGCGGAAGGCGACGGTCGCGCCGGCGCGGGAATCTATGGCGGCTTCGCTCATGGGAATTCCGGTTGAACCCGCGCATTCTAGGAAGCGGCTGTTGCGACGAGGTTACCGCTGCTTGCCTTGGGCGCCCGCGCGTGAGAGACCGGCGGCCCGAAAGAAGAGACCATGACGCCCGCAGCCCGCCTCTCCGCCGCCATCGACATTCTCGCCGCCATCGGCGAGCTGCGCGCGCCCGTGGGGGAAGCGCTGAAGGATTGGGGCCGCCGCAACCGCTACGCCGGCGCGAAGGACCGCACCGCCATCGCCAGCCTCATCTACGACGCGCTGCGCACGCGCGCGTCGTCGGCCTGGGTGATGGGCGGCGACAGCCCGCGCGCGATCATGCTCGGCGCGCTGAAGGTTGCGCGCGGCCTCGACGCCGCGGCGATCGCGACCCTCTGCTCCGGCGAACGCTAGGCGCCCGCGCCGCTCTCGGACGAGGAACGCGCGCGCCTCGAAACCGCCGGCCTCGACGGCGCGCCGGACCACGTGCGGGGCGATTATCCCGAATGGCTCGGCCCGCACTTTGCGCGCGCCTTCGGCGCGGAGGCCGTGGCCGAGGGCAGGGCGCTCGCGCAGCGCGCGCCAGTCGACCTGCGCGTCAACCTCATCAAGACGACGCGCGAAAAGGCGCTGGCGGACCTCGCGCATCTCGATCCCCTCCCGACGCCCTTTTCGCCGCTCGGCCTGCGCATCGCCGTATCGGGCGACGGCCGCGGCCCGGCGCTTTCGGCCGAGCCCGCCTATGTGAAGGGGCTCGTCGAGGTGCAGGACGAATCCTCGCAGCTCGCCGCGATCCTCGCTGCGCCGAAGGCGGGCGAGCAGGTTCTCGATCTCTGCGCCGGCGGCGGCGGCAAGACGCTGGCGCTGGCGAGTCTGATGGCCAACAGCGGCCAGATCTACGCGACGGATTCCGACGGACGCCGCCTCATGCCGATCTACGAGCGGCTGGAGCGCTCCTGCGCCCGCAACGTGCAGGTGCGCGCGCCGAAGGGGCAAGCCGACATTCTCGCCGATCTCGAAGAGCGCTGCGACCTCGTGCTGGTGGACGCGCCCTGCACCGGCGTCGGCGCATGGCGACGCAACCCCGACGCCAAATGGCGCATCCGTCCCGGCGCGCTGGAACAGCGCATGAAGGATCAGGAAGCCGTGCTGGAGCGCGCGGCGAAATACGTGAAGCCGGGCGGCCGGCTCGTCTACGTCACCTGTTCGCTGCTGGTCGAGGAGAACGAGGAGCGGATCGCGGCATTTCTCGACGCGCATCCCGATTTTTCGGCCATGGACATGAAGGCGGTCGCGCGTGAAGCGGGACTGGAAGCGCTTGCCGCCCTCGCTGATGAAGACGTGAACCTGAACCCCTCCCCACAAGGGGGAGGGAGCAGGCCCGACATCGGCATGACCTTGCGCCCATCGAAAATCGGGGCCGACGGCTTCTTCGTCTGTATCCTACGCCGCGCCTGACCAGCACTGTCATTCCCGCGAAAGCGGGAATCCAAAATCGCGCCGCAGATCGCCGGCTGGAGTCCCGATCGCGCTGCGCGTCGGGATTGCCAGAAGGGGATGAACCGCGGACCCCATTTCACCTGCAAATGGGGGACACAAGCGCGGACGAGGCCCGCGGTTCAAGCTCGCTTTACGCCGCTTCGGCCATCGGCGGCGCGTTCCAGGCGCCGACCTGCTCCACGGCCAGCGCGCGCTTGAGGCGCGCCAGATAATCGATGCGCGGCGCGCCGTCGAAGCCGTCGGCGGCGAGTTCCGCCGTCAGGCGCTTGGCGTCGATCCACTGGAAGCCGCGGCCCTCGAGCGCTTCGGCAAGGGCGGCCAGACCGGCGGCCCGCGCGGAGGCGTCGCGGAAATGCAGGGCCTCGATCACGAAGACCCGGCCGACCGCGACGCCATAGCCGCCGCCGACGCGCTCGCCGTTCCTGAGCGACATGTCGAAGGAATGGGCGAAGCCCGCGTCGAACAGGCCTGCAAACGCCCATTTGAGGCGCGGCGGCGTCGGCTGGGCGCGATCGGCCTCGCACAGCGCCGCCTCGAAATCCTGATCGAAGGAAATGCGCATCTCGCCCGCGCCGCCGGCGCGCGCCGCCAGCGTCCGGGGCGTCGCGACGGCGCGCAGGCCCGGCGACCACCATTTCATCGGCCCGAGATGCCCGCTGGGATAGAGGCCGCGCTCGTAGGCGTCCATGATCGTGGCGACGGAGAGTTCGTCCGCCACGCCACAGAGCCCGTCGGGCGAGGACAAGGCGCGCGAAGGGTCCGGCAGGCCGTCGGCGCCGATCGATTTTTCCCGCAGCATGAATTCGGTGGCGCGCAGGCAGCCGCCGAGCCCGTCGCGCGGCACGACCATGCGGGCGGCGCGCCAGATGCGCTTCAGCGTCTCCAGCGGCTTTTCGGCGAACAGGCCCTCGCGCAGCGCCTTGCGGGCGCGCGGCGACAAGGGGGCGGGCGCTTCGGAGCCGGGAGAAAACAGGGCGGCGAGTTCGCCGAGCCGCGCGCGGCCCGCGATCAGGCGATTCACCTCTGTCTGGCTGATGCTCATCTGAAACGTCTCGTCCCTGCGCCCCGTAGGGCCGTGGACTGACGTTAGGCGCGGGCCTCTTGCCGCCGGTTCAAACCGATCGCTCGAATAGAAGTATAAACCCGTTAGGAACCGGCCTTTCGGCGTTGCGCGGGCGGTCTGCTTCGCCTAATCCGCTTTTTTGGTTGAGAGGTTCCTGATGACCGCGCTTTCCGCCGCCGACGCCCATCGCGAAATCGTCGAACGCCACGACAAGGTGTTGATCGTCGATTTCGGGTCGCAGGTCACCCAGCTCATCGCCCGGCGCGTCCGCGAGGCCGGCGTCTATTGCGAAATCCACCCGTTTCAGAGCGCGGACAAGGCCTTTGCGGACCTGCATCCCAAGGCCGTGATCCTGTCCGGCGGCCCGGCGTCCGTGACCGAACCCAACTCTCCGCGCGCGCCGAAAGCGATCTTCGACGCGGGCATTCCGATCCTGTCCATTTGCTACGGCCAGCAGACCACCGCCGTGCAGCTCGGCGGCGCGGTGGAAGGCGGCCACGCCGCCGAATTCGGCCGCGCCGAGGTCGAGATCGTCGAGGAATCCGCGCTGTTTCGCGGCATCTGGGAAAAGGGCCGCAAATATACGGTCTGGATGAGCCACGGCGACCGCGTGACGCGCCTGCCCGAAGGCTTTTCGGTCAAGGCAGTGAGCGAGAACGCGCCCTTCGCCGTCGCCACCGACGAGAAGCGCCGCATCTTCACCACCATGTTCCACCCGGAAGTCGTGCATACGCCGGACGGCGCCAAGCTGCTCTCCAACTTCGTGCACGAAGTGGCGGGCCTGCGCCGCGACTGGACCATGGCGGCCTTTAGGGCCGAGGCCATCGCCGCCATCCGCCATCAGGTCGGGCAGGGGCGCGTGTTGTGCGGGCTGTCCGGCGGCGTCGATTCCTCCGTCGCGGCCGTGCTGATCCACGAGGCCATCGGCGATCGCCTGACCTGCGTCTTCGTCGACCACGGCCTGATGCGGCAGGGCGAGGCCGACGAGGTCGTGCGCCTGTTCCGCGACCACTACAACATCCCGCTCGTCCACGTGGACGCCGCGAAGCTTTTTCTGGGCGAGCTGGACGGCGTCACCGACCCCGAGACCAAGCGCAAGACCATCGGCCGCCTGTTCATCGAGGTTTTTGAGGCCGAAGCGAAGAAGATCGGCGCCGACGGCAAGGGCGCGCCGGAATTTCTGGCGCAAGGCACGCTCTATCCCGATGTGATCGAAAGCGTGTCCTTCACCGGCGGTCCCTCGGTGACGATCAAGAGCCACCACAATGTCGGCGGCCTGCCCGAGCGCATGAACATGCGCCTGGTCGAACCGCTGCGCGAACTCTTCAAGGACGAGGTGCGCGCCTTGGGTCGCGAACTCGGCCTGCCCGAAGCCTTCGTCGGCCGTCACCCCTTCCCGGGACCGGGGCTGGCCATCCGCATCCCCGGCGCCATCACGCGTGAGAAACTGGACATCCTGCGCAAGGCCGACGCGATCTACCTCGACGAGATCCGCAAGGCCGGCCTCTACGACAAGATCTGGCAGGCCTTCGCCGTGCTGCTGCCGGTGAGGACGGTCGGCGTGATGGGCGACGGCCGCACCTACGACCACGTCTGCGCGCTGCGCGCCGTGACGAGCGTCGACGGCATGACCGCGGATTTCTTCCCCTACGACATGAACTTTTTGGGCCGCACGGCGACGCGGATCATCAACGAGGTGAAGGGGGTGAACCGGGTGGTGTACGATGTGACGTCGAAGCCGCCGGGGACGATTGAGTGGGAGTGACGCATGCCCGCTTCGCGCGCCGGAATCGCGCCAGCATGCCGTGTAGCGCGTCAAAAGGCCGCCTCTTGTCTGGCGCGTCGAGCCGGTGCAGTTTTCGCGCCGGTTTGCGATCACCGTTCCGCGAAGCGTTGCGCGTTCATGCTCGATCTTCACTGGTCCCCTGCCGAGAAAAAGATCGCGCGCCGCGCTTATGATGCGGCGCTCGAGGTCGCGCTCAACAGGGTCATGGCGGAATTCAAGGCGAAGGCCGCCGCCGTCGCGACGCCGGCCGATGTGTGGGCGCTGGAAGACTATTTGCGCGAGCGTCGCCGCGACATCGACGCGGTGTTCGACTACCGCTATTCGCAATTACCGTTCGTTTTCGCCCGGCTGATCCATGATCGCTATCTGGACGAGGCGCAGCTTGTCGGGCTGGCGGAGGAAAAGCTCGCGCTCATTCGCCGGATGCTGCAGCCTCCCGGATGACGGCCGCCAGTTCCGCCCCAGCGCCGAGGGAGAAACCCCATGGACCGCATGCCGCTCAACCGCGCTTTCACGCTGATCGAGCCGGGGCCGGTCGTCCTCGTCAGCACGCATGACGGCCGCAAGGACAATGTGATGACCATCACCTGGACGACGGTGATGGACTTCTCGCCTCGCTTCGCCATCGTCACCGGGCCGTGGAACCATTCCTTCGCCGCGCTCCGGCGCACGCGCGAATGCGTGCTCGCCATACCCGCGGCCGACATGCTCGATATCGCGGTCGGGATCGGCACGTGCTCGGGCAAGGACACGGACAAGTTCGAACGGTTCGGCCTCACCCGCCTGAAGGGCGAGCGCGTTCGCGCGCCGCTGATCCGCGAATGTCTCGCCAATATCGAATGCCGGGTCGTCGAGATGATCGGCCGGCACGACATAATCGTGCTGGAGGGCCTCGCCGCCTATTACGACAATGCGCGCGCCGAAAAGCGCATGCTGCACGCGGTCGGCGACGGGACCTTCATCGTCGACGGCAGGAAATTCGACAGGCGGGAGATGATGCGCTCCAAGCTGCCCGAGGGCGTGTAGCGCGATAAGCCTCTCCGTGGCGCCGGACACAGGGCCTGTTCGGGCCTTGCCCGCCCCATGCGGACGGAGAGAATGACCTACGCAGGTTGGCGTGCGCTCGGTCGAACAGGCGGGACGATGCGGTTTTCGTTCTCTCACAGCCATGCCTTCCCCGGAGGCCGCGTCGTCGTCGAGGACGATGGGGCGGCGGAAGGGGCTTGCGAGGTGGAATTTGCCGACGGCGTGACCGTCATCGGCTCCTGGCGCAGGGAGGACGACGCCTTCATCCTTGACGCGCCGGCCTACCGGACGGCGCGGGGGACCGAGGTGGCGGGCCGGCGCTGGCGCGTGGCGCGGAACAGGAACGGCGAGTGGCGCTCGCAGCGCATGGCGTAGCGAAAGGCCGGGCTTTCCTTGGTTGCGCCGCATCCTGGCCGTAGCATCCCGGTCGAGCCCGTATTTCAAGGAAGGAAATGGAATTGAAGTTTTATTCGAAACGGCTTGCGACCGGCGCGCTGACGCTGGCGGTCCTGACGGCGACGACTTTCCGGGGCGAGGCGCAGCAGGCGGGCCGCAAGCCTGGCCTCTGCCGGCCTGAAGCGGCCGATTCCCTGGTCGGCCGGGACCGCGTCACCGACGCCGAGGCCATGCGATTGACCGGCGCGACCATCGTTCGCCAGATCAGGCCGGGGCAGGGCGTGACGATGGACTACCGGCGGGAGCGGGTGACGATCGAAACCGACCCGAAGACGAACAGGATCCTGCGCGCCATGTGCGGCTGAGGCCGGCGGCGCGCCGAACCTTGTCGCGCCGGCGCGTCGCCGCTACCAAGCTCGTGCGCGTCGCAGGACCGACGTATCGAGGCCGGAGCCATCCATGCCCAAACCTGTCATCTATGGCATCAAGAACTGCGACACGATGAAGAAGGCCCGCGCCTTTCTCGACCACGCCGGCGTCGCCTACGACTTCCACGACTACAAGACGCAGGGCGTGAGCGAGACGAAGCTCAAGGGCTGGGCGAAGGCGGTCGGCTGGGAAAAGCTGCTCAACCGCGCCGGCACGACCTTCAGGAAGCTGCCCGAGGCCGACAGGGATGGCCTGACCGAGGCGAAGGCCATCGCCCTGATGCGCGCGCAGCCCTCCATGATCAAGCGGCCGGTGCTCGAGACGGCCAGCGGGATTCTCGTCGGCTTCAGGCCGGAGGACTACGAGAAGGTCGCGCGCTCGAACGCCTGATGTTCGCTGGCGTCAGGGTCGATGCTGCGTTTCGGCTATACGAATCCTCATGGTGAGGAGCGCCCGCAGGGCGCGTCTCGAACCATGGCCAGGCGAACAATGCTTTGCCGGCACGGCGAGCCTGCACATCGGGCTCGCGCCTCCACGATCGCCATGAAGCGCGCGAGCGCGCCGCTCGGCGTCTCGTCGCGGCGAGCGAGGTGCAGCGGCGCGGTCAGGCGCGCGGCGCGCGCGATGCCGATATAAGCCACGCCATTGGCCTCCAGCCGCGCCATGGACGCCGGCACGATCGAGACGCCGAAGCCGGCCGCCACCAGGCTCAACGTCGAGAGCAGGCGCGGCGCCTCCTGCGCTATGTCGGGACTGAAGCCGGCGGCGCGGCAGGCGGCGATGATCGCGTCGTAGAGGCCGGGCCCGGTGGGACGGCGATACAGCACGAAGCGCTCCGCCGCGAGCGCGGCGAGGCCGACGCGCCGCTTGACCTTGCGCGCCAGCCGGTGGCTGTCGGGCGCGGCGATCAGCATGTCCTCGTCGAGGATATGCGCGATGCGCAGGTTGCCGACGCGTTCGACCGGCGAGCGCACGAAGGCGGCGTCGAGCCGGCCGGCGCGCAGGGCCTCGATCAGGTCGCCGGTGCTCGCTTCCTCCAGGCTGAGCTCGATCGCCGGCGCGGTTTCGCGCAGGGCGCGCACCGCCGCCGACACCAGCGGATGAAACGCGGCCGAGGTGGTGAAGCCGAGCGCCAGCCGGCCTTCCTCGCCGCGGGCTGCGCGCCGCGCCGCCTCGCCGGCGAGATCGACGTCCTGCAGAATGCGCCGCGCCCGCGCGACGAAGATGCGGCCAGCGTCGGTGAGATCGACGCCCCGTGGATGGCGCAGGAACAGCGGCGCGCCGACCATCGTCTCCAGCGCCTTGATCTGCTGGCTGAGCGGCGGCTGCGAGATGTGCAGCTTTTTCGCCGCGCGCCGGGCATGGCCCTCCTCGGCGGCCGCGACGGCGTGGCGCAGATTACGCAATTCGATCATGCCATATTCATAACATATGGAAATCGCCTTAGATATATATTGGACAGGAGACGACGACGCGCCTAAATCCCGCTGCGCAACGGCCGGAGGCGGAGATGAAGGACGACGCGCATGCAAGCGAACCGCGACGCGAGACCGCGCCGCCGCCGACCTCCGCCGAATTGTTCTCCGGCTTTCTGTTGCTCGGCCTGACCGGCTTCGGCGGCGTGCTGCCGCTCGCGCGCGCCATGGCGGTCGACCGGCGCCGCTGGCTCAGCGCGGCGGAATTCACCGATCTGCTCGGCCTCTGCCAGTTCCTGCCGGGCGGCAATATCATCAACATGTCCGTCGCCATCGGCCTGCGCTTTCGCGGCCTCGCCGGCGCGCTGGCGGCGCTGGTCGGCCTGATCGCCGCGCCCACCGCGATCGTCGTCGCGCTCGGCGTGATCTACGACCGCTTTCACAACGATCCGACCGTCCGCCACGTCTTCGCCGGACTGGCGGCGGCCGCCGCCGGCCTGCTGATCGCCATGGCCGCCCGGATCGCGCTGCCTCTGCGCGCTCGGCCCGTGGCGATCGTCGTCGCCGCGCTCTGCTTCGTCGCCATCGCGCTTCTGCGCCTGCCGCTGCTGCCGACCATGCTCGTTCTGGCGCCGCTCGGCGTGCTGGCGACCTGGAGGTTCGAGGCGCGGAGGCCCGAGGCATGACGGTCCTGGTCGCGCTGGCGCTGATCTTCGCGCAATTGTCGCTGCTGGCGTTCGGCGGCGGCAACACGATTTTGCCGGAGATGCAGCGGCAGGTGGTGAGCGTGCATCACTGGATGAGCGCCGGGCAGTTCTCGGCGCTGTTCGCGCTGGCGCAGGCCGCGCCGGGGCCCAACATGATGGTCGTGCCGCTGGTCGGCTGGCATGTGGCGGGCTTCAGCGGCCTCATCGTGTCGTCGCTGGCGAAGTTCGGCCCGTCCTCGGTCGTCACGATTTTCGCTTTGCGCCTCTGGGACAGGTTCCGCGACCGGCCGTGGCGGCGCATCGTGCAGACAGGGCTGGTTCCGATGACGGTCGGTCTCGTCGCGGCGAGCGCGGCGCTCATCACGGTGGCCTCCACCGACACCTGGACGCTGCGCGCCGTCGCCGCGGGCGCCGCGCTCGCCGCCTTCGCGACGCGCGTCCACCCGCTGGTCATTCTCGGCGCGGGCGCGCTGATCGGATTGAGCGGACTGGGGCAGGGGTAAGGGCGAGAGGGCGACGGGGTCCTCCTCCCTCACCGCTTGCGGGGAGGGTGGCGCGCGAAGCGCGGAGGGGCCGGAGCCGGGAGGGATGGCAAGGCCCGGGGCACGCCCAAGGGAGCCCCACCCGCAATGCTGCGCATTGCGACCTCCCCGCGAGCGGGGAGGTAGAACGCTTCGATTTGCCACTGCTGTGTGTGGCCCTCGAATATAGGGAGCGACCCGTCCCGGCTTTCAATCACCCTGCCGCCGGCGGCGCGAAGCGCAGGGCGGCGGCGATGCGGTTCCACTGGTTGATCGTGCCGACCGCGATCGTCAGCGCCAGCGCCTCCTCGCGTGAAAATTGCGCCAGCAGGTCGGCGTAGAGGTCGTCCGTGCCGCCGGTTCCCGGGGCCAGCGTCAGCGCCTCCGTCCAGGCGAGCGCGGCCAGTTCGCGCTGGCTGTAGACGCCGGCCTCGCGCCAGGCGGCCACGAGGTCGAGCTTGCGGGCGTCGACCCCGTGCTTGCGCGCCATGTTGAGGTGGAAGGCGATGCAGAAGGCGCAGCCGTTGATCTGCGAGGCCCTGAGCTTGACGATCTCGGTCAGCCCCTTGTCGAGCCCCGTCGCGTCCACCGCCGCGCCGAGCGCGGTCAGCGCCTTGCGCGCGTCCGGCGCCATTTCGGCGAATTCCTGATAGCCGACCCTCGGTCCTGTCATGCGGCTTTCTCCTGCCCGAATAGCTAGCGCGCCCCGCGCGGCGCGCCAATCTCGCTTTCGCCGGCTTCATCTGCTAGACGGGCGGCGAGTTCAAACCGCGCCGGCAGGCGCAAGAGGCGGGCATGGCCGATATTTTCCGCGAGGTCGACGAAGAGGTCCGCCAGGATCAGGCCCTCGCGTTCTGGAAGAAATACCAGAATCTCATCGTCGCCCTGGCCGCCATCGTCGTGCTGGCGGCCGCCGGCTGGAAGTTCTGGCAGGCGCAGCAGCTCAAAAGCGCCTATGCGGCGGACGAAAAGCTCCAGGCGGCCTTCGCCCTGTCGCGCGAGGGCAAGCCGCAGGAGGCGGAGGCCGCCTTCGCCGCGCTCGCCAAGGACGCGCCCAAGGGCTATGCGGCGATCGCGCAGATGCGCGCCGCCGCCGAACTCGCCGTCCGCGACCGCAAGGCGGCCGTCGCCGCTTTCGACAAGCTGGCGAACGATTCCTCGTTCGATCCGCTGTTTCGCGACGTCGCGCGCCTGCGCGCGGGCATGATCCGCGTCGACGACGCCGACATGAAGGAGATCGAGGAGCGCCTTGCGCCGCTGGCGGCGGCCGGCCAGCCTTTCCGCTCCACGGCGCGCGAATTGCTCGGCCTCGCCGCCCTCAAGTTCGACGATCTCGACACGGCCGGCCGCATGTTCGACCAGATCGTGACGGATTCCGAGGCGCCCGCCTCCATGAAGCAGCGCGCGGAAGCGTTTCTGGGTCTGGTGCGGTCGGACAGGAAGCCGAAGTAAAATAGCAATCACGCCGTCATTGCGAGCGAAGCGAAGCAATCCATCCCCGAATGTCCCGACGTTTGGGGATGGATTGCCGCGTCGCTTCGCTCCTCGTAATGACGGCGACAGACACGCGTGGACCGAATGTCCTTCACCCTCGCCATCATCGGCCGCCCCAACGTCGGCAAGTCGACCCTGTTCAACAGACTCGTCGGCAAGAAGCTCGCGCTGGTCGACGATCAGCCGGGCGTCACGCGCGCCCGCCGCGAGGGCGAGGCGAAGCTCGGCGATTTGCGCTTCACGATCATCGACACGGCGGGGCTGGAGGAGGGCGACGCCGCCACGCTCTCCGGCCGGATGCGCGCGCAGACGGAAGCCGCGATCGAGCAGGCCGACGCCATTCTCTTCCTGATCGACGCGCGCGCCGGCGTGACGCCGGACGATCGCTACTTCGCGAGTCTCGTCCGTCGCGTCGGAAAACCGATCATTTTGGCCGCCAACAAGGCGGAGGGCCGGCTCGGGGAGTCGGGCGCGCTCGACGCCTTTTCGCTCGGCCTCGGCGATCCCGTCGCGCTGTCGGGCGAGCATGGCGACGGCATGGCCGATCTCTACGGCGCGTTGCTGGAAGCCCTGCCGGACCAGACGCTGCCGGCGGAAGAAGACGACGGCGAAGAGCGCAAGATTTTCGCCGACGATGAAGACGGCTCCGAACTCGATGTCAGCAAGCCGCTGCGCATCGCCGTCGTCGGGCGGCCCAACGCCGGCAAGTCGACGCTCATCAACCGCATCATCGGCGAGGACCGCCTGCTGACAGGGCCGGAAGCGGGCATCACGCGTGATTCCATCGGCCTCGACTTCCAGTGGGGCGAGCGCAAGATCAAGCTGTTCGACACGGCGGGCCTGCGCCGCCGCGCGCGCGTGACGGAGAAGCTCGAAAAGCTCGCCGCCGCCGACGCGCTGCGCGCGGTGAAATTCGCCGAAGTCGTGGTCGTGCTGCTCGACGCCACCATCCCTTTCGAGAAGCAGGACCTCACCATCGCCGATCTCGTGGAGCGCGAGGGCAGGGCGCTCGTGATCGGCCTCAACAAATGGGATCTCATCGACGACAAGGGCGGCGCGAAAATCCGCGAGCTGCGCGAGGAGGCCGCGCGCCTGCTGCCGCAATTGCGCGGCGCGCCGGTCATTGCGCTGTCGGGCGCGACAGGCAAGGGCATCGACAGGCTGATGGATGCGGTGATGGCGGTGCAGGAAACCTGGAACCGCCGCATCTCGACCTCACGCCTCAATCGCTGGCTCGAAAGCGCGCTGGAGCAGACGCCGCCGCCCGCCGTCTCCGGCCGTCGCATCAAGATCCGCTACATCACGCAGCCCAAGGCGCGCCCGCCGCATTTCGTGCTGTTCGGCAACCAGCTCGACCAATTGCCGACGAGTTACGAGCGTTATCTGTTGAATTCCCTGCGTGAGAAATTCGACCTGCCCGGCGTGCCGCTGCGCCTGTCGAAGCGCATGGGCGAGAACCCTTACGAGAAGAAGAAGCGGTAGCTTGGTTCTCCGGGCTTTGTCCGCGAAGGCTCGAGCGAGCCGAAGGCGAAAGGGCCCCCGCGTCGTCGTCCGAAATGAACGGGATCGCCTGAACCGCTACGCCGGCTCCCGGAAGCTTAGCAGCTTCCCTTGCGGGAAATCGTAGATCTTGCCCGTCTCGCTCCAATCCGGCGAGCAAAGCGCGACGACGGCCGGCGCCGCGTCCTCCGGAGTCTTCAGCGTCATCGGGTCCTCGCCCGGCATGGCCTTGGCGCGCATCGCGGTGCGCAGCGGGCCGGGCTGGAACAGGTTGACGCGAATGTTCGTGATGTTCTGCGTCTCGGCGGCGTAGAAGCGGGCGAGCGTATCGAGGGCCGCCTTGGTCACGCCGTAGAGGCCCCAATAGGCGCGCAGGTCGGCGCGATGGCCGGCGCCCGACGACATGAAGACCACGCGCCCGGCGTCCGAGCGCTGCAGCAGCGGATCGAGCGAGCGGATGAGGCGCCAGTTCGCCGTCACGTTGACGGACATGACCTTGTCCCACTCCTTGGGATCGATATGGCCGAGCGGCGAGAGCACGCCGAGCAGGCCGGCGTTGCCGACGAGAATGTCGAGCTTGCCCCAGCGCTCGTGGATGGCGGCGCCGAGCCGGTCGATCGCCTCGTGGTCGACAAGGTCGCAGGGGACCAGCGTCGCCTCGCCGCCGAGCTTGCGGATCTCGTCGTCGAGGTCTTCCAGCGCGCCCTGCGTGCGCGCCAGCGCGATCACATGCGCGCCGCGCCGCGCCAGTTCGAGCGCGACCGCCCGGCCGATGCCGCGCGAGGCGCCGGTCACGAGGGCGATGCGGGAGGAAAGGGGGGAGGTCATCTATGCTGCTTCCCAGGGGTTGATGAGGTCGAGGCCGATCGCGTCGAAGTCTCGCACGTTTCGCGTAGCAAGCTTTGCGCTGTGACAGAGAGCGACGCCTGCGATCTGCGCGTCTCGCCATTCGACGCCTTTTCCCGATGCACGGCGCGCCGCCGAAAAGCGCGCCGTCTCTTCCGCAGCTCGCAGATCGAAGGAAAGAATGCGGCCGTCGAACAGGCGGCGCAGCTTCTCGACCTCGCCGGTCAGGAGCGTCCTGCGTTTGCCGGCGGGCAGAAGTTCTACGCCGAATTTCAGCTCGAGCCAGCTTATCGAGCTCAGATACAATTCATCGATGCTCGTCCGGTCCAACCAGACGGCGACGCCGTGGGAAGGCTTGGGACGCATCAGTTCGGACGCGACATTCGTGTCGAGGAGAATCAATCGAATTCGGCCGGCCGGATCGGCTGGCCCCGAAGCTCCAGAGCGTCGGCCTCGTCCTCGGTAAAGGTGGCGCCTCGCTCCGCGATGAAACGCGAGGCCCAGCCGAACTTCGCGCCCGCAGCGTCAGGCTGCGCGAGCGCCGCGTCGAGGATGACCCGCGCTTCCTCCTCCATGCTGCGCCCATGCATGCGCGCGCGATTTCGAAGCTTCTCCTTTGAAGCCTCGCTGATCTTTCGAACGAGAAGCTGAGCCACGGCCGCCTTCCTTGATATCATTGATATCAACACGGGGCTGATCGGTCAATTCCGGGGGCGGCCGCGCAACTCACCCCGCTTCGGCCAGCAGCGAAAGCTGCTGCTTGCCGTTGTCACCGCCGACGTCGGTGAGCACGGTCGGATAGTCGCCGGTAAAGCAATGGTCGGTGAATTGCGGGCGCTGCGGATTGCGGCCGTCCTCGCCCATCGCCTTGTAGATGCCGTCGACCGACAGGAAGGCGAGCGAGTCGCAGCCGATATAGGCGCGCATTTCCTCGAGATTGTGGGTGGCCGCCAGCAGCTTGTCGCGCTGCGGCGTGTCGATCCCGTAATAGTCGGGATGGGTGATCGGCGGCGAGGAAATGCGGAAATGCACTTCCTTGGCGCCGGCGTCGCGCATCATGCGCACGATCTTCACCGAAGTCGTGCCGCGCACGATGGAATCGTCGATCAGCACGATCCGCTTGCCCGCCACCACGCTCCTGTTGGCGTTGTGCTTCATGCGCACGCCGAGCTCGCGCACGTTCTGCGTCGGCTGGATGAAGGTGCGCCCGACGTAATGGTTGCGGATGATGCCGAGCTCGAAGGGAATGCCGGATTCCTGCGCATAGCCGATCGCCGCCGGCACGCCGGAATCGGGCACCGGCACGATCACGTCGGCGTCCACATGGCTCTCGCGCGCGAGCTGCGCCCCCATGGCCTTGCGCACGTCGTAGACCGGCCGCCCGTGCACGATGGAATCAGGCCGGGCGAAATAGATGTATTCGAAGATGCAGGGCCGGGCCGGCTGCGGCGGGAAGGGCTTCAGGCTCTCGATGCCTTCGTCGGAAATGACGACCACTTCGCCGTTCTGGATGTCGCGCACGAAGCGCGCGCCGATGATGTCGAGCGCCACGGTCTCGGACGCGAGAATGTATTTGCCGTCGAGTTCGCCGAGCACGAGCGGGCGGATGCCGAGCGGATCGCGCGCGCCGATCAGCTTCTTGTTGCTGAGCGCCACCAGCGAATAGGCGCCTTCGAGCTGGCGGATCGCCTCGATGAAGCGCTCCACGATGCGCTGCTTGCGGCTGCGCGCCACAAGGTGCAGCACGACTTCCGTGTCGGAGGTCGACTGGTAGATCGCGCCGTCGCGGATGAGCTCGCGGCGCAGCGTCAGGCCGTTCGTGAGATTGCCGTTGTGGGCGACGGCGAAGCCGCCCGACGAGATTTCCGAGAACAGCGGCTGCACGTTCCGCAGGATCGTCTCGCCGGTCGTCGAATAGCGGACATGGCCGATCGCGGCGTCGCCGGCCAGTCCCTGCATCGTGCTGGCGCGGGAAAAGTGATCGCCGACGAGGCCGAGGCGGCGTTCGGAGTGGAAGCGCTGGCCGTCGAAGGAGACGATGCCCGCCGCTTCCTGGCCGCGGTGCTGGAGCGCGTGCAGGCCGAGCGCGGTGATGGTGGCGGCTTCGGGATGCCCGAAAATGCCGAACACCCCGCACTCTTCGCGCAGGGTGTCGCCGTCGATATCGAAATCGTGGTCGCGCTGCGGGCCGGCCACGGGGAATTTGCTGGGATCCTGCGTCATCCTACACGCTCCATGCGAACGTCTGTCCGCCTTCGGCAGTTCCTGTCCCTGTGCGCCCACCGCGCGGGTCTATCTGCGCGGCTGCGAACCGGTCGCCAGCGCGTCGAGTTTCTGGCGATCCGTCGGCTTGATGGCAGGCGTCGCGTCCGACTTCTGCGCAGCGCCCGGCCGCGCGGGCGGCTGGACCGGCTTGGCGTCGTCGCTCTCCGCCGGCGCTTCTTCCGGCGGCGCGCCCGGCTTGTTCTTTTTCAGCTTGGCGAGAATGCTCTCCGGATCGTCCGGCAGCAGCGCCATGATCTGGTCGCCGGTCGCGGTCAGCAGCGGGCGCATCTTGGCGTTCTTCACCCATTCGGGCTGCGACTTCTCCGGCATGAGCCAGTTGAAGAAGATGAAGGCGACGGCGCACAGCAGCAGACCCCTTGCGGCCCCGAACAGGAAGCCCAGCGAACGGTCGAGCGCGCCGACCTTCGAATCGAGGATCATGTCCGAGATGCGGACGGTGATGATCGAGACGACGATGAGCGCGACGAAGAACACGACGCCCGCGGCGGCCGCGAGCGCGATCGTGTCCTTCGATATGTAGGGTTTGAGATACGGAACTACCAGCGGGTGGAAGTAGAGCGCCGCCAGCGCCGCCGCCGCCCAGGAGGCGATGGCCAGAACCTCGCGCGTAAAACCGCGCAGCATCGCAAGCAATGAAGAAACGAGAATGACGCCGATCAGACCGAGATCGAGATAGGAAGGCATGAAAACTTGGCCTCGCGCCGATGGGACCAGCTTCGGATGCGGCCCGAATCCTTTTCTGGCGACCGCCACGCCGCCGCCTGAACAGGATTCGGGACTTCGGCGCGATGCGCGGCTTATAGCGGAGTCCGTTGGCTACGTCACCCTTGCCGACGCCCGAACCTTTGCGTCCAGGCGACCGGATTTACTGAAACCTTATGGGGCCGACGAACCTTCCACATCGATAAATTACGCCGGACCGCCGACATTCAGCCCGCACGGATATCTCGAAAGAGGAGGATTTCATGCTCCGGGCGCAGATGCTTCCCATTCAGGCTTCCCGGCTGACGATCGCGCCGCTCCTGACGCTGCGCGCGTCCATCGACCCCGTCGCATTCGCCTGCGCCGTCATCGCGGCTTGTGGCATGAGCGAATACGTCATCGCCCTGATCACGGCGGCCAGGGCGATCTTGTGAAGGATCGCGGGCCGGCGAATCCGGCTCCCGGCCGCGCAGTCCGGCCTGTAGACCGCCCCGCCGCCGCGCGTTAGCCTCCCGCGCGGGAGGAACGTTCATGAATTCGCGTGGATTTGAAACGCCGCTTGTGATCTCAGGGCCGCTCCGCAGCCCGCGCCAGATGCTGGCCGATCAGGAATACGGCGGGCACGCCTCGATCCACGACGATTCGATGGCCGAGAAGCTGGGTTTCAGGGCCGGCCCCATCGAGGGCCCGACCCATTTCAGCCTGTTCCCGCCGCTGCTCGAGCGCATCTGGGGCCGCGACTGGTATGAGCGGGGCTGTATCTCCTCGCACTACCAGAACATGGTCGTGGAAGGGGAGGAGGTCCGCGCCTTCGCCGACCTGCCGCCGGCGGGAGCGACGCGCACGAAGGTCTGGGCGCAGAAGGCGGACGGGACCCCCGTGCTGGAAGCCTCCGCCTCGATCGGCCCCGACCACGGCGAAACGCTGCTGGAAGCCCGCATGAAGGCGCTGCGTCCGCCCGAAAGGCTCGTCATCCTCGCCGACCTGCATGTCGGGATGAAAGGCGCCGAGGACGAGCGCGTGCGCATGGATCCCGATCAGAACATGGGCGCGCTCTATCCGTTTTCGCTGAACCGGAAGCTCGCCGTCATCACCGAGAATTCGCCGTGGTATTCGAGCGGCGACAATCCCTGGGGCCGGCCGATCGTGCCGCTCGAAATGGTGTCCGTGCTCGCCGAATATTCCAGCACGAAGGCGAAGTTTCCGGTGAAAGGGCCGGCGGTCGGCCTCTTCGCCGATCAGGAAATCCGCATGATCGACGGTCCGCTGTTCATCGGCGAGGACTACGTCATCCGCCGCGAGATCGCGGCCCTGTCGGAGAGCAAGCGCACGGAGAGTTACTGGGTCCGCTCGCGCATCTACGACAGCACGGGGACGCGGCAGGTCGCCGAAATGCTGCTCAATCACGCGACGCTGAAACATTCCTACGCCGGCTACGCCGAGGCGGCGCGGGCGTGACCGTCAACGCGGGATGAGCGCCGCCGCCTTGCGGTAGACGCGTTTGGCGCCGGCGCGCAACTGGCGTTTGGCGGCCTCGATTTCGCCGACCACGGCGAAGCCGGGGCCGGGCTTGCCGATCAGCAGGTCAGCCATGCGGCGCCGGCCTTTCCACATCGCCTCGACGCCGCCCGCGCCGGGCATGGCGCAGGAATCGGCCAGCGTGAAATCGGGATCGGCGAGCTGGAGCCGCGAAAGGTCGGCCATGAGCTGCGCGCCGGGCGAAAAATCGGCGTAGCGCTCGTCGTAGGCCATCTTCCAGTAGAAGCAGGTCCCGCCCGAATAGACGAGAACGGCGCCCGCGATCGCCACGCCGTCCAGCTCCAGCCAGGCGATCGAGCAGCGGTCGTCGCGCGAAAGGCCGCGCAGGAAGCCGCGGGCGAGCGCCAGCGTGCGGATGGAGGAGGCGAGCGCGGTGCGCCGCCGGCCCTTCCAGCCCGACGCCTCCAGCTCGAAGAACACCTCCATTTCCTCTTCGGCCGCGGCGCCGGAAACCACGCGCGTCGCGACGTCGCCCCGTTCCGCGAGGCGACGGCGCAGGCGGCGCAGCATCTTGCGCCGATGCGGCGACATCATCCGGTCGAGGTCCGCTCCGGCGTGAAGCGTCGCGCGCGCGCCGGCGTCGAATTCGCGGCAATCGACCCCGCGCGCCCGCGCCGCCTCCCGGACAGCGTTCGCCGCCGCGCCCGAGCGAAACGTCGTGCTCATCGCCAGACTTTGTCCGAACGCCCGCCGCGCGCCGACCCAGGCGAGAAAGGCGGAAAAGGCCTCGACGGCGTGGTCGCGGTCGAGCAGCGGCGCGCCGAGCGGCGCCAGCGGATCGCGCCAGGCGCGCGCCGGGCCGAGCCCGCCGAAACGACCCGAGGGCGCGAGCGGGAGGGCGCCGATCATGCGCATGCGCCCGTCGATTCGCTTGCGCGCGACGAGCACGGTCGGACGGCGCGAGGCGACGAGCTGCCTGGCGGCGGGCAGAATGAAATCCGGTTCGAAGAAAGGGTTGGGCTCGACCGCGCGCGCCGCCAGCCGCGCCCATTCGGCGCGATGGATGCGAGCGGCCGCCATGTCCAGCGCCTCGACGTGAATGGCGCCCTCCCGCAGCGCGCCGTCGCGCGAATGCGCGCGCCGCTCGCGCGGACCCGTCGTCGTCGCCGCGCGGCGCTCGCGCGGCTCGACCCAAGGCTTACGCCGCCGTTCGGGAATGGACCCGCCCGTTGCGCTGACATCCAGCACGTCCGGCTCCTGACCGATGAAGCGCGCCGCGGACACGCCGGTCGGCGGCCGCGAATTGCGCGCTTTGAACCCTCTGCGGCAAGGATGCGTATAAATTTATTGAATTTCTGTCCTGTCGACGCCCGCCAGCGCGTTAACGCGCCTTCATTCATGCGCGTCAGGCGCGCTCCCGCACCCGCTCGCGCTGCGGATTGCGTTGCGGCGCGGAGGAGGCGATCTCGGCGACCAGCGCCGAAATATGCCCGCACCGCTGCAACGCGACGCCCGCCGGCGCGTCCTCGCCTTTTTCCGACGGCGGCGGCGGCAGGACGGCGCGGCGGAAGCCAAGCTTGGCCGCTTCCTTCAGCCGAAGACCGGTGTGGATCACGGGCCGGATCGCCCCGGACAAGCCGATCTCGCCGAAGAAGCAGGCGTCGGGCGGCAGCGCCGCGCCGGTCAGCGACGAGACGAGCGCGGCGGCGGCGGCCATATCCGCCGCGGGCTCGGCGATGCGCAGGCCGCCGGCGATCGACAGATAGACGTCGTGCCCGCCGAGCCGCACGCCGCCGTGGGCCTCCAGCACGGCCAGCACCATGGAAAGACGCTGCGAATCCCAGCCGACGACGGCCCGGCGCGGCGTGCCGAGCGTGGTCGGCGTCACCAGAGCCTGGATTTCCAGAAGCATGGGCCGCGAACCCTCCATGCCCGCAAGCACGGCGGCGCCCGGCGCGCCGGCCTCGCGGCCTGCGAGGAAGAGGGCGCTGGGATTGGCGACTTCCGCCAGGCCCATGCCGGTCATCTCGAACACGCCGATTTCGTCGGTCGG